>Ga0066636_10002807_pt1 | contig 11094 bp, 8 predicted proteins | sample CryGeyCG2014_080_2_FD_62736 | JGI IMG/M metagenome (GOLD analysis project Ga0066636, IMG submission 62736) | Groundwater microbial communities from aquifer - Crystal Geyser CG07_land_8/20/14_0.80 | ecosystem: Environmental > Aquatic > Deep subsurface > Groundwater | place: USA: Utah: Grand...
CATGCGTACATCCACCCAGTTCACCCTCAACTTGGCCGCCGCCTCCCTGCTGGCCACCGCCATGGCGTGTGGTGGCGGCAGCGGTAGCTCCACCGAGACCGCCGACATCACCGGCAACGTCGACGCACCTGCGGGCGCCGCCAGCCTTCACGCCAGCGCCCTCGCCGCCGGGGTGAACATCGTGGCGGTGGACGAGAGCGGCAACTCCGCCGACTCGGCCACCGGGGTCACCGATGGCTTTACCCTCACCGTCCCCACCGGCCACGACTACGTCCTCATCATCTCCGACGCCAGCGGCATCATCTCGGCGATGGTCTACAAGGACGCGAGTGACACCACGGTCTCGGAGTTCACGGTGGTGAGCGGCACGACCGCCATCGACCTCGGCACCATCATGGTTGACGACACCGCGCGGACGGTGGAGATCGTGAATGGCGACTTTGTGACCGTGACGGGCACCCAGCCGTCGACCGGTATGCCCGAGCCGGCGGAGCCGTTGATGGGCACCACCGATACCGACGGCGACCACATCCCGGATTTGGTGGACACCGACAAGGACAACGACGGCTTCGCCAACGCGCAGGATTCGGACGGGGCGAGCGGCAAGGACCTCTCCCTCGACCACGACAACGACGGCATCAACGACAGTGTTGATCCCGACATCGACAACGATGGCATCGGCAATACCGAAGATAGCCACACCCACGACTTCGACAACGACGGCATGGACAGCGATCGCGACACGGATGACGACGGCGATGGCACGGTGGACAGCAACGACGGTGAGGACGACAGCCACGTGCAGGACAACATGACCACCGGCAATCCCACGGACGGCTTGGCGAAGTTCGCGGCTTGTACCGGCTGCCACGGCGCCACCGGCACCGGGGGTACGGTGACCGACGACATCAGCGACAGCTCCACTGCCGAGGTGGCCAAGGTGCTGGCCAGCGGCAACGACGAGGGCATGCCCGCCTTTGTTGACCTGGTCGACTTTGCCGCGGACATCGCCGCCTACCTCGCCGATCCATCGGCGGCAAACCCCCCGGTTGGTGCGGTGTGCGGTAATGGCACCGTCGAGACGGGTGAGCAGTGCGACGACCACAACACCACCGCCGGCGACGGCTGCTCCGCCACCTGCACCACCGAGGGTGGCGGTGGGGCTGACCCCGTTGCCGGGCAGACGGCCTACGCCGCGAGCTGCGCCGGTTGCCACGGATCCGCCGCCGCGGGCGGCGCGGGTCCGAACATCGTTGGCGCCAGCGAGGCGACGCTGACCAACGTCCTGACCAACGGCAAGGGGTCCATGCCCGCCTTCGCCAGCCTGGTCTCCAGCGCCGCGGACATCGCCGCCTACCTGGCAACCCTGTAGATCGCATCTCGCCCGCCAGCGTCCTCCTCCTCCTCGCTGCGGGTGGGTGGGCGGGCCGGCCCTCGGGTCGGCCCGCCCTTTTTGTGGTCGCGGCGAAAGGGGGATGCCACGCCCTCTCGCCGCCCGACACCGATCCGGGTGCCTTCCTCCACGGTCGCCGGGGCCGCGCCCGACCTCAGTCCGGATCAGCGTCTCGCCCCCGCCGCTCTTCGCCTCCCTTGCAATCCGAGTCGTCCCCGCAAGAATGGCCGCCGTGTGGTCCACTGGGATCTTCCTCGCCCTCTTGTTCGCCGCGCCCCCGGCGGCGGCCGATCCGGCCGCGGCGGTGGGGGCGGAGGTCGAGGGTCTGCGCCACACGGTGGCCGACCAGCAGCGACGCCTCGACGAGTTGGAACATCGCCTCGAGGCGGCGGGGCCGGACCCCGGTCTGGCGGAGGAGAGGGGTGCGGCGCTCGATTCTTCTCTCCGCCTCCAGGGCTACATGGTCGCCGCCCTGAAGCGCTTCGAGGGGGAGCCCTCGACCTTCGACCAAGAGGAGTTTTCCCTCTACTTCAACTCGCCCCTGAACGACCGGCTCAATGTCTTTGCCGAGATCGAGTTCTTCCACGACCGGCGGCAGATCGACGCGGCGAGCGGCGCGGTTGAGGACGTGGCGCAGGTGCGCCTGGAGCGGGCCCTGCTCGACTTTCACCCGCGCGATGCGGTGCAGGCGCGCTTCGGCAAGTTCCTCACCCCCTTCGGGTCCTGGATCGTCAACCACGCCGACCCCTTGCAGCTCACCACCTCGCGCCCCTTGGTGGTGGAGGAGGTGGTCCCCGAGGCGTCCACCGGCCTGCTTGGCCTCGGCACCCTCTTTTTCGGTGCGTGGGAGGCGGACTACCGCCTCTGGCTGGCGAACGGCCGCGGCCGCGACCCGGACCGCCACGACGCGAACTTCCGCAAGGCGTACGGCGGCCGGGTCGCGGTGCGGCCGGGGTCGTGGCTGGAGGTGGGCGCGTCGCTCCTGGATGACGCGGACGACCGCTTCGCCGACGCCCACGAGACCGACTACGGCCTCGACTTCCGCTGGCGGGTCGAGCGCGTGGAGGTGAAGGGCGAGGGGGTGGTGAGTGGGGCGCGCGGCGTGGACAGCCCGGGGAGTCCCGAGGGCGGCTTCCTGCAGGGGGCGGTGACCTGGGGGCGGGTCACCCCGGTGGCGCGCTACGAGTGGTTCCGTGGCCGCGCGGCGCGCCGCGCCGACCGGCGGACGGTGGCCGGCGTGGTCCTGCACATCCTCTCTCCGCTGGTGATCAAGGGCGAGGTGCAGCTTCGCCAGGGGGGCGATCGCGAGGGCAGCGACGGCGCCTTCCTCGCCTCGGTGGCGACCTTCTTCTGAGTTCAGCGCATGTCGGGCGTTTACCGCGAGAATGGGGGTCAGGCGGTTGGATGGAGGGCGGTGTGTCTGGGTCAAGGCCTTGGAAGATGGCCGTTGGATCGAGCCGCGAATGGCCGCGCAGCGGTGCACATCGTGGACGGGGAGGGTGCGGTCCACGCGCTGAAGTAAGCGCTCCGCGGCGCCGTGTAGCCACCGGGCCGTCGTGGTGACCTCGGTGTCCGCCGCCCCAAAAAACCATTCGCGTCCATGGGTGTGGATGCACGTTCATTTGCAGCCCGCTGGTTCCGGGCCCTGCAACCTCCTTCGGGCCCATGCGCCCTTGCTTCGGCACACGATCGCGAAAGTCCGACCGGCTCCCATGGCGCATCCTCGCCCTCTATTCCTGGCGCTCTGCCTCTGCCTCCTCGTCGTGCCCTCCCTGGCGGGTGGCACGGCGGCCGAGGCGGGGCGCCCGTTCATCGTCATCGCCCATCCGGGTGACGCGCCACCTCTCCTCACTCGCCTCACCCTGCGCCGCATCTACCTGGGCCAGATCACCCGCTGGCCGGGCGGCACGGTGGTGGTGGCGGTGAACGGCCCGCCGCGTTCGCCGGTGCGCGAAACCCTCGGCCGTTGGCTCTTTCCCGAGGGGGAGGAGACGGTGCGCGATACCTGGCAGAGTGCCTATTACCAGGGCCGCTTCCCGCCCCGGGCCCTGGCCTCGTATCGCGCCGTTGCCCTATTTGTCGCCCGGGTGGCGGGGGCGGTGGGGTACGTGTCTGCAGGCGTGCCCCACCCGGGTACGGTGGAGGTGCGGGTGGGCTTGGAGGGGGAGGAGGAGACGCGGTGACCCTGCGCCGGCGCATCACCCTGTCGGTTGTGGCGGTGACCCTCCTGCCGCTCCTTGCCCTGGTGGCGGTGGAGTACGGCGTCGAGCAACAGCATGTCTTGGCCGCGGCCGGGGCGGGCCACGCCTCCCTTGCCGCCGACACCCTCGATCGCCTCGATCGCTTCCTCTTCGAGCGCTACCGCAACGCCACCTCCTGGGCGCGCCTGGAGGTGATGGGCGACGTGGCGGTCGACGACCTCGACCGGCGCATCGTCCAGACCCTGGTCGGCCTGCGCGCCGAGTACGGCGTCTATTCCGGCCTCTACTGCCTCGACGCGGCCGGCAAGGTGGTGGCGGACTCGGTGGTGACCGCCGTCGGCCGGTGGGAGGCGGAGAGCCCCTGGTTTCAGGCGATCCGCAAGGGCGCGCCCACCTACCAGGAGGCCAACCTGAAGGCCGACGGCGGCGTTCCCGAGGTGCTCTTCGCCGTGCCGATCCCCGCCCCCGGGGGCGGAGCGCCCCTCGGGGTGCTGGTGGCGCGGATCGACCCGGCGGCGGTGGCGGTCTTCCTCGACGGGGTGAACCTCCGCCTCGCCAAGCTCGGCCATCCGGTGCGGGTCGCGATCCAGGCGGGCGAGGAGGTAGAGCCGGCCCTGGAAAAGGGCGGCCTGGCGGCGCGGGTCGATCGCCTGACCGGCGAGATCGTCGGCGAGGCGCGGTCGCGTGGCTATCGCGACTTTCCCGGCTTCGGGTGGGTCCTCACCCTGCGCGAGGCGCGGGCTAGCGCCCTCGCCCCCATGCAACGCACCGGCCTGCTGCTCCAACTCGTGGGCGGCGGCACGGTGGTGGTGGCCCTGCTTCTGGCCGCGCTCCTGGCGCGCGGCCTCGCCCGGCCGTTGGAGGAGATCACCCGCGCCGCCGCGGCGATCGAGACGAGCGGCCAACTCGGCGTCATCCTGCCGGTCGAGCGACCCGACGAGATCGGCTACCTTGCCGCCACCTTCAACCGGATGGTCCACCGCCTCGCCGAGGCGCAGGCCACGCTGGTGCGCCAGGAGCGGCTCACCGCCATCGGCCGGGTGGCGGCGGAGGTGGCCCACGACCTCGCCACCCCCGCCACCACCATCGCCAACCTCGCCCGGCGGTTGCATCGCAATAGCACGGAGGAGAGCCGCGAGGCGCACCAACTCGCCCTGATCCTCGACTCCGCCACCTACGTACAGGGGCTGGTGCGGCGGCTCCTCGACTTCGCCCACAGCGAGAGCCCCACCACCGCACCGGTGAACGTCGGCGAGGTGGTGCGCCAGGCGGTGGTCCAGGCGGGGGGTGAGGTCGACCTGCGGGTTGCCGGCGTCCTGCCGGCGATCTTCGGCGACGCGAATGCCCTCACCCGGATGCTCGTCAACCTCATCCGCAACGGCCGCGAGGCGGCGGGGGAGGCGGGCGAGGTGGCGGTCATCGCCGGGGTGACGGGCGGCGCCATCGAGATCACCGTGACCGACGACGGCCCGGGGATGGACCCGGAGGTGCGTGCCCATCTCTTCGAGCCGTTCATCACCACCAAGGGGCGCGAGGGGACCGGCCTCGGCCTCGCCATCGCCTACCGCATCGCCCGCGACCACGGCGGCACCCTGCAACTGAGCGAGAGCCGCCCCGGCCGCACCACCTTTGGGATCCGCATCCCCCTCGCCCCCGCCGGACCGAGGGCGGCGGGGTAGGCGCATCCCCTCCTTCGGGCGCGGATGGGGCCACGGCGCGATCGCCAACGAGGAGGCGCGGCGTCAACCGCGGCCGCCGCGCCGCGGCAGGGGCGCCAGGAATGCGGGGCGCGCGCAAAGAGGCGGGGATGCGCAGAGGGGTGCGGCGCAGAGGGGCGCGGCGCCGCGGCGCCCCAATAAATCAGGCGGAGTTCTCCAGGGGCTGTCCCCCTGCCTGGCGGCCATCCTCCGCGGGGAGCCACTGCGCTGCAAAACGACGGGGCGCGTCCTTCGCGCCGCTGCGCCTCTGCGCGAGCCCAACCTCGCCGGCGCGCGCCGCCTCCCTGGAAAGCGCGGTCCACTTCCCCGCCGTCCCCCGCGCACCGCGCCTGCGCATGGCTCCCTACTCGGCGCGGAACTGTTTGCGGATGTTGTGCTGCTGGATCTTGTTGTAGAGGGTGCGGCGGCTGACCCCGAGCAGCTCGGCGGCGCGCACCTGGTTGCCCTCGCACTGCTCCAAGACCTCGACGATGTACGCCTTCTCCGCCTGGGCGAGGACATCCGCCAGGGTCGCGGTCTTGCCGGCGGGAAGCGCCTCCTCGGGGAGGAGGTCGGCGAGGGAGGGCCGGCCGGCGGGAATCGGGTCGATCGCGTCGCTGTCGGAGAGGACCGCCGCGCGGGTGAGGGCGTTGGCTAGCTCGCGCACGTTGCCCGGCCACGGGTGGTTCACCATCCGCCCGAGGGCACCCTTCGCCAGGTGCAGCTCGGGCCGCCGCGCCTCTTCCCGCGCCTGGGCGAGGAAGTGGTCGACCAGCAGCGGGATGTCGCTCGCCCGCTCGCGCAGGGGCGGGATGTGGATGGGCAGGATCTCGAGGCGGTAGTAGAGGTCCTCGCGAAAGGCGCCCGCCGCTACCTGGTCGCGCAGGTTGCGGTGGGTGGCGGTGATCACCCGCACGTCGACCCGCCGCGCCGTCTGGCTGCCGAGCGGCGTGTACTCACGCTCTTGGAGGACGCGCAGGAGCTTCACCTGCAAACTCGGCGCGAGGTCGCCGATCTCGTCGAGGAAGAGGGTCCCCCCCTCGGCGGCGGCCAGCAGGCCGGCGCGGTCCTGGTCGGCGCCGGTGAAAGCACCGCGCAGGTAGCCGAACAGTTGGCTCTCCAAGAGGGTCTCGGGGACCGCGCCGCAGTTGATCGCGACAAAGGGGGCCTTGCTCCGCCGGCTGGCCCGGTGGATGGCGCGCGCCACCAGCTCCTTGCCGGTGCCGCTCTCGCCGGTGACCAAGACCGTGCAATCGGTGGCGGCAGCCTTGTCCACCCGATCGAGGACCGCGCCAATCGCCTCGCTCTTGCCGAGGATGCCGTGGCGCGTCTCGCCCGCCTCGATCCGCTGGCGAAGTTGCTCGTTCTCCGCCAGCAGCCGCCGCCGGTCGAGGGCCTGCTCCACCGCCGCGAGAAGCTCCTCCTCGGTGAACGGCTTGGGGATGAAGGCGCGTACCCCGCGGGCAAATGCCTCCTGCTCCTGCCGGGCAGAGCCGTGGGCGGTCATCATCGCCACCGGCAGGTCCGGGTAGTAGCGGTGGGCGTAGTCGAGGAGATCCAGCCCGCTCACCCCGGGCATGCGCAGGTCGGTGAGGACCAGCGCGATGTCATGGTGACCGCCGAGGCGCTCCATTGCCGCCTCGCCACCGCCCGCCACCTCCACCCGGTAGCCGGCGTCCTCCAACAGGATGCGACACGCCTCGCGCGCGGAGCTGTCGTCCTCGACCACGAGGATGGTAGCGGCGTCCATGGGCGCGAGTGTGGCGAAATCGCCAAGGGATGACGAGGGGAGCGGTGAGGGCTGGGAGAGGGGATAGGGTTGGATTGAGGCCCGCGGCGGGCGCGGCGGGTGGGTGACCCAGCGGCGCGATCTCGCCGGCCCGCAGGGCCACTACCCTCCCCATCCCCCATCCCCTATCCCCCCTCCCTCAGACCCACCTTCCGGGCGGTGGCTGATCGGTTGGCGCGCCCCGGCGACGCCCCCCCTTCGTGGCTTCGTGGGACGCCCCCGTTCCCGCGCTACCCGGGGTCCATCCCTGCCACCGGCGTGGCCAAGGTCACGAGAGATCGCTCCCCCTTCGTGGCTTCGTGTAACGCCCCCTCCCGGCCCGCACGGCGCCCAGCCCGGTCGCCGGCGGGGCCTTCCCGCCGCGCCCCCCCTCTTCGCGTCCCAGCGTCTCGGCGCGCGCGGCGCGCTTACGCCGGCTCTTTGGGGGCGGGGGGCGGCACGGTGCACAGGAGGCGGTACTGCGCCTGGCGGTCCCACTCGTAGAGTCGCACCCCCGCGTCGCGCAAAAGGTCGGGGATGGCGCGCTCTTCGACGATTACGAAGGTGCGTCCGGCGCGGCGCATGAGGGCGGCGATCTCCGCGGCGCTCTCCAGGTGGCGGCCGCCGAGGGTGGGATCTTGCTCCAGGGGGTGGTCCCAGTTGGGGTAGCGGGCGAGGGTCACCGGCCGCTCTAGGTAGAAGGGGAGGCCGCGCAGGTAGCGGTTGTAGGTGAGGAGCTGGTCGTCCGGGGTCAGGCGGCCAGCGAGGTCGCGGGCGAGGCGGTGGTAACGGTAGTTTGGCTTGGTGTTCGGGAGCTGGTAGATCCCGGTCAGGTCGAAGGCGAGGGCGAGGGCGAGGACCGCCACCAGGGTGGTGGCCCGGCCGCCGCGGCGGATCGCCACCGCCACCAGCACGAGGGTGGCAACGGAGCTCCAGAAGCCGACCACCACCGGCCCCATGGGGGCGACGGTCCAGTCGTCGAGGTGGTGGCGGTAGACGACCACCCCGGCCGCCGCCACCGCCGCGGTCACCACCAGCAGGAGGATGGGGACGACGCGCGCTGGCGGCCGCGGCCTGGACGCCAGCCACGGCACCATGCAGGCGCCACCCCATAGGGCGGCGGCGGGCAGGAGGGGCAGGAGGTAGGGGGGGAGCTTCGAGGGGATCAAGGACAAGACGACGAACGGGACGATGAGCCAACAGGCGAGGAGGCGCTGGACCCCGGGGATCGGCAGGAGGACCCCGGTGATCTCGCGCGCCCCGGCGCGCGCCAGCCACGGCAGCCAGAGGGACCAGGGGGCGAGGCCACCGAGGAGGATCGGCAGGAAGTAATAGACCGGCTGGCGGCGCTGCAAAGCGTCACCGCTCACCCGCGCGACGAGCTCGTGGTGGAGGTAGAAGTCCCACACCTGCGGGTGGGCGAGCCCGACGGCGACGAACCACGGTGCGGCCACCGCCACGAAGCAGGCGATGGGCAGGGGGGCGAAGAAGGGGGCGAGTCGGCCGCGTTGCCCCCAGACAAAGTGGAAGAGGAGGATCGGCGCCAGGGTGTGGAGCCAGACCACCGGCCCCTTGGTGAGGAAGCCGAGGGCGAGGCAGAGGGCAAAGCCGAGGCGCCAGACGAGCGGCGGTTGCGCCTGGGCGTAGGCGCGCAGGAAGCTGGCGTACGCCCCGACCACGAACAAGCAGAGGTAGAGGTCGGTGGTGAACAGTCGCGCCATGAACAAAAAGAGCGGCGAGGTGCCGAGGATGAGGCAGGCGACGAGCCCGGCCCGGCCGCCGAACAGCCCCGTGCCGGTGGCGTAGACGAGCCACAGGCAGAGCAGCGCCGCCGCCGCCAGGGGCGCCCGTACCGCCCCCTCCGAGTGGCCGAGGAGGGTGAGCCCCACCGCCCCGAGCCAGTTCGCCAGGGGTGGTTTGTCGAGGTGGATGGCGAAGTTCATCCGCGGGGTGAGCCAGTCGCCCGTGTGGACCATCTCCCAACTGATCTCCGCGTAGCGCGCGTCGGAGGTCTCCATCAAGGGATGGCTTCCGAGGCGGAAGAAGAGGAGACCGATCAGCGTGGCCGCCGCCAGCGCCAAGCAGGGGTCGAGCCAGCGCGGCGCGCTCGTGTCGGGGATTGCCATGGGGTGGCTCACGCGCGGCGCGGACCGGCGCCGCCCCTCACCATCCCTCGGCGGTGGGGTGCCAGGCGAGACCGACCATCACCCCCCAGTCGGCGGCCAGCCCCCCGAGGGCGGTCTGGCCGCCGGCGAGGAGGGCGAGATGGCGGCCGAGGGGGTGGAGGGCGGCGGAGGTGACGCGGAGGGCGTCGTTGCCGTTGTTGCTTGCCTCGCGCCCTGCCACTCCGAAGCGGGTCAGCCAGCCGCCGAGGCGCCCCTCAATACCGATCGCCGCGGCGAGGAGGTCGTCTTGCACCGCCCCTTCGCGTGGGTCGCCAAGGATCTCCAGGCCGGCGTGGCCCAGGAGGTGCCAGCGTTCGGTGAGACGGGTGGCGACAAGCAGGGTGAAGGCAGTGTCGGTCTCGTTGGTTCCCAGCCCCACCGTGTCATCCGCGTTGGGCAGCTTCACCCCGACCCGCGCCGCCACGGTGGTGGTCCGCCAGGGGGCTGGCGGCAGCGCCACCTGAACCGCCAGGCGCAGGTCGCCGGGGCCGTCGGCGCGGCCCGTGCGCTCGTCGTCGACGAACCGGTAGTCGCCCGCCGCCTCCACCATCGCCCGGTCGCTCAGACCGTAGGCGGCGTAGAGCCATGGGGCGGAGAGGCGGTCTTGGTTGCTCTCGAAGAAGTCGCGCCCCTCGCCGCTTACCCACTCCGACCACGCCGCCGCCTCCACCGCCCCCGCTGGCAGGGGGCGGGCGTCGCGGATCCCGGTCACCTGGCCGAGGAGGTCCGCCGTTGCCGGCGCGCTCGCCAGGCCGAGGCAGGCGGTGAGGAGCCAAGATGCGCGCACCGTCATCCGTCGTGGCGCCGCCGGTAGAGGGAGCGCGACTGCATCCAGCGCACCGCCAACAGGTCGAGGAGCGGCCCGATCAGGCGGTTGAGGGTGGAGTACTTGGAGGTGCCCGCCACCCGCGGCCGGTGGGAGACGGGGACCTCCACCACCCGGTACCCCTCCATCTTCGCGAGGGTCGAGAGGAAGCGGTGCATGCCGTGAAAGAGCTTGATGTCGCCGATCACCGGCCGGCGGAACGCCTTCAGGGAGCAGCCGGTGTCGTGGATCGTGTCGCCGGTGACCGCGATCCGGATCCCGTTGGCGATCTTCGAGGTGAACCGCTTCACCTCCGTGTCCTGGCGCTCCTGGCGCCACCCCACCGCCACGTCAAAGCCATCGAGCGCGGCAAGCAGCTTGGGGATGTCGCGCGGGTCGTTCTGGCGGTCCGCGTCGAGGGTGAGGATCACCGCGCCGCGCGCGGCGCGCAGGCCGAGGTCCATGGCGGAGGTCTGGCCCGACTGGCTCCCCACCTGCAACAGCCGCACCTCGCCGCGCGGGGTGAGACCGGCAGTGGCCACCTCGCGCACGCGCGCGGCGGTGGCGTCGCGCGAGCCGTCGTCGACCCAGACGATCTCGTACGGTTCGCCGACCTGCTCCATCACCTCCGCCACCTCGCGGCTGAGGGGCTCCACGTTGCCCTCCTCGTTGAAGGCGGGGATGACGATCGAGTAGCGCGGCTCCTGGCTCACGGGTAGCTCTCCCAAAAACAGCGGCAGGCTTCTGACCGCCGCGAAACGGTGGCGGAGCCTAGCAGATTACAAACAAAAGATTGGATTGGGGTCCGGGCGCGGTGGACAGCCGGGGCAGGTGCCGTTACAAAGCGGCGCCATGGAGAGCCGCTGGTCCGACGCCGACGCCCACGCCTATCGCGACCGCTACGCGGGCCACGGCGAGGTCCTCGCCCTGCGCGTCTACACCTCGCGCCTGCTCGGGGCGGAACCGGCCCTGGTGCAGCACGGTGGCGGCAACACCTCGGCGAAGGGTGAGGTGGTCGACCTTTTCGGCGAGCGACGCGAGGTCCTGTTCATCAAGGGGTCGGGC
>Ga0066636_10002814_pt1 | contig 11083 bp, 12 predicted proteins | sample CryGeyCG2014_080_2_FD_62736 | JGI IMG/M metagenome (GOLD analysis project Ga0066636, IMG submission 62736) | Groundwater microbial communities from aquifer - Crystal Geyser CG07_land_8/20/14_0.80 | ecosystem: Environmental > Aquatic > Deep subsurface > Groundwater | place: USA: Utah: Grand...
TGGTCGAGTAGACTAAGGTGAACGGGTGATTCCTCGTTAAGGAACTCGGCAAACAAGCTAGGCGTAAGTTCGCAAGATGCCTTACCCCTCTTCTTGAAAAAGGTGAGGGGTCGCAGCTAAAGATTCCCTGGCGACTGTTTACCAAAAACACAGGTCTCTGCTAAAGCGAAAGCTGATGTATAGAGACTGACGCCTGACCAATGCCGGAACGTTAACGGCTAAGGTGGATGTTGGATTTATCCAGTGTCTGCTAAGGCCCGAAGCGCCGGTGAATGTCGGCCGTAACTATGAAACAAAACCGTTGTAGTTACGCAAATAAATCTTGCTATATGCTGGAATAGCTGTGTATCTTGAGCTACTTATTCTGGAGTCCCGACTTTAGTCGGAGACAGATAAGTAACAATGCTTCACAAGTGCAGCCAATCAGCAGGAAAGACAGATTCTGACGTTCGAACATCTGAAATCAGAAATCTGAATCCCCAGAGACTACACGCAAGACTCTTAAAAGTCATTAAAATGCCGACAGATTTTTAAGAGATGATATAGTCCGATCTTATAGGCGACTATAAGCTAACATAGACCGAACGGTCCTAAGGTAGCGAAATTCCTTGGCAGGTAACTTCTGTCCCGCACGAAAGGCGTAACGACTGGGGAGCTGTCTCAACGAGGAGCCCGGTGAACATGCAATACCGGTAAAGATGCCGGTTACCTGCGGCAAGACGAAAAGACCCCGGGAGCTTTACTGTATCCTGATATTGAACTAAGTTTTAAGATGCGTAGCATAGAGAGGAGACTTTGAGATTCTATTCTCGGATAGGGCGGAGTCGCCAGTGAAATACTCTTCTTTTTGAAGCTTTGTTCTAACCCCGCACTTTCCGTTCTTTATAAATCTTGATAGAATATAAAACTATGTATTACGTGTATTTTCTTAAAAATACTCGGACAAAAAGGATTTATATTAGTTATACTAATGATCTAAAAAGGCGATTCGCACAACACTCGTCAAGAGACAAATGTTGGATTCTTGTATTTTATGAAGCTTATCGCAACGAGGAAGACGCAAGAGAAAGAGAAAAAAAGTTGAAGAATTATGAAAATGCTTTAGGTCATTTGAAAAATCGCATCAAGAGAAGTACCATGTTGTAAAGAACGGAAAGTGCGGGAGACAGTTTCAGGTGGGCAGTTTGAGTGGGGCGCTCGCCTCCTAAAAAGTAACGGAGGCGTTTATAAGGTCGGCTAGGTACGGATGGAAATCGTACCGATAGGGCAAAGCCACAAGCCGGCTTTACTGCAAGACAGACATGTCGCGCAGTTACGAAAGTAGAACTTAGTGAACCGACCCTAATCGTTGACTTCTGATTGGCAGTTTACTGCTGGTTAGTTGTCAGCGCGCTTATAGGCGCGGGGAAGATCATCGGATAAAAGCTACCCCGGGGATAACAGGCTAGTAGTGCCCGCGAGTCCATATCTACGGCACTGTTCGGCACCTCGATGTCGGCTCATCTCATCCTGGGACTGGAGAAAACATAACTTCTCTCCTTTATAGAAATATAAAGGTAATAAACAAGCCCAAAATGGGGAAAGCCATTGTTAAGCAACTTGACATATTTTGACGTATTCGCAGGTTCCAGGTATAATTGCTTAATAAAGGTCAATCCCATGAGAAAAATACTTTCTAAAATTGATCGAGCATATTTGGCGGGTCTGATTGATGGCGATGGCGCTATTATGGCATGCATTGAAAAGCACAATGAAAAGAAATTTGGCTTTAGAGTACGCGTTGCCATAAAAATCAGCCAAAATAATAATGCCATACTAAAGCGGTCCAAACGCACAATAGGGTTCGGCCACATCAGACACAACCGCACTCAATACAAATGGTATAGCTTAGATCAGTTAGCAATAGAAAAATTCCTTAAATTAATAGTTATCTACTTAAAGATTAAACAAAAACAGGCTAAATTAGCTATTAAAATTATCGGAACAAAAATTTTAACTGTTTCTAATTTGATCAAAATTGCTAAAATGGCTGATCAATTATCGAAATTTAACGTTCGTTCAGCAGGAAGACGTAAAAATTTTGCTCGAATGATAGAGGAAAGTGTTTCTCCTAACGACTAATTCTGTAAATTACAGATGCGATTAAGGGTTTAAACTTTAATCATACGGCTTGCATCTAAGTTTTGATTTTTCAAAATACGATGAAGGTATAGTCTAGCATATTGGTAACAATATGATTCACGAGGCCCCAAGGGTTTGGCTGTTCGCCAATTAAAGAGATACGCGAGCTGGGTTCAAACCGTCGTGAGACAGGTTGGTCTCTATCTGCCGCAGGCGTTGATACTTGAGGGAAGTCCCTGATAGTACGAGAGGACCTCAGGGAAGAAACCTCTGGTCTACCAGTTGTCGTGCCAACGGCACTGCTGGGTAGCTATGTTTCGTTGTGATAAGCGCTGAAAGCATCTAAGCGCGAAGCCATACCCAAGATAAGGTATCATTTAAGATCGGTCAGAGATTATGACCTTGATAGGGCGCAGGTGTAAGGTCAGCAATGATTTTAGCCGAGCGCTACTAATTGATCAAATTTTTTCTTAACCCTTAGCCCTCGCAGCTTTTTAAAGCGACGAAGGCTAAGAAAAAAGAGTTATCCTACAAAGAATTATATCTGAAAAAATCAACTAAAAAATATCTTTAATCCAGAGATGGGAACTATACTGGGGTTGTCCTACGTGATCCCATCTTTCTCACCCTTCATCAATTGAATGTTTTGGTGGCGGCTATACTGGACTTGTCCCACCTGTTCCCATCTCGAACACAGAAGTGAAATGGTCCAAGGCCGATGATAGTAAGTCCTCGGACTTGCGAAAGTAGGTAGCTGCCACCAAAGCATTTACACAATTAGTGAGGGACGAGCACAAAAGTGAAATGCCCCAAGGCCGATGATAGTAAGTCCTCGGACTTGCGAAAGTAGGTAGTTCCCATCCCTGGATTTAAGCTCAAACCATCGCCAGCTTTATTATTTATAGCTAGGTGGTTTTTTTTCAACAAATCTTTTACTTTTTTGGAGTCTATGTTAAAATGAATGATTATGATGAATTTAAAAAGATACTTAGAGCAAATAAGCCTTTTGACTATTTTTAGCATCATATTGACGATAGCTAACTTATTATTAGCCACTATATTACATTGTGATTATCCGGCAGCCGATATCTCTGGTGTAATATTTCTAACAGGTATTGTTGCCAGAATTTATATTGCTAAAAATAAAATGCAAGGCAAGATTTTGGCAGATGCAGCCATTATTATTGGTTTTATTGGTTATTTTGTGTTAATTTCCTTATGCTAAGCCAGAGATCAAATTAAAAAATGAAAAAACGAATTAAAAAACAAATTTTATACGGCTTGCTTTATTTAATTATTTTTGGCACCATTGGCGCTGGGATTTATTTTAAAGTCCGACAAAAACCGGGTGTCACGCCGCCGATTTTAGCGCCAAAAGACATTGAGATTATTTGGGCTAAGAGCGCTCAACAAACAATAGGGGAGTGTGATCTAGTGGCCAAAATTAAAAATCCCAACCCATATCATTTTTCGCGCCAGATAAATTATCAATTTTTACTTTTTGAACAACAAGGGTCTAGTAGCAATCTTGTTAATCAAATCAACGGCTCAACCTGGCTTTTGCCTAATCAAGAAAAATATATTATCGCCAACGAAGTACCATGTACAACTAATCTAAGCCGTGTTATTTTTAAAAACGATCCGCCCTTATGGCAGGCGTACACCGAATATCACGAACCTCAAATTCAAATATTTCAAAAAGAATTTCAAAAACTATCCCAAGGGCCACCCTATGCTCAAGCGTCGGCTATTATTGTCAATAAGAATGAGTTTGATTTGACAAATATAAAAATTAATATTGTCTTAGAAGACGCTAATGATAATTTAATCGCCGCCCGTCAAACACAAATTGATAACTTAGTCGCTAACCAAGAAACAAAAATAAACTATCAATGGCTGACTGAGATTAAAGAAAATGTTTACCGTCTAACAGTAGAACCCGATCTACCCATTACCAACAATTTCTTAAAATAAATTATTCGCTGTCATGCTGAACTCATTTCAACATCCAGTACGTAAACTGTAGGGAACAAAAATTTTTGTTCCCTACAGGGTCCTGAAATGAACCAAAGGTACTGCCCGCGGCATGTATTCAGGATGACAAAAAATTGCTATATGTTTTCTAGTTTTTCTTTATTAAAAAAACTTGATTGGCTGATAATTTCAGCTATTTTTATTTTAACAATTACGAGTATCTTAATGGTTTACAGCACCACACATCAGAACTCTGACTGGCATATGGCCCAAAAACAGCTTCTTTTTTATGCTATTGGTTTTTTGGTGATGATTGGATTATCGTTAGTTGACTACCGTATTTTTCGCGAACATTCATGGATTTTAATCACATTTTATTTTATTGCCATTGCCACCCTAATAGGATTGCTGTTTTTTGGAACTACCATTCGCGGTTCACGCAGTTGGTACAATTTAGGATTTTTTAATTTTGAACCTATAGAATTAATCAAATTAGTAATGGTTTTTATTTTGGCCAAATATTTTTCTAGCCGCCATATAGAAATGTATCGCGTAAGACATATTTTAATTTCTGGTCTATATCTGGCCATCCCCGTGACATTAGCCCTAAAACAACCGGATTTTGGTTCGGTAATTATCTTAGGATTTATTTGGCTTGGGATAATGATTATTTCAGGTATTAAATGGAGACATTTTGCGACGCTCGGTATTGCCGGTATTGGCGGTGGCGTTCTCGCTTGGTTTTTCTTATTCAAAGATTATCAAAAAGCTCGCCTGTTAAGTTTTCTTGACCCCTATAAAGATCCATTAGGCGCTGGCTATAATATTATTCAATCAAAAATCGCCATCGGGAATGGCGGTTTATGGGGTAGGGGATTGGCACAAGGTCCACAGACCCAGCTGGGGTTTTTGCCAGAAGCGCACAATGATTTTATTTTTGCCGCCCTATCTGAGGAATGGGGGTTAATTGGCGCGATAATTTTATTGTCAATTTTTGCTTTTTTGTTTTGGCGAATTCTTAAGGTTTGTCTGCAAAGCCAGAACAACTTCGCACGACTTTTCGCTTTGGGTTATTTGCTCCTAATTTTTATTCAAGTCGCTATCAACATCAGCACTAATTTAGGGTTACTCCCGATCACAGGAATTGTTTTACCATTTATTAGTTACGGTGGAAGCAACTTATTAATCAATTTTATTGGCCTAGGAATTTTACAAAGTATTATTATTCGCCAAAAACTCGGCTATCGCAATGAAGAATTGAATATTGAATAATGTGACGTGGAATGTCATTGAGAGCCGAAGCTATAAGAGGCCGAGGCGTGGCAATCTCGAGCTTTATACCACCTCAGAGATTTTTCGCCTTCGGCTCAGAATGACCACGAGTCTATCATCCTGAGCGCAGCGAAGGATCTCGAATATTCAATGTCTAAAACTTGACTATTTCGCTAAGATGTGCTTAAATACAGACGCTTAGTTACGCAGAGGAGAAATTCTTAAAATTTATCTATAAAATTTTTAAAAAGGAGAAGGTTAAAAATGAGATTAGACATACAAACAGTTATGCCTGATAATTCGGGAACTTCCATAATAGAACAAGCATTATCGTTAAGACCGGGCGAAATATTAGTCATTGATACGCGTCATAGGTTGACCGAGATCGCTCATGAATTGATTAAATGTCCTTGCGGCCCCCATTATATCATTATTGACCATTGGGGTATGGATATTGATAAAGGCAAAAAGGGTCGTAGACGCAAAACTGAACTAAAAGCCATAGCCATAGATAAAACAAATTTAATAGAGGAAATTACGGTCAGAACCAGGACGCCAGACAACGCAATTCGCTCGATCTCTGCCAAATCTTTTTGGGGCGTCAATAAAAAAGGAGTGCTTTACGCGGATTTAGCAATAAAGCGCGAGATCTAATTATTTTCCCAAATCTTTACCTCCGTGATATTTTAAATAAACATCACGGAGTTTTTTATTAGTCACGTGGGTATAAATTTGGGTAGTCGCGATATTGCGATGACCAAGAAACTCTTGGACCATACGCAAATCAACGCCTTGATTTAATAAGTCAGTAGCATAAGAATGGCGTAAGGTATGCGGAGTAGTCATCACTGGAATGCCGGCTAATTTAGTATATTTTTTCACAATATTATCTACTGAACGCACGGTTAAGCGCTTAGAGGTAGTAGGGGAGTGGGCGCTCGTATAATTGATGAATAGCGCCTCTTCATCATCGGTTCTGGTTTTAAGATATTTCGCGACCCAACGTAAGGCGTGCTGGGAAAAATAAACTATCCGGGCTCGACCGCCTTTGCCAATAATACTAACTTCTAAAATATCCATATTTGGCTGAATTTTAATCTGGTCACGATTTAAACTAACTAATTCAGCCACGCGCAAACCAGTAGAAAAAAGAACTTCTAAAAGCGCCCTATCGCGTAAGCCAATCACATTTTGCGTCATTGGAGTAGAAAGTAGTTTAGAAATTTGTTCTAAGTTTAAAAAATGGACTAATTTTTCTTTTTTATCTTTAGCTAATTTTATTTTGTCAGCCGGTAACGCCTGAATATCTTTGTCGGCAAAATAGTTTAACAAACTACGCAGAGCAATTAAATAATAATTTTGCGTAGATTTTTTTAATTCATTACCAGTTTTTTTATTAATACTTTGACGAGATAAATACACTTTATATTGCCAAACATTATCCGACGTCAACTCATGAGGGAGTAGTTTGGCTAATTTCTCTTGATTTAGCCAATCCGTAAACTTACGCAAAAACCGCTCATAATTCATTTGAGTCTTGCTCGCCAAACCCTTTTCAATGTCTAAATAATCCAAGAAGTCAGGAATATATTCAATGATTGGCCTTGAAGAAATTTGCATATAAATATAAGCGGCTGTCATCCTCTGGTCGGGCCAGAGGATCTAATTGATAAGCAACGAGATTCTCGGATCAAGTCCGAGAATGACAAAAGAGCTTCAGTTCTTTTAATCTACATTGTAGGAAGTGGTTATTGGTTTAATTTTAGCGCTTTTTATCTTTTGGTCAAGTGGATAACTTTCTGCTTTTTTATAACAAAAATGCCTTGCAAAATTGGCTTACAAGGCATTTATATTTTAATTTTTAATATATTATTTAAGGATTACTGCTTCCATCCTCGCGCATATCTCCCGCTTTCAGAAAACGACAACAAGACAGACGAGAAACCATGAAAAATTAGCCCCAAGCACATTCAATAACCGTGTCGCAGATTATACAAGATACCGAAGTATTAGTGATAAATAATCATCTGATCTATTTTAGTAGTCGTATTATAAAGTTTCGCCAACAACGCTTCTGATGATCCTAAATAAAGATTCGGCCCCCAATAGGGATCATGAACCACATAACGACCATCGCTGGCTTTATGGTGGATAACCACATAATGCCCAGAACCACGCCCCACCGCCTGAATATAAATAATCACAGGATGATTTGTCTCTAATTCCTGATCAATACGCGACCAATCAACGCCCTGATGTTTTGTGTTTAAAACCAATTCTACCCCCTGCCATCGGTCAGGCCACATAATTAAATTATACCAAAATATTTTTTGGTTGGCTAAACGGCCAGGGTCAATGTCAGCGCCATAATATTTAAAAACCATAGCCACAGATGTTACCGCGCAGCCATAATCCTTTAATAAAGAACGCGATAAACCAATCCTGGTTGTCCCCCATTCTGGGTTCGTCTGATTAAAATACCAAGATTCTGACCCAATCCCTTCTTTTGGTTTTTGCTGACCGGCTTCAAGTCGCGCCAATTCTTGACTCCGATCTTGACGCAACCGATCAATATCGCCAAGAATTTGCTTTTTCTGAACTTCTATTTGATCCAGAATTTTTTGATATTCTTTTTCCTGACCACTTGTCGTTACTAGTAAATCTTCGCGGGTCAACTTCTGATTTTGTACCTGTCCCTTATCAGACGCCAATGACTGTTTGTCTATCTCTAGTTGTTTTTTTTGCCGATCTTGATCCTGAAAATATACATCAAGTCGTTGCTTAACGTCCTGAAGTTCCCCTACTGCTTCCTTGGCCGCCCTCTGAAGAGTATCCAAATAAACTAAGCTACTAAAAAAATCAGACAAAGAATCACTCTGTAAAATAATTTCCAAAAGATTGACCTGCTCTGTTTGATAGGTCTCTCTAAGCATGGCTGACAATGCCTGTTTTTGCAGATTAATAACTGCTTGTTTTTGCTCAATATCATATTGGGTTTTTAAAAGTTCTAAGTTAGTTTGATTAATTTTATTAGTTGTCAAATCAATCTGGTTATCTATCTCATCAATTTCTGCTTGCATAAGTCCCAGTTCCTGATTTAAACTCTTAATTTCTTTACGCTTTGCCTCGGTTAGGGCGCGATATTTCTGCGCTTGAATCTCAAGCTTTTGTTGCTCACTAAAAACGCCTTGAATCTGTTGATCAATTTCATTAACTAAACTAGCATAACCAACACGTGATTTAAATAGAACATTGGACAAAACCACTACCAGGATAAGTGATGTTATTATAGAAAATTTGTTGAAATAAGCATTTTTCATTGTCGTAGAACGCTATATTATGTTTTTTAGTATCTCGGTATAAACTACATACCTACCTTTTTAATTCCCGCCTCGAGTCGCCGAATGCTTTTATCTACGCCCAAAATATGGATTAAGTCCGCTGGTGGTAATGATGCTTTTTGACCAGATAAGGCCACTCTCATCGGCCAAAGTAGCTCTCCCCTATCACTTGAAAAGCTTTTTGCGCTGTGGAGAAGTGCTTTTTGGATATTTTCTGTGGAAAACTCTGTGGATTTTAAGTTTAAGATTAGTTCCATGGCAAAAGATAGGGCTTCCAATAATCGTTTTTGCGTCATTTCTTTCCAAAACAACAATTGTTGATCATACTCTAAAATGTCGCAGAACAAATACTCAGTTAATTCGTTAATGTCACCCAACGTTATTAGCCTTTCTTTTTCTGCTTTTACCACTTCGTCAAAATTAATTTCTGAATTTTCCACCTTTTTACGACTATCTTCTGGCAAATACGTCAAACACTTTTCAACCAGTTCTTTCTGGGGCATATTTTTAATATAAAATTTATTATGCCAATTTAGCCGATCTAAATTAAAAATGGCGGCCCCCTTTTGGACTCTGCCTATATTAAACTTTTCAACTAATTCTGACAAGTTAAAAATCTCTTGATTTGTACCCGGATTCCAACCTAAAAAAGCTAAAAAATTAACAATCGCCTGTGGTAAATATCCTTGCTCTTTATATTGCAAAACCGAAACTGCTCCATGACGTTTACTTAACTTAGATTTATCCGGACCCAAAATCATTGGCAAATGAGCAAACTTTGGCGGCTGCCATTTTAGTGCTTGGTATATTAAAATATGTTTCGGCGTTGACGACAGCCACTCCTCAGCTCGAAGCACATGGGTTACATCCATAAGATGATCGTCAACCACCACTGCCAAGTGATAAGTCGGAAATCCATCTGACTTTAAAATAACTTGATCATCCAGTTCGCAATTTTGAAAAACAATTTGACCACGAATTAAATCGTCAAACAAGATACTACCTTGTTCAGGAATTTTAAACCGAACTACATAAGGAATTTTCTTTTTTAGCAAAACATTAATTTCATCTTTGGTCAAATTAAAACATTTTCTATCGTAACGCGGTGACTGATGACTGGCTGTCTGTACTTGACGCATTTCGTCCAACCTCTCTTTAGAACAGAAACAACGATAAGCACTCCCCTGCGCTAATAACTGTTCAGCGTATTTTTGATAAATATCTAAGCGCTTTGATTGTTCATAATATTCATCCCAATTAAGCCCCAGCCATTCTAAACTTTGCTTTATCTTCTCTAAGCTACCAGGCACCAATCTATCTTGATCAGTATCTTCAATGCGTAAAATAAACTTCCCGCCATAATGCCTGGCAAATAACCAAACAAAAAGCGCGGTCCTGATGTTGCCCACATGGGGATCGCCAGTTGGCGATGGCGCGAATCGAGTACGAATTTTTTGTTTTATATTTTTCATGTTTTTATAATTTAAAAAAATCTTTTAATTCATTCATAAAATGTTTAAAGATAACTATAAATCTATCCTTAAGCACTGCGGGGTCTGAAGATAATAATAAAATTTCTTTCTCAATGTCCCGAAGCTCAGTATGTGAGGTACCCATTTTTTAGACAACTTGTACCTCTGCGATTTCCTGATAAATTGACGGTTTATTAAAAATGAATATTGATTTTGACGAAATAATCCGTTGGGCGAAAACAGCTGGCGGACACTTCAAGGCAGTATGGATTCTCTGATAATTGTAGTAATGGATTTGCTGAGCAATGGCCTCAATCAATTCGCCGATTGTCGGATAACATTCAAGATGTCCTAATTCTAGCTTAAACTCCGAATAGAATGATTCTTGATGTGGATTTTCCCAAGGACTGGCTTTCTTGCTCATTGATGGCTGAATGTTAAGTTTCTCCAATAAATCCATATAATGTTGACTACGATATTCGCTGCCTTGATCAGAGTGAACAATTTGAGGTGCTGGGTAATGATTTAGTGCGTTTAGCAGGGCTTGCGAAATTAAATCAGCATTACCCGCAGAGCTCGTTTTTTGTTAATGACAAGGTGCCAAGCAATTCTTTTATGGCCATATGCTTTGTTGTCAGCCATTACTTTTTCAATCTCGGCTTTTAGTTTTAAATCTTTAGCTGGCATTTTTGGCTGATAATACAAACTTTGTCTGGATACGCCTAATTGTTTGGCCAATTCCTTTTGGCTTTGATACGGGGCTCCTTTGTTAATGGCCATAGCGACGTTGGATTTTTTTTCCCAGCTTCTGGTCAACAATTAGCTGGCCAACAATTTTAAGCAAAGCGTCTTTTTCTCTTTTGATCTTGGCTAATTCCAGCAAGGCATTGGAGTTTTGTCCGG
>Ga0066636_10002817_pt1 | contig 11073 bp, 10 predicted proteins | sample CryGeyCG2014_080_2_FD_62736 | JGI IMG/M metagenome (GOLD analysis project Ga0066636, IMG submission 62736) | Groundwater microbial communities from aquifer - Crystal Geyser CG07_land_8/20/14_0.80 | ecosystem: Environmental > Aquatic > Deep subsurface > Groundwater | place: USA: Utah: Grand...
ACTGAATGTCTTTCTATAGACAAAACTAAGAAAGAGATTGAAATTAAATTTCTGAGAGACAATGAGATTAGAAAACTAGTCTACGATAAATTAATTCTTGCCACAGGGGGCAGGCCTATAATTCCGTCCATCGAAGGTTTAAACTTGAAAAATGTTTTTACGTTGAATCGCATTGAAGATGCTCGCGGAATGAGAAAGGCTCTAAAGGATATTTCCGGCAACAACGCCGTTATAGTTGGAGGCGGACTGATTGGGATTGAATCTGCTGAAGCAATAGCGTCATGCGGACTGCAGGTCACTATCGTTGAAGCTAGAGACCAAGTGCTTTCTATGCTCGATCCTGAAATTGCTTTACTCGTTCAAAAACATCTTAATCAGCACGGAGTAAAGATACTGACAGACGAACGCGTGATGAGATTAGTTGGCGAAAATGGTGCGGTCACGAAAGTGATTACGAACAAAAGAGAGTTGCCGGCTACGATTTTAATTTTCGGAACCGGCGTCGCGCCTGAAACTAAGTTGGCAGTTTCTGCCGCTTTGGAAATAGGCGAGACAGGAGGAATCAAGGTAAACGAATGGCTTCAAACGAGTGAACCGGACATTTACGCTATAGGGGATTGTGTTGAAAACCGCGATATCATCACAGGCAAGCCGGTTCTTTTGCCTTTAGGCTCAGTCGCTAACAGGCAGGGCAGAGTTGCCGGAACAAATGTGATTTTGAATTCTGAAGCATTTCCCGGCATCGTTGAAACGATTGTCCTAAAAAGTTTTGATTACAATATTGGATGCACAGGTTTAAATGAAACCGATGCGATTGAAGCAGGATTTAATCCTCTCTCTGTTGTAGTGACAGGTTCAGATAAAGAGCATTATTATCCGTCTGCAAAAAATATTATTTTGAAACTTATCGGAGACAGAGATTCGGGTCGTATTTTAGGTTTGCAAGCTGTAGGGCACGGAGATATTTCTAAGAGAATAGATGTTGCGGCGGCGTTGCTTTCTACAAAAGAAACGATAGATGCTCTCTCGAAACTTGATCTTGGTTATGCGCCTCCGTATTCGACTCCAATGGATATTGTTTGCATTGCCGCTAATGTTTACAAAAATAAATTTATAGGAAGCTTTACCGGTATATCTGCATTGGAACTAAAACATAAATTAGATGCGAAGGAAGAGACGATAATTGTTGACGTAAGAAATCAGGAGGAACTGAGTCAAGGAATGATTCCAAGCGCTTTATCTATTCCTTTGAGATCTCTTCGCGGCAGACTGCATGAACTTCCTAAAGACAAAGAAATTGTTATTTACTGCTCGACCGGATTGAGCTCATACGAGGCATCTTGTATTTTACGTTCTCAAGGATTTGACAAAGTAAATATTCTTGAAGGCGGTTTTTTCGCATGGCCTTTTGAGCAGGAAGCACTGTTATGATGAATTTGTTTATGTTAGAATGCGGCTGTTATGAAAACTGAACTCAATGCAAAAGTTGTCGGCAAAATAGAATTTGCGCCAGGAAATTTTGCGATTAAGATTGCTCCGATAGGTCGAACTCTTCCTGATTTTATTCCAGGCCAGTATGGAGTGCTAGGGCTTCCATATTCGGCTCCGAGATCTGTTTTCTCGGATCCTGAAGAACCGCCTGCCGACCCCGATAAAATGATTCGCAGAGCGTATTCTGTTGCGTCTTCTTCAATGTCGAAAGAGTATGTTGAATTTTATATCAGCTTAGTCAGATCAGGCGCATTGACTCCGAGACTGCATAAAGTGCAAATTGAAAATTTTATTTTTCCAATTTTCTTTTTTCAATTATTTTACGCGTTCCACGGAAGATAGGCTGGTAATTCGATTACGCGCGGGGATGAGCGCCGCGGTATAAATCTTTTATCCTTTTTATCGAAACATGAGTATATTTCTGTGTCGTGGCCAGTGAAGAATGTCCGAGCAATTCCTGAACAGCGCGCAAGTCTGCTCCGTGGTCGAGCATGTGAGTCGCAAAACTATGACGAATCGCGTGCGGATTTTTTGCCGAGGGATTGACTCTTGCCAGATACTCCGAGATTACAAGCCGCATTCCTCTGACTGACAATTTTTTTCCGTCTCGAGCATTGACGAATAGAGCGCGTTCGAAATGGCGAATCATTTTTGATCTTGAGCTAATCCATTTTGAGAGCGATTCTTTCGCGGCACTGCCGATCGGAACAATTCGTTCTTTTGAGCCTTTTCCGAGAATTCTCAATTCCTCCGACTCCATATCGATGTCGTCAATATTTAGAGAAGCTATTTCCGAAATTCTCGCTCCGGTCGAATAGAAGAGTTCAAGAATTGCTTTGTCTCTGATTCCGATAGCGTCATCTCTGAATGCTCCATCGAGTAAATTTTTCATATCATTTTCGGATATGAATCTCGGCAAGTCTTTTGATGAGCGCGGGGTAATGACTCCTCGAGCAGGATTGGAATTTACAATCTCTTCGCAAATCAAAAAACGGAAGAAAGAACGAAGTGAAGCCAGATGCCTGCCGCAGCTTTTGGGAGAAAGTCCATTTTGAGAGAGACTGCTCATAAATGACCGAATGTCCGACCGAGTCATTTCAGATACGAATTTATCTTTTCCGAAAAATAAAGCGGCCGCCTCAAGATCATTTTTGTACGCGATTACTGTGTTCGGGCTGGCATTGCGGTTCTTCTCGATATGCTCGATAAAATTTTTGATATATTTTCCAAGTTCGTATGACATCTGTTAAATAATCGGTAGAAAATTGCGAATACTCTAATATTACTTTTTCATTCGGTATTTTATTTGATAGAGAAAACCATTTCTTATACGCTTTTTGATATGAAATTGCTATCAGCTTTTCTACAGGAACATAAGACTTCGTTCTCGACCGAGGCTCGCGCCGCAACAGCAACGTTCCTTACGATGGGTTATATCTTATTTGTAAATCCACAGATTCTGGCGAATGCAGGAATGCCGGTCGAGGCATCTATTGCGGCCACTGCTGTTGCCGCCGCGATTTCGACCGGTATTGGAATCGGGCTTGCATCATACGTTGTCCTAGCTATTGCCGCAGGGTGCTACCGTGAAATTCATCCGATGCTCTTTGCAATTGTTGCGCTCTTCGCAATTACGCTGGCATTCGAATAATTATTTAAAGGAGACATTTTAGTGATTACAACTGACATTTATGATCCGTCGACTCTTCGAGCAAGCATAGATGGACTGAGGCGCTCACGACTTATTATTACATTGTCGCTTGCCGCATCGGCATTATTTTTACCGGCGATTATTTTTTTAGTTATAGGTTTGTCCACAATAAGTCTATTTATTGCGCTGGCATTTTTCTTAAGCGAATTTGTAACGGCAATTATTATGTGGCTAGTTATGCAGAAGAAAATTGAAGCATTGGAGTTTAAATACAGTTCAAGAGAACAGTCATAAAACAATTGAGCTATATTTTGTATTGAAACTCCAGTTAAAATACGATCGACGAAATCAACAGTTTCTACGCTTCTAAAATGTTTTCTTCTCTGAACTTCAAAAATGGTATCAACAGCATTCCCGGAATTCCCGCAAAAATGCTCAGTATAAAAAATGCACCCCAGCCGGTATGCTCTACAAGATAGCCTGTTGGAGCTCCGCCAAAAACTCTTGTCAATGCCATTACACTCGTCAATAGAGCGTATTGTGTCGCTGAGAATTTAGGACTGCATTGGCTCATCAGGAAAGCTACAAATCCTGCAGTCACAAGTCCCGTGCAAAAGTTTTCAACTCCAATAACGCTGACAGTAGCCAAAAAAACATTTCCTGTTTTTGCAAGGATTAGAAAACCTAAATTACTTACAGCCTGCAAAAGTCCAAAAACCCATAATGCTCGTTTCAGCCCTATTTTCGATGTTATTGCGCCGCCGACAATAGTTCCTACAATCGTAATCAATAGCCCTAATCCCTGTCTTATCGTTCCAATCTCCGTCTTTGAAATTCCAATATCGAGCATAAACGGAGTTGTCATTGCCGCGGCGATCACGTCCGGAAGTTTGAATAAAATTATGAAGCCGATCGCAAACCAACCGCCTCTTCTCAATGCAATTTCTTTGAAAGGATTCACAACAGCTTCACGAAGTGATAGCGGAGCGCTAACTGATTCAGGTTCGTCAGCAAAGATTGTAGCCGCAATGCCCGCGATCATCCATACTGCCATCAAAAAATAAACAAGATGCCATGAACCGAGTTTATCCGCAATTACAAGCGAAACCGCCCCTGCGCCGATCATGGCAAATCTATAACCGGTCACTGAAGATGCCGCGCCTTCTCCCAATTCGTTCGGTTTTAGAATGTCGGTGCGGTATGCATCCGTCACGATGTCCTGGCTTGCGCTTATGAACGCTGTCAGAAGAGCAAAAAAACCGAAAACTGCAAGTGAACGAGACGGGTCGATGAAAGCAAACGCGGAGATTGAGAAGACGAGCAGAATCTGCGTCACCAGCAACCATCCTCTGCGTCTTCCTAAAAACGGAGGAACGAATCTATCCATGAAAGGCGCCCAAAGAAATTTAAGTGTGTAAGGAAGAGCTACAAGACTGAACAGACCTATCTTTCCTAGATCAACATGCGCATCTTTCAGCCAAGCCTGCATTGTGTCCGCTGTCAGCGGCTGAGGCAAACCCGACGCAAAGCCTAAGAGCAATAGCGCAGAAAGTTTTTTCCAATTTCGCGGCTGATTAATTTTCATTGTTCAGCGTTCAGCGTTTATCAAAATGTAGTCTTGAATCGCAAACCGTATACGAATCCGTCATCAACTTCTATCCTATTGTAATTACGATCCCCGTAATTTTCACCTTCGAACCAAAATCTATCAAACGCTTTTCCGGCATAAACATCGCCAAAAACTCCGTTTCCTATTTCGTATCTCAAACCGCCGTAAAAAAGTTTTTCATAATAATTCAGCATGTTCTCATCTCTGACTCGATCCTTATTTCTGAATCGTTCCTGTCTCCAATCGAAATTTCCATGCAAAATAAAACTCGATAATATCCGCACACCGGCTTCAGTTCTAAGATGTCTCGGATACTGCCAATCAGCTTTGAGCGAAAGCCTCTCCAAAGGCTTCCATTCCGCCTCAGCATAGGGAACTCCAATAACAGCATGAAGTTTGTTGTCATCAGATTTAAAAATATAGCCTGCTCCTGGAACCGGAGCATTAGGCAAATATTCTCTAATTGAGTCGTAATGAAGATAAATTATCCATCCCTCATTCTCATTGAACGGGAAGCGATAAAATATATTTGCTCCGACATCAGGATGATGCCCGTCGTTGAATGGAGCTTCGCTTGCTGAAGAGAGCGAAAGGTTCATGCCGAGCATCGCGTCATCAGATAATTTCATTCTGTAAGTTGCGCCGAGTCCCGGGTCAAATAAAGGTTCCTGAATTTGAAGACCGGTATTAGGAAGAACCAACCCATCCATCAAATCAGACATTCTCCCCTTGAGCTGAATAGACAGCTGTCTATCAGTTATCGACGGAAAAAGAGTTGCCTGAATGAAGAGTTCATAAAGAGTCAATTTATGCTGAGCAATTTGGTTCGTGTTCTCTTCAGGTTCACGGTGAAACTTCAGATCCAAATAAGGCTGAACATCAGAGATATTCGGACCGAGCATCTCATGCATCTCATCCGAGTTCATAGAATAAGCGGGAAGAGCCAAAAAGATAATAATGCAAATAGCGAAAATTTTATTCATGACAAAAGTTTTATCAGGAACTTCTTCATTAAGCAAAATCATTTTATCTTTCCGAGAGCTCTCAATATCTTCTCTGGGGAAAACGGCCAAGTCCGCATCCATACTCCGACAGCGTTATGAATTGCCGATGCTATAGCCGGAGCCGCGCCGTTGCATGCAATCTCGGAAACTGATTTAGCGCCGAACGGGCCCCATGGGTCATTTACGTCGACCAGTTCGGCTAAAAAAGTATCGGGTAAATCTTCTATCATTGGAACTTTGTAGTCCAAAAAGTTAGGATTCAAGCATTTTCCATCTTCATCGTAAATCATCTCTTCGTATAAAGAATGCCCGATAGTCTTCAATACTCCGCCGTAAATTTGTCCCAGAGCCATCTCCGGATTCACTGGAGTTCCGCAGTCCTGCAAAGCAAAATACTTTTGAATCTTGACCTTCCCTGTTCTCGTATTTACTGCGACCTGGCAGAAATGTGCTCCGTACGGAAAAGAGGATTTATCCGTCACAAAATGTCCGAATGCGGAGAGTGATCCACAACCTGTTCCTGTTTCGGCATAATGCGCAATCTCCCAAAATGAGATCGACTTATTCTTGCCCACAACTTTTCCAGGATATTCCAGCCGCATATCTTCACGCTTTTCTTCCATAATCAAAGCCGCTGTATCGAGAATCTTCTCTTTCAAAGCGTTTGCGGCATTCAAAGCCGCGCCGCCTGTAAAATAAGTTCCCTTAGACGCATAAGCTCCGCAGTCGAACGGAGTGCTATCGGTATCGGCAGAAATAATCGATATCTTTTCCATATCTACACAAAGCGCTTCGGCAACAAACTTCACGACAACCGTATCGAGTCCTGTTCCAATATCCGCTCCGCCCGAATAAACCATAAAGGTTCCGTCCGAAAGCAATTTTATTTCCGCATTCGATGAATCGAGTCCTGGAAGCCCTGAGCCCTGCTGAATAATTGCCACACCTTTTCCAATCCTTAAATCCGGTTCGCTATTTTTTTCTTCTTTTCCCCACACGATCAGCTCTGCGCCACGCTTCAAGGCAGGTCCCAATCCACAGCTTGAAACTAATTCAGGTTTTCCTTCCCTTCCTTCTCCAAGGCACTTCAATATTTCGAGAACAACATTTTCACGGACACGATTTTTTTCGATAAGTTCTATGTGATCCATTCCAAGTTCATCAGCCAATTCCGCCATTGCAAGCTGTAAAGCAAAAGAGCCTTTTGGAGCACCATAGCCCTGATAAGCGCCTGTCGGAGCAATATTCGAATAGTAGGTTGTAACATTAAAACCAATATTGTCGCACAGAAAAAGCGGAAGCGATTTTGAACACGCATTCATCGGCACGGTAAGACAGTGCGAACCGTAAGGACCTGTATTCGCTTTCAAATCCATATAAACTCCGGTTAGCTTTCCATCCTTCTTCGCTCCGAGCTTAACCTTTATCTTCATAACATGCCGAGTTCTGCATGCAATAAATTCTTCTTCGCGAGTGAATCTCTGATAGATCGCTCGCCCGGTTATCCAAGTCAGATACGCAGGTACCTCTTCAAGAACAATATCTTGCTTCGAACCGAATCCTCCTCCGACGCGTTCTTTTATTACATGAACATTATTTTCACTCGTGCCAAGAATATACGCAACTATTCGTCTCAGATGGAACGGCACCTGAGTCGAAGCATGAATCACGAGCCGTTCGCCGTCCATTCGAGTGTAAACGACATGCGTTTCGGTCGGAGTGCATTGCACCTGAGAACTCTCGTACTCGCGTTCAATTATTGTGTCAGATTCATCGAAACCTTTTTCGAGGTCTCCAATATGTCCATGGACACTTGCGGCAATATTCTTGTGCGGATCGGCGTTAATCGGAAATTGATAAATGATCTTACCGTCTCTTGAATCAGCAGATTTATTATACTCATCAAGATTCGGAGGTGCGCCAACTACATACTCAGCATGAGAGTTATGTATAATTGGAGCATCAGGCGATTCAGCATCTTCAATCGTCAACACAGGTTTTAATACCTCGTATTCAACTTTAATCTTTTCCGCCGCCTCTTCCGCCGCCGTCCATGTTTCCGCAACAATTGCTGCAACTCTGTCGCCAACATGCTTAACTTTCTGATCGATCAATCTGCGATCATAAGGCGAAGGCTCAGGAAAACCCTGCCCCGCTTGATTGTAATAAACATCAGGACAATTTTTGTGAGTCAAAATATAAACCACACCAGAAACTTTTTCTGCTTCTGATGTATCTATCGATTTTACGTATGCATGAGCATAAGGAGACCTAAGCATTTTCAAAACGCATGCGTCCTTCGGCACCATATCTTCGACATAAGCTTTCTGGCCGCGAACAAGTTTTGGCCCGTCGATTTTGTTTTTGCGTTTTCCAACCACTCTGAGTTCATCGCGAAATTCAGGCACGAGCGGCGGATTGTAATTTGGATCCTTCAATCTTTTTGCCGCAAGCTTAACTGCACTGTAATACTGTTTATAGCCTGTACAGCGGCAAAATAGCCCTGACAGTGCATCGGTAATATCTCTGTCGGAAGGATCAGGATTTCGTTTCAAAAGGCTTTCAATAGCGAGAACAAATGATGGAGTGCAATAGCCGCACTGAACAGCTCCGGCATCTAATAAAGACGCTTGAACAACAGTTAGAGTTCTATGCTTCGAATAATATTCAAGAGTAATCACACTTCGTCCGTCAAGTTGAGGAGCAAGCAAGAGGCACGAGTTGACCAATTTTCCATCAAGCAGAATCGAGCATATTCCACACACTCCGCCGCCATTGCAACCGTCATGCATTGCCATAACTCCAATTCGCTTCAGCAGATACAAAGCTCGCTCGCTAGGCTCAACTTCAAATTCTTTTTTTGCTCCGTTTAAAGTAAATTCTATCTTCATCGGCAAACCTCCCTGTGCGCGGCTTCATGCAGAGCATCACTTACAAGCACTGCCGAAAGATGTTTCTTGAACTCAGAGCTTCCTCGTAAGTCCGATTCAGGATTCACTAATTTCTTGACCTCTTCATCAATTGCTTCTCTGGACGGCAAACTCTGCCCATCTAATTTTTTTTCCAATTCATATAGCCTCGTCGCATGAGGAACAACTCCATTCACGGCAATAATAGGTTCTTCTATCTTTGCCTCAGTTCCCGAGAAAGAAACAGCGGCGGAGACAAGTGAAACATCATTTGCAGTCCGAGTATGCTTTCTGACAGCCCATCTTCGTTTCTGCCAACCTGAAGGAATCTCAATTGAAAGAATTAATTTTTCGGGATCATGATTTGAAAAGTACTGTTCGAGTGTTATCTTTTCCTTGCTGTTTTTTCCTGCCAGCATTATCGAAGTATTTAGAGCCAATAGCGCCGGGGCAATATTTGAGCACGCGCGATTGCCTCCGATATTTCCGCCAATCGTTCCCATAGTTCGAACGTTGCGGTTTGCAAAAAGCCTAACCGCCGCAAGCAGCATCGGCGGCAAAGATTTGTTCTCAACCAATTCCTGAATGGTAACGCTCGCTCCAATTTCTATTTTAGTTTTCTCTACCTTTACATTTTTCAAAGGAAGCTTATCAAGATAAATAGCTGTATTCGCAGAAATCTTCGATCTGCACGGCCATACAATGGAATTTATTTCTGTTCCACCGGCAAGGTACATCGAGGAATCAATCGAATTGCGGAGCTTCACTGCCTCTTCTATTGTTGATGGAGTCAAAAATTCTCGAAACATGATTCACCTCTTAATATTTTAAATATTATATCAAGCATTACAGAATTAAGTCCAATTCAACCTCAGTATCTAAGTCTTTTACACAGCTCTGATCGGTGTCAAAATATTTAACTCGATCAATACTTCTTTTAAGAATTGTATTCGGTTCGAGATTATCATCGAGTTCAATAATTTTCTCGACAAATTCAATCGGAAAAATTACAGGATGCCCCGGTATTTTACGATAGCGCGGTCGAACAATCTTTGAAGAATCTTTTTGAAATGTTTCTAAAGTTTTAATTAAAGTTTCCTTTTTCAAAAGAGGTAAATCCACCGGCATAACCATAAATCCATCGAGATTTTTCGATAAATTAGAGGTTCCAACTTTTAGAGATGATGTCATTCCGTTTTTCCAGAAATCATTTATAGCTATAGAGACATTCGAAAAAGTCAAAGCTCTTTTAACTTCATCCGCTTTATATCCCAAAACAACAATCCGTTCGCAAATTTCAGGACTATCTAGAAGAGAAATCGCTTTGTCCAAAAAAGTTACACTGCCTATTTGAATCAAAGCTTTTATTCTGCCATTCAATCTTTTTCCTTCACCTGCCGCGAGAATTATCGCTCCGATGCGCATCAATGAAATCCCTCTTTTCCGACCAGAGGCACAAATCGCACTGCATCGACGTAAGACTTATCAATTCTTCCGTCCTTTAATTTCCTGACTAATACCAGCTCTTGAGAATATCTATCACCTACTGGAATTATCATTCTTCCTTCAGGTTTGAGCTGACTGATTAAAGCTGAAGGGATTTGCGGAGCGGCCGCCGCGACAAGACATGCATCGAAGAAATTAATAAAGATTTTATTTTGAAGAGGAAACCCTAATGTTCCGTCCGCAGTTGCAATATGAAATCTGCCTTTATAGTTTTCTAGTAAAATCTTTGTAGCTCGAAGAGAAAGTGCATGAATTCGTTCAACACCGTAAACCTTCGAGACAAGTTCAAGTAAAATTGCAGTCTGATAGCCTGAACCTACTCCAACTTCAAGAACGATGTCATCCGAATTCAATTCTAGCATTTCAGTCATCAAAGCAACAATAAACGGCTGACTGATGGTCTGGCCGAAACCGATCGGCTGAGGCTCATCATTGTAAGCAAAACGTTTTTCAGAATCACAAAGAAAATCCGCACGGTCGACTTTTCTCATGGCAGCAAGAACATTTGAAGAACGAATGCCTCGCCGCACAAGTTGAGTATCTACCATTTGATCCAGCTTCCGATTCATAATTTAAATTATATCAACTTTAACTATAAACTTCGATTTACAAATATTTATGCCTTTGGTAATATGCTCTATCTAGTCTCCATCGTCCAGAGGCCTAGGACCCCAGGTTTTCAACCTGGTAACAGGGGTTCGATTCCCCTTGGAGACGAACTCGCAAAGAATATTTCTCACAGTGTTAGCAAAACTTTCACCACGAAGAAACCGAGACACTGAGATTTTTTATTTTATCTTTTTTTCCTTGTCTCCAGCCTATCTTCCAAAGAACGTGTGAAATAATTGAAAAATGAAAATTGGAAAAATAAAATTTTCAATTTGCACTTTCCAATTTGCAATT
>Ga0066636_10002818_pt1 | contig 11072 bp, 8 predicted proteins | sample CryGeyCG2014_080_2_FD_62736 | JGI IMG/M metagenome (GOLD analysis project Ga0066636, IMG submission 62736) | Groundwater microbial communities from aquifer - Crystal Geyser CG07_land_8/20/14_0.80 | ecosystem: Environmental > Aquatic > Deep subsurface > Groundwater | place: USA: Utah: Grand...
TATGCCTGCGGATTTGACGGCGATGGCCCTATGAGCTTTCGCTTTGCCAGGTCTTTGCAGACTTGCGATACAATCATTTTAGGAACTTTTATGTGCCATGATATTTCGTGCTCTGTCATGGCTCCACGCAGATCTAAAAGTTTTAAGATCAGCTCTTCAATGAATGCGGCAGGCAACCCGAGCCCTTCAAGCGTTTCAGGCTCAAGAGGACGTTTGCACGCAAGATTTACTAATGAAGAACCTTCCGACTCTTCAGGTTTTTGTGCCTCTATACTTTCCGCTTGCTTTGATGCAAGCCTCGATAATACGTCGCTCATGACTAAATGCAGTTCGGATTAAACTTGGAACGCTTAATGAATCTGCCGTTTCCCGGCTCGGCTTTCACTTCGCCGTTCTCATACGCGATTTGTCCTCTTACAAATGTTGTGGAAGCGCGGCCCTTGATTCGATATCCTTCGTAGGCATTGTAGTCGCATCTTGATTTATGAGTCTTCGCACTTATTATTCCATCGCAGTCGGGGTCCCACAGAACAATGTCGGCATCTGCTCCGATAACTATCGTTCCTTTCTTCGGATACATTCCGAATATCTTGGAAGCATTTGTCGAACATAACTCCACCCACCGCTCTGCAGAAATCTTTCCTTCCCTGACACCGTAGGTGTAGAGCATGGAAAGACGTTCTTCAAGTCCGTTTAGTCCGTTCGGAATTTTTCTGAAATCTCCGCGTCCCATATCTTTCTGCCCGACAAAATCAAAACTGCAGTGATCTGTTCCGATAATTTCGATCGTGTGATTTTGTAAAGCCTTCCATAAGGCATCGCAATGGCTTCTAGGCCTCAGAGGCGGAGAAAGCACATATTTTGAGCCTTCGAAATTCGGAAGCTCATATAAATCCTGAGTCAGGAAAAGATATTGAGCGCAAGTTTCGCCGAAAACTTTTGCCATGCCGCGCTTCTTTCCTATAGCAATTTCATCCGCGGAATCTTTTGCAGAAACGTGAACGATGTAAATCGGCGAGCCGCTGATCTCGGCAAATTTTATTACTCGGTGAGTTGCTTCGCCTTCGGCTTCAGGAGGCTGTGAAAGCGCATGGTAGATTGGATCGAGTCTTCCGGTCGCGGCGAATTCCTCGGCCATAGCAACGAGCACATTTCCGTTTACTGCATGAACGGAGACAAGCCCTCCGGCTCGAGAAACCGACTTAATCGCCTGGAATGCGGCTTTGTCGTCAATTCCGTAAACTCCCATGTATGCGGTAAATATCTTGAATGCATTTATTCCATACTTCTCGATTACGATCGGAACTTCTCGCTCGATCTCTTCATTCCAATCCGTGATAGAAGAATGATACGAATAATCGCATCGAGCTTTTCCGTTTGCTTTTCCATCCCACTCTTCGATTGCGCTCACAAGACTCTTGCCTTTAGGAGGAATAGCAAAGTCAAAGAGCATTGTTGTTCCACCTGCAAGCGCGGCGGCCGACCCTGAATCAAAATCGTCTTTGGAAACAGTTCCCATGAACGGTAGCGACATGTGCACGTGAGGATCGATTCCGCCGGGAATTACCCAGCGACCGTTCGCATCGATTATTTTATCTTCATCAAAAACCGCGAGGTCTTTTCCAATGTAAGCAATCTTTTCACCTTCGATTCTTATGTCCGCATAATAACTGTCCGATGCAGTTACAATTCGTCCGCCTTTTATGACTGTCGTCATTTCACAACCTCCAGTAACTTTTTTTTATCTTATCATTTTAATTTCGATTAGTGAATGGTAAACTAAAACTTTTGTTTTAGAAAAAAGTTGGTTTTGCACAATCAATAAAATTAAATATTTGACACTTTCATTATATTTCCTCATATTACAATGAAGTCAAATTTATTTCATTATGGAGGGTCTTCGACATGCAGGAATTCTACATAGCCCGCGAAGGCGTAGCTTACGGTCCACTCACTTTTGATGATACCAATCGAATGTTTTTGGAGGGTTCGATTGATAGAGAAACACTCGTCTGGGAACCCTCTGAATCGAATTGGATTTTTGCGGAAAATCATCCTTCGATTTCACAAATTTTTAGTCGAAATGTTTTTCCTGAAAATCAGGTTCAATCTCAGGTTATTGTTATTTCTAATCAAGGCGAAATCGAAAAGAAGGCGAATGAATTAGCAATTGAAGAAGAAAAAATTTCTGAGATTCGAAAAGAGATTGAACTCTTGGAGTGCGAACATAAAGAGATGAGTTCGAAGAGAGAAGATCTTCGAATTGAATCTGCACAGTTGAATACAGAACTGGATAATTTGGTAAAAAAGCGAAATGAGCTTTCATCGGAACTTGAAGAGTCGAGAAGAGAGATTGAAAAGAATCGCGATGAACTGTCGAAGATGAAACCTCTTATGGAAGAACTCGAATCTATTAGAAGCGAGAAGAAAAATCTGGAAGAAGATATCTCGAAGACAAGCAAGGAATTGGAGCAGAAGCTTATTGAGTGTGCAGGCTGTGATGCTGAGATTTCTTTGGTCAGAGATCGACTGGAAGCGATTCGGTCTGAGACAAAAGAATTGGAAGCGAGACGTATAGAAGCCGAAGCGATTCTCGGCAGACAGGTTTCTGAGGGATTTGAACGTATAAAAAATTCTTGTTCTGAATTCGATCGCATAACCGGTAAGTGGAACGAGGCCGGAGAACGGGACGAAGAGCTTCGCAAAACAGGATTGTCTGCAATATCAGAATTGAGAGAGACGCTTGCAAAACGTGAATCTGAATTAAACGGAATGATTGCGTCTTTGAGGGAACAATCGATCGGCGAGATTGAATATCAGTCTTTGAAGCGACAGGCTGATGAGGAAGAGAAGCGGCTGGAGCGATTTCGAGATGAACTGAAGAATCTGACGGCGTTATGTTTTGAGGAGTCGCAGAGACTTGAAGATTATAAAAAAGAACGTGAAGAAGTTAAAACGGATATTGACGCCGAGTTCACACGCTACGGCGAGCTCGAGTTAAATTTGAAGCAGTTGCAGAAGGATGCGGAGACAGTTTCAGGTTCTTTAGGGACATTGACGTTTGAATATTCTCAGCTTGAAACTGAGGTCTCAGCGTTGAAAAAAGAAAAAGAGATTTGTGAAGAGACAGTGGAAGAGCTCAGAAGAGCGCGGAGCGAGATAATCGAGTCGAATCTCAAGATCGAATCCGAGGTCAGCGTTTCACTTTCACGCAAGGCGGAATTGGAGAGAACGATTTTGGATTACGAACTAGCGCTCGATTCGGTCGTGAAGAAGATTGAGGCAATGAAGGCTGAGCGCGAAGCAATGCGGATAGCTCTTGAGGACGATGCTATTAAAGCGAGAGAGTTTACTGCAGAGAACGATACCATGCGCAAAGCGGCGATTGAAGCGAGGAAAGAGGTTGAATTGGAGCTCGATTCCAGTTTTGAGGAATTAGCTCGGATGAAAGACGAACTGGAAAAACTGCAGAGTGAAAATTCCAGACTGAAAGAAGAGTTGAATTCATCTGCGATAGAACTTGCAAGACTAACTGAGGAACGAAAGATAGAAGAGGAACGGTTTAGTTCTATTCAAAAGAGGAAAACCGAACTGATTAAAGAAAAAGATTTATTGCTGTCCGAACTGGATTCTATTCGCGGAGAAACAGCTTCTTTGAATGAAAATGTAATTTCTTTAAATGCGAAGAAGGCAGGTTTGGAAGAGAGAATAAGCGCTCTTGAAAAGGACGAGATGCTTTGCCAAACAGGAATTGCCGAGATGGAAAATAAAATCAAATCACTTGATTCTGCACGTGTCTCATTGGAGAAGGAACGGGCAAAATTGGCGCGCGTCGAATTGAGGGAATTGAGAGAACTGTTGATTGCGAGGGAGCAGGATGAAAAGGATAAACTTGAAAAACTTTTGAACGAAGCGAGAACAGAGTTTAGGCTTTTGAAGGAAGAGTGGAGCAAAGAGGAGCGGCTTGGCGTTACGAATGAAGAATTAAAACAGTTGAGAGATGAGGTTGAACAGAAGCGGAGCGAATTAGTGAAAGCCGAGCGTCAGCTTTCAGCGATGCGCGCGGGGCTTTCAAAATTGAGAGAAGAGAACGGCAAGAATCTTTTGAGAAGAGTCCAGTCGTTTGAAACTCAACAGCTCGATGACATCAAGAAGCGTTTGAGTGAAACCCGCGGAGAAATGGAATCGATGGAGAACGAGTGGACGGATGAGATGAAAGGTACTGAGCTTGTAGAGAAGCAGTGGATCGAGATACAGTCTGCTTTGCATGATAAGATATAAAGAACACTTAAATTTAATCTCATGATTTTATTTCTGATTATACTTTTTTTATTTTTGGTGGTTATTGCGGGATTCGCGTTTGTAATCGATTCTAATGCTAAAAAAATGGCAGAGTCTAAGCCAAGACTGAGAGCATGTCCGCTGTGCGGAAAGGAATTGCAACTCGGAGAAAATATTCTTGCGGAACGGACTGGAGTTATGAAAGAGGGAAGAGAACGGATAGTTATAAAAGGATGTCCATTCTGCGTAAAAAAGACTGAAGCCGGAGCGAGCGCTCTTTTGGCTGGAAAGATGTAAAAATTCTAATTTTGCTTTTTTACTTTGTATTGTAATATTTATAAATTAAAAATGGTTACCGCAGGCTTTAGCCTGCGTGAAGTAATTAGTAAAACGTATTTTTTTCGAAGGAGAAATTTGATGTCTGATTTTCAAATTGCGGTATGCGGAAGTTTAGTTCCTGACCCATTGCAAACTTTAGAACCGTTATCGGGCGCGACTGCCCCGAGTTTGAAGAACGAGATGATGCTGCCTACGATTCTTGATCCATGGGCGGCGCATGCGCTTTATGAAGCGGCTAACCTCGCGAAAAAGAATCAGGGCAGTAAGATTTACCTTGTCTCTCTGGGACCGAAAGGAAAATTGCAACAGCTCATGATGAGTGTTGCTCAAAAGGTTGGATTCGAGCTGATAGCAATTGACGGCTCTGCAAGCGGATTCACTGAGCCTTACGAAGTCTCCGAAGTTCTTGCCTCTGCGATTAAGTCGATTCCAAATCTTGATATGTCGAAATTGCTTCTCTTCGGAGGATGCTCTTCAGCATCAAGAGATGCCGGCGTCACGATGCAACTTGTTGCTGAACGACTTGGAATCAGCGATTTTTTTCTTGGAGTTGATGAACTAATTATTGAACAGGATGGAAAATTAACATTCAAGGAACGAGTTGAGGCCGGTCAGTATTTGGTTTCAACTTGCAGTGCTCCTCCAGTTGCGGTTGGCTGGTCAACAGGAACTCTGCCTGTCCCTCCGAATAATCCGCAACTCGGAATGATGAATATGAGAGGAGTCCTTCCCGCTCTTCAGAAAGCAAAATCCGTAAAAGTTTCTGCTGAGGGGGTTGCGTATTCAAAAGTCGAACAGCCGAGTCAGCGAAGAGATACTAGAATTGTGAAGGATACTCCGGTAGAGACGATTGTGCAGGAACTTGTTGAATGGTTGAGGAGTTGAACGATGGAAAAACTTTTACTTTTACTTCACACTGAAGATGACGGCAGTTTGAGGCGGCAAAGTCTTGAGGCTTTAACTTCTGCGAAAGAGACTGCGGAAAAGATCGGAGCGGATTTTTATTTAGGAATTGTAGGCAACGGAGCAAAAAAATCGACGGAGCTGATTGGAAATTGCGGAGCGAAAAGTTTTGCGGTTCTAGAAGGCAATGATTTTTCTGCTCCGAGATATTCAACTGACAAATCAGCCGCACTGGCGCTTATCAAGCATTTCGCGGCCACTGTTGTGATTGCTCCGAATACATCGCGTTGGGCGCGAGCGCTTCCCGGCGCGACTTTTCAGGCCGGAGGACGAATTGATACGCGTGTCACAGGAATTGCGACTGATGGAGGCATTCAGATTCAGAGATGGTATTACCGCCAGAGAATGCTTGCGACTTTGTCGCGGACTCAAAGACCTTGGGTCATATTAATTGAGTCAGGAATTTTTAAGGCGTGGGAAAAAGTTTCGGTTCAGGTAAATGTCGAAGAAGTTTCTGCCGAGCTGAAACCTGAGATGAAGAGAACCGAGTCGAAAGGTTATGAGAATGCTTCCGGCGGTGAACAAACTATTAAGCCGGATGCTCCGATACTTTTTGTTGCAGGTGCCGGATACATGAAGAAGCAGTCCGATGGCAAGACTCATGTCAAAGAAGCTGAAGAGCTGATAAAAAAGTTTTTGAAATTATCGGGCGCTTCGCTTGGAAGCTCGAAGTCGCTTGTTGAGGCGGCATCCGAAGGAGCAGAAGTCATTTCGATTATGACTCACATGAATCAGGTAGGGCAGACCGGATCAACACCTAGACATCAAAAAGGTTTATCGACTTGTTGCCACGGCGAGGAGCCGCATGTTATTGGCTGGCGGTTTATAAATGAACGCAGAGCAGTAAACACGGATCCGAATTGCGGTTGGGCTCAGGGCAAGACTGACGTGCTTTATGTCGCTGACGCATTCGAAGTCATGACAAAATTAAATGAAAAGTGGGAAAAGTGGGGTCAGGCTTGAACTTTTTTACTTTTTCACCAAAGTGGGCAAAGTGGGGTCAGGCTTGAACTTATTTACTTTTTCACGGTAGCTAGATGTGGTGCCAGTCCCCTTTTTCGTCAAGCCTGCGGCTTTCGTTCGTGCGAGTCTTTGATTTCACTGCGTGGCGTGGCTTTTTGTTCGGTTAGAACTCGCTACGAGTATGTCCTCGTAAATCTTTTCGAGCTCTTTTACCATCTTTTGTATCGAGAATTTTTCTGTGACGAATTTTTGGCCTGCACTGCCAAACTTTTTTCTCTCTTCTTCGTCTTCGATTAATCTCATCAAAGCTTTTTTCCATCCTTCGGTATCGTTCCGCTCGAGAAGAATTCCTCCGTCGGTCACTACGTTCTTAATTCCTCCGACTCGATTCGCCATTACAGGCACACCGGCGGCTTGAGCCTCGAGAAGAACCCGTCCCATTCCTTCAAAATCTGAGGGCAATACTGCAATATCCAGAGCCTTTGTTATTGCGGCCGTGTCTTCATGAAATCCAGCGAAGATGACGCTTCTTCCTTTTGCTCCCATTTTTGAAACTTTGCTCTTTAATTCTTTTTCGAGATAGCCTTCTCCTATAAAGACCAATTTAACTTTTTCATTGATAAGTGAATCCATAACCTCAATCAAAAAATTATGCCCTTTTCCTTCCCAAAGTTTAGCGACGAGTCCGACAGCAATATCATCGTCGTCGAGCTTCAAAATTTTTCGACCCTCGCTTCGGTCGGCATCTTTGAATTTTTCGATCTCGATTCCAGACCAGACGATACGATAATCTTCTTTTTTACCGATACCTTCTCTAGCGCCCCAATCAGCAAGTTCTTCGGATATAGCGATAACGGCATCTGCCCAGGGAAATGCGATTTGTTCCAACTGTTTAAAAAAAATCCTTCGCAACGGAGACTCGCGGTCATGAAACGAAAAACCATGAACGGTGTGAACAATCTTTATTCCGGGAAGAGACCTTGCAGAGAGTCTCCCAAGAAAACCTGCTTTTGAGTTGTGAGTATGAAGAATATCAGGCTTCAATTTTTTTAAGAGATTTCTAATTTCGAAAATTGCGAGAAGATCATGAAGAGGGGAGACGGGCGCCTTGAGGTGCTTCAGCGGGTAAAACTCAAAACCGTGTTTTTTAGTCAACTCTTCCAAGCGGCCAGGGCTCGATGATGCTAGAGCCGATTTGTATCGGGCGGCATCGAGGTATTTCATGGAGTAAAATGTGTTCAATCCGCTTCCGGAAATCCAGGGCAGAGTATGAAGATGGAGGACGAATATTTTTTTCACTGTTCGAGTTCTTTTTTTATTTCCTGCCAGAGTTCTGAGTAAGTCGTTTCCGGGCGAAACATCGAGGCGCGTTCTATAGTTCCTTCAGCTGTCGGAGAATCGAGCACCGCGTTTCGCCACGCTTCGATATCGGTTGCGGGAACGTAACGCGCACAGTCTCCCCCTACTTCTCGGAGCGAAGGAATGTCAGAGAGTATTACCGGGCATCCGCACGCCATTGCTTCGAGAGCAGGGAGCCCGAATCCTTCGGCGAGAGCGGGATGCAGAAGCGCGCGCGCATTTCTGTATAATGCCGCAAGCATTTGATCATCGAATACTTCCAATCTTCTGAAAGGCGTCGGCAGATTTTTCCGCTTTGTGCCTACAAGAATGATTGGAATCATTTCGAACCCTTCGAATGCGGAGATTAATGTGCTCAGATTTTTATGAGGCCGATCGTCTGAAACAACTAGAAAATATTTTTTTAATTCGAGCCCGAGACTTGTCAGCAAATTATTTTCATTTTGAGTCTTATTCGCTGTAAAATGCCGCCCGACAGCGTTTTTGGCCATTATGATTCTGTCGCATGGAACCTTCCATTTTTCGATCAATTCGTTTTTTGTCGCGTCAGAAACAGTAACAATTTTCTTTGAGACTGAAAGACTCCATTTAAGTTTTAAAGTAAATGGAATACAGCGGTGAGGAATTGAAGCCGGGATCGTGTCATGTACGGTCGCGTAGCATGGTATTGAAAGTCCGGGCGGAATCTTGAAGTAAGGAGAGAACCAGAGTTTTGCATCTTCTTTCTTGAGAATTTTATTTAAGTTAAATCCGGACCAAAATAATTTCGGAGCATTCAGAGCGGTATCGATGCCATCTGTGTATCCTCCGACTCCGATAACGTGAATGAAAGGAGCAAGCTTGGATTTAGCGTTAAGAAAATTCTTTATCCACCTTCCTATGCCTGTGTCCGAGCGGCGGAGTTCACGAAGGTCTATTGCAAGTTTTCGTTCTTTACTGCTCATAGTGAATGCGGAAAGATTTTATTTCCGCTCTCAAACACATTCTTTGCTCCTGCTCTTCGCAATGCATTCCGAAAGCTCACTGATTCTGACTTCCTGAACTTCTCCGGTCTTTCTTTCTCGCAGTTCTACAATGCCTTCTTCGACCTTTCTTCCCATTGTGATTCTGATCGGGATTCCATACAGGTCAGCATCTTTGAATTTTATGCCCGGCCTAAGATCACGGTCATCAATCAAAGCCTCGACTCCGGCTTTCTCGAGTTCGGACTTTAATTCATCAAGTTTTATCTTCGCTTTTTCATTTGCAAGCACGACAGTGACGTCGAACGGAGCGATATTCTCGGGCCAGATAATTCCGTCTTTGTCATGAGACTGCTCGACAACTGTTGCCATCAATCTTCCAGAGCCAATTCCGTAGCAGCCCATGACGAACGGTTTTTCAGTTCCGTTTCTATCTAGGAATAAAGCACTCATTGCCGAAGAGTATCGTGTTCCAAGTTTGAAGATGTTTCCAGCTTCAATTCCTCTTTTAGCTTCAAGAGTATTGCCGCACTTGATGCATTTACAGCCGGCATGCGCCGCGGCGATCTCGGCTGTGATATCAGGCTTGAAATCTCTTTCGATATTTACATTGCGGAGATGAAATCCTTCTCTGTTTGCGCCCGCAACCAAATTTCTTTCTGAAATGAGAGATGTGTCTGCAACGACAAAAGCGCCGGATATTCCAATTGGAGACGCATACCCTGCAATAGCTCCGCAAGCTTTAATTTCTTCAGCGCGCGCCGGCCGTATATTCGAATCATCGATTGCTTTTGCTAGAAAAGTTTCGTTGATTTCGTAATCGCCGCGCAAAACCGCAAAGATCAAACCGCGCTTTTCACTCATGTAGAAGACAGCTTTGCAAGTCTTAGATGGAGATACTCCGAGAAACTCTGAGACTTCTTCGATGGACTCTTTACCTGGAGTCGCAAGCTCTTCGATCGGCCTCATCTCTTCGCTCTCTGCATCGTCACGTTTAAAACGCGCAACCTGTCGATTGGCCGAGTAGCCGCATACCGGGCATATTATAATCGTGTCCTCTCCAAATTCAGAATACGCGATGAATTCATGAGCAATCTTTCCTCCCATCATTCCGGGATCGGATTCGACGATAATGTATTCGAGCCCACAGCGATTAAAAATTCGTTCGTAAGCATCGTAAAGTTTTAGATACCATTCATCGAGGCTCTCTTCATTTTCGTGAAACGAGTAAGCATCTTTCATAGTGAACTCTCGGGCGCGGATCAGCCCGCCGCGCGGCCGAGGCTCGTCGCGGAATTTTGTCTGAATCTGATAAAGCATTATTGGAAGCTGACGATATGACTTTACGTATCCTCTGACCATGTGCACTATGCTTTCCTCATGCGTCATCGCGAGGCACATATCTCGTTCAGCACGGTCTTTGAATCGGAGCATCTCCGCTCCAACATCATTCCATCGGCCTGATTCGCGCCACAGTTCCGCAGGCTGAGTCACGGGAAGCAGAACTTCTTGACCTCCGACACGATTCATTTCCTGCCGCAGAATCTTTTCGATCTTTTTGACGACGCGCCAGCCCATTGGCATTAACGAGTAGATTCCTGCACCTACGGGTTTAATAAATCCGGCTCGAACGAGTAATTTGTGAGAAGGGAATTCGGCATCTGCCGGATCCTCGCGCAATGTCGGAGCAAAATAACTTGAAAGATAATATGTATTCATGACGTAATAGTAATGCAACAGAGTTTCATTGCAATTTTTTTTGAGAGAAGACAGTATTTCGTTTAGTAATATTAACTCCATTGAGTCGTAGCAAAAGATTTAGGGAAACTCCAGTATTAAATTACCCCTTCAAAGATTCCTTTTGTTGCTTTGGTAAATAATTTTCTTTAGAAATTATCGACCTGCCAATTTCCTTTTCTAATTCTTTCTTGGCTATACCTGCAATTTTCCCGCCTCGTTCAGCGTCTTGCTTGAGTTTTGATACACCTTTTGAATCTTCTGTGCGATGTATTTCCGTTGTTGATCTTTCTCCAAGCATTGTAAAGATAAGTTCAAAATCATCCATGTGATCTCGCAGATTTTCCCGCTTTAATCTTTTGACTTTCTTGTATTCGCCCGGAGTAATTCCAAAAGTTGCTTTGGAAATTTCCGCTGTTAAAATCTCATAGTCTTTTTGTTTTTGTGCTCCTCGTTTTTGCCATTCGT
>Ga0066636_10002819_pt1 | contig 11072 bp, 2 predicted proteins | sample CryGeyCG2014_080_2_FD_62736 | JGI IMG/M metagenome (GOLD analysis project Ga0066636, IMG submission 62736) | Groundwater microbial communities from aquifer - Crystal Geyser CG07_land_8/20/14_0.80 | ecosystem: Environmental > Aquatic > Deep subsurface > Groundwater | place: USA: Utah: Grand...
AAATTCTGGGATAAAAGAGTATGAAAAAATATTAGTACAAAATTTTGGTGTTGAACCTTCTTTTACAATATATGCTCCTAATAAACCAACTGAAAAATCAAAGAGAAGGGGTGATAGCGTTGCCGCAACAAACGCATAACTTCCCATTGTAGCCGGGGTAGTGATAAAATCATCTTCTATATTACCACTATGAGGAGCCAAGTATATATTTGCATTTTCTAATCGTAATTCTGTGGTGGTTATTGTATCCGCCGCAATTTCCGCTGCTGTTATTGTGTGTGCGGCTACCTTAACGGCCGTAACAGCACCATCAGCAATTGTGACATTATCAACTGCACCAACTGTTAAATGATCTGTTACTATAGTATTGGAAATGATATGATTACCCGTAATAGTATCAGCCTCTATCATATGACCGCGAATTAAATTACCCTGTAAATAATCAGCCGTAATTGCCTTTGTATCATAATAAGAAGAAGGCACATTAGATTCCCTTTCCTCTAATTGAACAGCATCTATCCAAACTGTGCCATCACCTGTATTAACCAGTACAATTTGTAAATTGGTATAAGTAGGGTCGTCCACCGTGAAAGAATTATAATATCTTTCCCATGATGAAGTTAAAGTAAAAGTAAATCCAAGTGGGTACGTATTATGTGTGTTTGTTACCTTCTGACAATAAAGACCAAGGACGGCTGTTCCACTTTTTTTTGCATAAGCACTAATAACATAATTTCTATTATGCCCCGTATAGGGGAGTACAACAATATCTGTTTGAGCAACTAAATCATTATGATTCAAAGCTAAATAATTAGAACCATGATAAGAATTCAAGGGGTCATGTATAATTCTGGAAGTGTTTGAACCCGCAAATGTTTTATTTCCATTAAACCAAAACCAAGTTCCCCATGATACTGGATGTTTTTCATTAGATGCATCATATTCATAACGTTCAAAGCTTGAGTTATCTAATATGTTAGCAAATTTATCTCTATAATTTTCTTTGGTACGGCAATACTTATAATTAGAATTAGCAGAAATATTGCCAGCTTTATCTGATATTGTAACATAATATAAATAGTTTTCCCATGGAATAACCCCATTATTTTCCTTGCTTTTTTCAGAATCTACATACTTGGTATCATTTATAGATAACTCAGCTATTTGAGTAAAAGTTGTATTGGCAGAAACAATAACTTCATCAATTAAAATATAGTTATTAATGGCAGCTCCTGCACACGTAAATTCTAGTTCAGCTTGGCCAATTCTGGATGTGTTATATGTTCCACCAATATAAATCCAATCAGGATTAGCATTTAAACTGAAACTTTGAATAACTGTTTGAGCACTATCATTACGGAAAGCTAGTCTAACAGTTAAATTATTTACATTAGTTTTTATTCTTGCAAAAAAGATATAATTATAACCCGTAGTAACCGAAGCACCATTTTTTAAATAAACCGTAAAATTACTTGTAGTATTCAAGTTTAACTTACAAACATAATCTCCGTTGTAGTCATCTCCGCCATATAATTTACAGGAAACATTACCAGACCCTATGGTAAATGTCCAATCATCAGGGGCTTGGTCTTTTCTTCCTTCTTCAAAATTAGGATTATTTGTCATTGGAGCTATATTTGAACGATACAAATTAATTTTATTTAGCCCTGATTCCCCATTATAAGTAGAACTTTCTGGCACATCTTCTATGATAGTGTCATCCAAATTCCATTTTAAAATATTATATCCATCATAACCCTGAGATGAGGCATCCCAAAAATTATAAGATTTGGACTGCCAGGCAGGAGCTCTATAATCTAAGTAAATAGTGTCTTCTTTTATAACACTATAAGTACCATTTGTATCTTTTATTTGAAATTGTACTAAATACCTTGCTTCAGTTATAAAATTTGGAGCGTGAATATCAGTAATCCGCCCACTCCATGTTGGAGGTTGGGTTGTGTGATCTAAAACTTTGAACCAATGGAACATGCTGGCAATTCCATATTGATTAGAAGAAGCAGCAACTATAGAGGCCGTAATAGAAGGATATTTAAACCATCCAAGTTCATTGCGAAAAACTTCATTGCCGCTATATTTATACTTTACAGTAAATTCTGCCTGAGTATAGGAAATGACTTCAACGATACATTGGGCCATTACACTGGGAGAAAGATTTCCAACACAATCAACCGACCTAAGATACCTGTAAATTAAACCCGCTTCTAAACCAGACTCAGTATAATTATCGTTTGCTTCGTGAATTGCAGGAGAAAACCAAATACGATTAGTACAAGCGGCATCATCATAAGCAAATGTCCATCTTAAGTCTACATCCGCTGGGTTAATCCAGTTATAAAAGGCTTGTCCACTTCCTTTTGTTAGTGTAAAAGAAGTAGGAGCTTCTGGACTTATTTTATCCCCGCTTATAATGCTTGCTTCCGCAGACAAGGCAGATCTAATAGTCTTGTCATGAAGAGCATAAGCATCTAAATAGTAGTAATAAACAGCATTCTCCTCTATATCATGATCATCCCAACTAACTGTAGTACCATCTTGTGCATTTTTATCTCTTTCATATATGAGGAGTAGTTGCTCAAGTTGTACTGGATCACCATCGGAAGCTGAAAATGAAGTTGCTAATCTTATGAAGTCTTTTGGTTCGTCATGGATACTATATGATATATTCTTGGAAGAAGTAGACACAGCAAAGGAATAAACGTTTTTACTAACATAGGTAGTAGTTCCAACACTATTTAAGGAAGCAAAACAACCAACCTTAAAATACTTGCAGTCAAACGGAAAAGGATAAAGAGGGGGGGAATCTACCGTACCACCCAGTGTAACAAAAAATTGACCTAAACCTTGCTCCATTAAACTATCCGTTAATATAATTGTCCCCGTAGTTGCACAAGGATTTTTAGAAACATTGTAATAAAGTACTTGAATACCTTCTTTAACATCTGCTTCTGTATACTTTTGACTTAGGTATAATTCACCTAAATGCATAGTCGGAGAGGGATAGTCGGGCGTTGTACCTAATACATTTAATTTGAAATAAACTGTGCCATTATTTAGTGGAGTAAATTTATGCTGAAATCTTCTACCTGAATAAAAAGTAGGAGAAGCATAAATAGTTTGGTCATTGAGGGTTAACATCCTAATATTAAATGGTGTGTTTCTATGGGCTGAAGCAAATATACTTAAAAAATATGTTGCAGCAGTACTTAAATAAAAAGAATAACTTGATGTTTCCGTGTTTATATAGCCATTACTATTTGTCTTAATAATTTCTAAATATTTTTGATTATTTATAAGAGTAGAGGTAAGTGAAGTTATATTAACGCTTTTGTTCCAGCCATCGGGATTTACTTTAAACCCACCCAAATCATAGGCATAATTGGAAAAAAGATTATGATTCTTATATGTGTTAAGATAATAAATACTTGCTGCGGCAGAAGATATGAAGGTGGATGTTACAGAAAGACGTAAGTCTGCACCTATTGTAGCTAATTGACAATATGTTGGTCCTATTTTTGCTGTATTATTTGTTACTTTTTTACCATTTATAAGACTCCAATTAAGTGTACCGTCTGCAAATATGGGATTAGGAACGAAATTCTTAGGAACGCGTCTCACCCTTGTTATTGTATGACTTTCATCATAAATAGGCTCCGTAAAAGATATTGTGTCCCCTGCATTTAAAGTATTATTTACTGAAGTTGAAAACCACTTTAAACCCTCATCCTTTGTATTCGTTAGACTATCTATCATAACCGGCGGAATATAACCGGAAACAGGTTGAAATGCATCACTCTTATATTTTCTATAAATACCCACACCACCAAAATTAGCGGAAAGAGACTTTATCCATGTTAAGGTAATCTTGTCTTTTATAGGATCTGTTGCTTGAGTAATAATATATTTTAAAGGAATGTCCGCCCATTCCGGCACTTTGGGAGTATAAACATTAAATTTTTTCCAGCCAATAACACCAGCATAACCAGAGGATAAAACTAATTTAGCAGTACTTTCGGTAGCATAAAAAGTAAAAACAAGTGACGTGTATTCACCACCATTTAGGCTAATTGAAATTGAGTCACTTGTGCTATTACCATCATAAGCAAGTGTGTATACTGGGTCTGGCTCTTCTTCTGTTGCGTCTCTTTTTGTATAAGCTCTAAGAATTCCCCCCTTAGAAGCATTATTAAAAATAAGTGAAATTGATTCCTGTGCAAATAGTTGAACACCAACAACAAGATTAGTATAAGTTGAAAGATCTACTTGATTTATAGTTTTATCAGTAACATAAAACCATTCTGTCACACCACTATAATTCAAAAATTCATCAATGTCTACTCCATCTGAAAATTCTGTAACATCTCTTTGCAAAACATATTTTCCATATGACCACTCAGGAGTAACCTTTCCTAAATCACCAACACCAATATCTTCTTTTCTATTAGAAACGTCAACAACAAAGGCTTGACTCATATCTGTGTCAAAATGAGGGCGAGTTTGGTGCTCAATCTGATCTTTTATTATTTTAATTGGGTCTCTCATATTTAAAACCTATATAGTAATCCTAACATATCGTTTGGTCTAACTCCATATTTTTTATTATTATCATATCTGTACCCTATATAGCCAAAAGCGGCATCATCATTTTCAAAAAGCATAAAACTATCATGGTTTGTACGTTGCTCAATAAACCTAACACCAGGATGAATGGGCACTCCGTTTGTAAGCCCATAGAAGCGTGGGTCTATATAATACATACTAAAAACCAATCTACTTCGTAATCCAGAATTATCTATAACTGTTAAAAAATAAGTATGAATGTGAGAAATGCCAAATAAAGTGGTATTAGGGTGTTTTGAAAGCAATGCCGAGACACCTTCTGTAACAAATGGAATATTTGGTGTTGGAAAATATATATAAGTAAAGTTGTCACCATTTACTTGTATCTGTTCAGTACTAATAGTTAACGGTATTTCAAACACTCCTACACAATCTACATACTGTTGATTAAATTTCCATTGTTTGTCATGGTAATCAAAGTAGGACAAATCATTTAGATAAACAAAAACATGTGCAATACCCTTTATCTCAACAGATACTTGCTCTAAATTTTTATAATAATTTTTAAATCTAAATCTACAACCTCTACCATTATTTTCAGCTCCTGTATAAAAAAAACTTTTTTCTAAACTAGACGAACTGATTAAATTTCCAAATCTATCAACAAGACTTGTACCTAATTCTGTACTAATAATATCTGAATCTATGTGAAACTGAAAACCTGTTCTAATACCTACATCATATTTGCCATAATATGAGCCATCTTCTTCTAAATAATTTCCGCTAATCACAGTTCTCCGTTGAGGACAACTCCACGGGTTAATGTTGCCTGGACCAAAATACCTTGCTATTGTATGAATTTTTATTGGCACTTCATAAATAAATATTCCATGAAGTATCATACCCGTAGGGTCTTTATACTCTAGTACAAAAGTAAATTGTCCATGACGTTTTTTATAGTCATTACTAACAAAATAATCTTTTCCTATTTTATATTTATTAGCAGGGTAATCAGCAGAGCCGGCATAGTCTCTCCAATCACCTAAATCAGAAACATTGTCATAAAATGAGGGGAAATCCTTTGTGAAATGTCCACTATAATAAAATTGACCAAAATTAATGTTATTCTGTGTGCCACTTCTATCTAATAATCCCCAACCAAAAGGACCCAGACTACCGGGAGACATATCTTCCCATCCATCATTAGGGCCAAAGCCGGAGCCAGTTCCAGTTAACATGTCAACTATTTGACCCACAGAGTTTTTAACATATACTCTAACAAACCCTTTAAAAATAAGTTGAAAACTTATTCCTGGGTACTGATTCATAAATGGGTCTACTTGCATCTCAACTAAAGATCTTGCAAACGGGCTATCTGTTTCAGCTATTTGGCTTGCATGTATTTCTGAAGTATTATAATATCCGCGAGTTAACTCTGTTAATCTTACAATAGCTGTGCCATCTTCACTGCCTTTAGAGAGAACGCTTGCATGAGTATATTTTATTAGTTCACGATTAGCTGTTAATGCTTTTCCTAATTTTATCATTCCAACTTTTGGCACCCTATCTTGTAATTCAAGCAAAGAAGCTGTGGAATAATTTACAATAACTCCATCTTTAGATTTAACATAAACAATATCCAAAGTAGCAATAGTATTTCCAGAAACGCTGCCAGCTTGATATGAACTATAATAAGTATATTCATCATCTTTTAACGGTAAACCAGTATTAACAACTGTAATTTCAGAAAAGACACCACCAAACCTGTCTAAATTTGGCATTGGATAATGAAAATAAGATTCATAAGGTTCAAGGGCGGTGGTTTTTAAATATGTTTTATACCCTGAGTCATGACCCCATCTATCAGTAATATCAGTAACCCAAAAATCTTTATTAGTGCCAAGAATACTAAGATTTATATCCTTTATACCTACCTTGTCTCCAACTTCCAGTAAAGGTTGGCCATTTAAAGAAAAAACAGGTGTAGATGAGTGGGTGGTATCATTATATCTTAGAGCAAAAGACTCCGCTAACCACAAAGCCTTAGAACTTGTGGCTATTTTAGGGTCAATAATAATTGTTTGTAATTTTCTCCCCGTATAATTAATAGCAGATACAGAACCTATGGAACCTCTATCAATTGCGCGAGCTAATATATGTTCTTCAATAGGATTTATAACGGTATTAGTCTCAGTATCACTCATTAAGGCTGTGGTTACTTTAGTTAACCTTCCAACAACAATAACATCATTTCGTATATCATCAGCATTTGAACTTACATTTATAGAATCTGATATTACACCTAAGTTAGTACCCTCATCACCCGAATAAAAAGTGTCAACAGGGGTATCCTCATCCCTACCAAAAATAAACAAAGCATTAATAGAGACAGTGGAAATAGATTTACAAGTAAGATTTAAAGAATAAAGTCCATATTTTTGCTCAGCCGTGTCACTTATCCAATATTTACAAGGATTATACCCAACGGAATCATCCACTCCATCATAATAATATCTTACACTGGGATAATCAGTATTAATATCAAATGTAGCCACAAGTCCCAAATCAGTGTTAGACATTTTTACATGAATGGTGCCATAGTTAGGTCCTACGTTATAGACTAACTGAGCCTTTCTTCCTAAAAATGTGGCTACTGCTTTATCTCCAATACTGGAAGTTCTATTAGACACCGAAAATAGCATACGTGCATTTGTATCCTCTGACCATGAACCTGTAAAACTAACGAACTCATCAATCGATTTCATTACTAGGGGATTTTTAATTGCATTAGTATAAAAATAACCCCTATTATTAAAACCAAAAGTATAACCATAATTGTCCATTAATTTCTGTAGACAATCTGCCATACTATCACCTATTGAAAATTGCCATATATATTCTGAATCTGTTTCATTCTCATTAACCGTAAGAGAATTGCCATAATTTAAGGGTCTATCTAAATAAATCTTAGAGCTTGTATTTCTCTCCGAAAACAAATAGAAACCCTCTGTCTCATCTCCACCAGTATCAAGTGCCTTTTGTTTTTGTCTTGAAATGTAAGGATCGATGTAGGAATTATAAAGAATATTTTCTACAGCATCTTCTAATCGCCAACCATCATAAGAACGGGGCATAGCAGAAATTGCACCCGTATTGGGGTCCTCATCAAGATAACCATATAACAAATAATCGGCTAAATTAGGATGTCCATCATTTATTGTGTCTTGTAAAAAAGACATCCAATCATAACATACTATCTTAGCAGTACTTTTAGTACTATCTCTAGTTATATTCCAGCCCCTCACCTGACCCGTAAATTTTCTAACAGTTGAAAGGGTTTTAGACATACCATAAGCATATCCAACATTAAACTCCACCATTTCAAACTTTTTTATTCTTTTATCAGAATCATTTGCATCTTGAAATAGATCAGACTCAGGAATATATTTATATCCTAAGGTTGCAGCCCCACTTGCTATAATTGGAATAGTAAAAGTTAATTTTGATGTCTTACGTTCCCCGCGCTCTAACTCAACATCTGAAATATAATTTAACTTTTCAATTTTTATATCTGATGAAAAAATATCAATAGGGTTCCGCAGACGCCAATTGGATAAAGGCACAGAATGATCCACAGTAGAGTCTAGCCAGGCAGCAGTAAAAATATTTGGTGATTGGTTGTAGATGTCTAAAGAAAGATAATATATATTTAAAATGTTTGATATATCCATTTCAGGGGCGACAGAAAGCTCCGTTAAATGAATTAATTGTTCACCACCCTTTTTAGAACTAAGGTCTAGCCAAGCACTATCACCACCACTAATACTATTACCCGTCATTCGCACACGGCCACTACCCTTAAAAATAATAGTAGCGGTAGATACATTGGCTCTAAAGACACCAAAGTAATGTATCCCAAATTGCCTACCCTCTCCGATGTGTGGGGCTAATTCTAACGGCCATGATTGTCCACTAAAAAAACTGATATATGAAATGTGACTTGACCATTTTAAATCATTAGAACTAAAGGACACCGAACGATCCATATTAAAATCTGAAAATACATAAAAATCAGCATTGGCACCACGACTCTCTGTAGTAGTATAAGGAACATTAATACTATATACTTCGTAATAAGGGGTACTATATTTGGATTTGTAAGGTTTAACACCATCAATTTCAGGAAATAAATCAAGGATTGCCATTACACTTCCTTCTGCATTAAATATTCAACATTGTATTTTAAAATCCCGCCACTTTCAATACTAACTTTTAAATCTTTTATCCGTACTTTTTCCCATGGAATAGGATTTATTCTATATTCAACGTCAGCAAAATTTACATATTTTACAGTATTAATAAAAGACTGAAGAGATGCTAACATTGTATAAAAACCTGGAAAAGTTTTTGGAATTCGTGACCATTGTAAAATTAAATCACGATTATCCCAGTACATTGTTTGCTTAATTTTTGCACCATCAAGAATATTAACTTCTGAATAGTTATCACTATTATTTAACTCTATTCTACTTGGATTGATAGTTAAAACAAAGGAGTCGGAGAGGTTTCCAGTAGGACTAAGTCTTATTCTATTTATTGCCATTTTTCCTTATCCTATTGCTGAGTATCGCCTCGTTGATCTGCTATATAAATCATTTAACTGAGACTCAAGATTGCTTACATCACGAGCAGATAAATTACTACTTGTATTGATTGTATTATTTATTGTCACACTACCACCAAAGCCGGAGCCAGGAGGTAAAGAGAAGTTTGCAGGAGCATTAAAAATTTCCGGTGATAACCTGTCTACTAAAGCAGCAGTATTATCTTTGATTTGAATTAGTTCATTAAGTTCTTCTTCTTTTTTGTGTCCAAATAATCCACCAAGTATTCCACCTAATGCAGAACCAATAGCAGAACCAGCCAGGGTACCAAGTCCCGGTATTATAGAACCAACCCCCGCACCGGCAACGGCACCAAGTGAACTTCCCACGATAACTCCAGAAGTATCACGCCCCCTGCCACTTGCAATGGACGCACCAATAAAAGAGCCCAATCGGGATACCATCATAGCACCAAGAGATTCAAGAGCTTTTTTATTTTTATCTTTTACTGCATCGAGTCCAGATATGACACCCTCGGTAGCTTTTGCATTTTTTTCCATTATTTCATTTTGGAATTCCATTAAAATGGACTGATATTGATCTTCCATCAATGTTAGTTTTGGAATTTTATCCCCCATATCAGCCGGACCCATTGATATCATAGGAGAAAGCTCATCCGAAAATGTTTTTATTGCCCCAGAACCACTACTCGTGACAGCACTATATGGTGGAGCACCTGGTGCAGTTGCGGCCATTAGATTCAAATACATGGCTTTAAAATAGTCTGCTCCATTAGTCATCGCCAGTTCTAATGCACTAGGTATTCTGTTTAAAATATCAGTAGTAGCAATATCAGAAGCGGAAACAATTGCATCTTTAGCTTTCTTGTGTATCTCATCTGCGCCCAAAATAAGAGGAGCGCTTAAACTGGACTGAAACTGGGCTGAATCAAAATAACTTTGTAATGCTTGAATTCTTTTGTCTGCATCTTGTAAAGGATTTCTAATGATGTCACCAAAAGCTTCTGCAACTAAATCAGCCTGGCTTTGAAATATGGAATCAGCAATACTATTTAAAGGTTCTAATAAAGACTTCCAATACTTCCCACCACTTTCTAACAGGTCAAAGAAGGATCGCTGAGAACCAATGATAGACTTTAATCCATCCTGCCACATTTCAACCTGATCATTAACTTTCTCATACTCTTTGTCGATTTCAGCGGATATACCCTCTAACTCATTTTCATACTTGGTTGTTTCTGATTTTAGTGTGGCTTCTTGTTTTAATAAATTAGTTTCAGAAGCACTAAGTTTTTCTCCTGTAGCCCTCACACCAATTCGTCTTAATTCTAATTTTAATTCCTGGTCTAAATACTTTACTCTTTCCTTTGAAGCTTTTATTGCATCTACATCAAAATGAGTATCACTTATTTTCTTTAATATTTTTAATCTTGTAAGTTCAGCATCTATTGAGCCATAAGAAATACTAGCTCTTAATTTTTCTTTTGTTATTACTTCTTCAAGTTCTTTTTGTATACTTACTAATAAATTTAAATGAGATTCAACCGTCTTCTTATTATCTTTAGTAACTTCACCTAGAATTATTGTTTGAGTTGTAATCTCTTTAATACTAGCTTCAAGCATCTTAACTACATCTTTATCAATAAATTCCCCTTTACCTAATTCAGTATTATAAACGGCTGTCAAATTTTCTATTTCACGATTAAGTTCTGATAGCTTACTTTCACCATCTGAGATATTTTTAATCAAATTAGTTATAGTAGAGTTAACAGATTTGAATAATTCTTTATTGAGATCAAAAGAAGAACCAAAATCCACGGATAATTTATTGAGAATTTTAAGGGATTCTATTTGAGATTTAAACCCA
>Ga0066636_10002820_pt1 | contig 11068 bp, 9 predicted proteins | sample CryGeyCG2014_080_2_FD_62736 | JGI IMG/M metagenome (GOLD analysis project Ga0066636, IMG submission 62736) | Groundwater microbial communities from aquifer - Crystal Geyser CG07_land_8/20/14_0.80 | ecosystem: Environmental > Aquatic > Deep subsurface > Groundwater | place: USA: Utah: Grand...
TCGACCTAAGGAAATTATGACACAAATTACCAAAGTAGGACATTTCTATATGGCTCAACTAGGACATTATCATGTGGCTGCGACAAAATTCACAAAAACCTTGACAAAAATTTTTTAGATGTGATAACCTATTAGTATAGTCAAAAGACTATAAAATTCTTTGAAAAAAGGGGGTGTGTATAATGAATGAACCGTATAAAGTGGGAGAAAGAGTTCTTATACGTCACAAAATAATAGTTTGGCGACACAAATGGACCGGAGAGCATTATATAAGAGATTTTAGAGGATATTATGGAGGGTATACACAGAGGACGGTTACTGAATTAGCAACTGTTTTAAAGTGTGAGTATTCAGATGTAACCAAGCGCTGGGTCATTTGGGTAAAGACAAAAGATGATGATGAATTTGGTGTAGAACTAGAAAAAACTAGATTGCAAGTTAATCCCGGAATATGGGAGCGCATAGAAAAATTATTGAGGATTTAAGGTTGTCCTAATACGCCCCCCGTGAAATAGGAGTATCGGAATGCTTGATTTTGAGTAAAATTAAAATTTTGAAAAAAATCGGCGGAGGTGATAAAGATGGGAAGAAGTTTGGTTGATTATGATTTTAGGGGAGCATATAAACCTTGTAGTCAAGATCAAAGCCCGTATCCGAAGGACAAGTGCGTTCATCCAAAAGAGGGATGCCCGTGGTATTCAATATGCGATCTTCCTCAAAAAAATCCATCCCAAAAACCAATTCGTCCTCAAAAAGGGAGAATGCCTTGTTAAAAAGCAAACCAAAGCCCAGATTTATAATACAAGTCTGGGCGATTTTCTTTTATTTTAAATTTGTGGTAATATGATATGTAAGTGCTAACTAATTTAGTAACCCAACAGTTTTTCACGAATAATCACAAATTAAGGTAGCAACTATCGTTTTATTTATCCGCACATTATGACAAGATGCTGCCTCGCGAATAAACACGAATAATATTTTAAAATTTAAGAATTTTATCAACAATTATCAACTATTATTAACTACAAAGAGGAGGTTTTATGAAAAAATTCTTAACTTCTGAATCAGTAACTGAAGGACATCCGGACAAAATGGCCGATCAAATCTCTGATGCTATTGTGGACGCTATTCTTGCCTGTGACCCGCAAGGCCGAGTAGCTTGCGAGACTCTTTTAACTAACGGAATAGTTGTGGTAGCGGGTGAGATTACTACTCGCTGCTATATAAATATTCCTAAGATTGTAAGAAGCGTTGTTCGAGATATTGGTTACACTCGCGCAAAATATGGATTTGATGCAGAGACTTGCGGAATTATGGTGGCCATTCAAGAACAGTCTCCAGATATTGCTATGGGAGTGGGAAGTAGTAAAAAAGAAAGATTAGAATTACTAGGAGCTGGAGATCAAGGTTTGATGTTTGGCTATGCTTCACGCGAAACCCCGGAGCTTATGCCCCTTCCTATTATTTTGGCTCACAAGTTAGCAAGAAAGTTAGCTCAAGTAAGAAAAAAGAAGATTTTGCCATATCTTCGACCAGACGGCAAATCGCAAATTACTATTGAATACGAGGACGACAAACCAAAAAGAGTTGAAAATATAGTTATAGCTGCCCAGCATGCTCCAGAGATAAAATTAGAAAAGCTTCGTAAAGATATTCTTAAAGAAGTAATCTTAAAAATAATTCCTAAAAGATTTATAGACAAGAAAACTAAATACTATATTAATGCTACCGGCAGATTTGTTATCGGTGGCCCAAAAGCTGACACTGGTCTTACGGGCAGAAAAATTATTGTTGATACTTATGGCGGAGTTGGCTCTCACGGCGGAGGGTGCTTTTCTGGAAAAGACCCTACTAAAGTAGATCGGTCTGGAAGTTACGGAGCCCGCTGGGTGGCTAAAAATATTGTAGCCGCTGGACTGGCAGATAAAGCAGAAGTAAGAGTGGCTTATGTCATCGGAGTGCCAGAACCTTTATCAGTGGATGTAGATAGTTTTGGAACTGGTAAAATCCCTGATGAGAAAATTTCTCGAATTATAAGAAAGGTTTTTGATCTCCGACCCGGCATGCTTATTAAGAACCTGGGATTAAGACGACCTCTTTACAGACAAGTAGCAGCTTATGGTCATTTTGGAAGAAGCGATCTTGATCTTCCCTGGGAGAGAACAGATAAGGTTCAAAATTTGCGTAAACTAGCGAAGATATAATTAGTTCAACTTTGGTAAATCCTAAATTTAATAACTTGCTTAATTTCAAACCTCTAACGAAATGTCTAATTCTTAAATGTCTAATGGTTAAAATTTTTAGTGATTGATTAGGAACAAAACTTCCTTAAATGGAGTTAGAAACTTCAAACTGGATTTAGCCAAGTTTCCAATAATCAATAACCAGCAACTATCAACTATAATCTATAATCTAAAATCTATACTTATGAAACAAAAACGTTTAATTTCACCTATTATCGGAGCTGTAGTTTTTCTTGCACTCATTACTATACCGAACATTGTTCGTTTATCCGCAGATTGGCCATGGTTTAAAGAGCTTGGTTTTGAAAATATTTTTATCACCATTCTTAGTGCTAAAATTGTATTAGGATTTCTTGTTGGCGCAGCTACCTTTGGTTTGATTTACTTAAATTTAAAAATTTCTGAACACCTCACGCGAGACTTACCAGCTATGATGCGTTTTGGCGAAAGGGATGGGGAGCAGATTGATATTAGAAAATATATTAATATACTCATTTTGCCCCTAGCTCTTACACTTGGATTTTTTACTGGTTTATTTGCTGCTGGCAATTGGGAGATATTCCTTCAATACTTTAATATTGTTCGTTTTGGAACGGTAGACCCAATTTTCAACCGAGATATTTCTTTTTATTTTTTCACTTTACCATTTATTAAAATTCTTATTGGCTTTGGTTTTTGGATTATTATTCTTTCTCTTATCGGCGCTCTTTTAAATTATTTTGTAAGAGGAGTCATTTCTTTTGAGAGACAAAATTTATGGATAGAGAGGCGAGTCAAAATTCATCTCTCGGTATTACTCTTTTTATTTTTCCTTCTTTTAGCAATTCAAACGTATTTTGTTAAAATCCCTAATTTGCTTTATTCAACCACTGGACCATTCCTCGGAGCTTCTTTTACCGATATTCACGCTGTCCTACCCTTCTTAAAAGTGTTGACAATAATACTATTTGCTGGGGCTGTGCTTACAATTGTAAATATTTATCGCGAGAAAAATCAGCTTATATTTATAGTCATTGGTCTTTATTTTATTACCTCTGTTATTGGCACTTGGCTCTATCCGGCAATTATTCAAAAACTCATTGTGCTTCCAAATGAGCTTCAGAAAGAGGCTCCTTATATTACTCATAATATTACTGCTACCCAAAAAGCTTTTGCCCTGAACAAAGTTAAAGAGGGCGATCTTAAAGGAGAGACAGCCCTAACCTTAAAAGATATTCAGAGTAATGAAGCCACCATTAAAAATGTTCGGCTTTGGGATAGAAAACCCTTACTTGACACTTTTGGACAACTTCAAGAAATTCGTACTTATTATGATTTTGTCTCTGTTGATAATGATCGGTACATGATTGACGGAGAATATCGTCAAATTATGCTCTCGCCGAGAGAATTAAATTCAATGAACCTGCCCCACCGTACTTTTATTAATGAGCAGCTTACCTTTACTCATGGCTTTGGTCTCACATTGGGACCCGTAAATCAAGTAACAGAAGAAGGACTCCCAGTTTTGTTCCTTAAAGACCTTCCGCCGGTTTCATCCACGAAGTCTATTGAAGTTAAGCGTCCGGAGATATATTTTGGAGAACTCTCCAGTGATTATGTTTTTGTAAAAACCAAATCTAAGGAATTCAATTATCCCAAAGGGGAAGAAAATGTTTTCACTGCCTATGAAGGAGAAGGAGGAGTAGAAATCAAATCACTCTTAAGAAAAGCATTATTTGCCTTACGGTTTGGTTCTTTTAAAATTCTTTTATCTAATGACATTACAAACGAAAGTCGCATCCTTTTTTATCGGAATATTAGAGAACGCGCAAAACGCGCCCTTCCTTTTCTATATTTTGATAGTGACCCTTATTTAGTAATTACCCGCGAAGGGAGGTTAAAATGGATTTATGATGCTTATACTATAAACAATCGTTATCCGTATGCTCAAATGGTAGATAGCACGATTTTTCAAGAAAACATAAGGCAAGCAAACTCATTACAAAATAGTAATTTAAATTACATCCGCAATTCTGTTAAAATAGTAATTGATGCCTATGATGGGAAAATACAGGCCTATATAACCCAAGAGGATGATCCAATGATTAAGGTTTACGCAAAAATTTTTAAAGGAGTATTCTTACCATTTGAGGCTATGCCGCAGGATATAAGAGAGCATGTTCGTTATCCGGAAGATATTTTTAAGATTCAAACTTCTCTTTATACCACCTATCACATGAAAGAGCCTCAAATTTTCTATAATAAAGAAGACCAGTGGGAGATTCCAGCGGTAACCAGTGAAGGCGAAACAGATCCTATTATGCGGCATATGATTATGAAATTACCCGGAGAAGAGAAAGAAGAATTTATTTTAATGATTCCCTTTACTCCGAGGAAGAAAAACAATTTGGCCGCTTGGATGGTAGCAAGGTCAGACGGCCAGCACTACGGAGAGCTGGCGGTTTATTGTTTTCCAAAACAAAAATTAATTTTTGGGCCAGGGCAAATTGTTAATCGCATTAATCAAGATGCAGAAATTTCGCGACAAATTTCACTTTGGGATCAGCGCGGCTCACGGGTCAATTTAGGAAATCTTTTAGTTATTCCGATCGAGGAATCATTATTATATGTTCAACCCCTATATTTGCGGGCTGAAGGTGGAAAGATTCCAGAACTCAAACGGGTAATCGTTGCTTATGAGAACCACGTTGCTATGGAAAAAACCTTAGAAATTGCGCTTGAGCGAATTTTTGGTAAAGAACCCCCTGAAGTTTCTTCGAAAGAAGTAGAGATTTCGGAAGAAGTAGGGGCTCGATTCATTGAGCCCAAAGAAGAGGAAGAAAATCTTGCTGGTAGAGCTAAGGAGTATTTTGATCGCGCTCTTCAAGCTCAGCGTGATGGTAATTGGGCTCTTTACGGTGAACAGCTACGCAAACTCGGCGAAGTTTTAGATGAATTGAACAAACCTGAATAAAATTTCCCACCCTTCGGGTGGTCACCCGCAGGGTGATAATTAAATCCCAATTTAAAAATTCCAAATGTTTTGAATTTAGAATTTTTTATTTGGAATTTGTTTACCCCGTGAGATAATTTCATATCTAACGGGGTGAAGAATTTGGTGCTTGGTATTTAGGATTTGCACAAAAATTTCTTCAAGAAATTTTTGTGCTGTGGTGGCTATAGCTCAATGGTAGAGCACTGGTCTGTGGCACCAGTGACGAGGGTTCAATTCCCTCTAGCCACCCCATAAATTTTTCGCTTTGCTCAAAATTTGAGTAAATAGTAATTGGTAGTTTGTAATTAGGGTAAGGAAAATATTTATAATTTTTAGCGAAAAATTTATCCCAAAGTACAAATTACTCACACTCACACATAAATTTAATGGCTTATTTTTAAGCCATTTTTTATTTAAAGTGCATTTATTTAAAAAACCTGCTACAATTAAAGCAGGTCTTAAGTGTAATAAAGGTTCAATAAAAAATGTGAAAATGAAGTACTACATTTTAATGGGGTTAATTCTTACTGTTACTTTATTTAGTGGTTGCGTTCAATCTGGAATAAAAAAGACAAAGGAGGTAGAGGTGGAGAAATTCGAGGTGGAAAAAGTTGAGGAGCAAGAAGAGTTAATTAAGAAACTAAAAGAAATAAAAAAACCAACTCCGGAAATTGAAGTTATTGAGAAAATCGAAAGACCAGAGCCTCGCGCTAAGATAGAACAGCCACAAAAGCCTGAGGAGAAAGAAGAGATTAAATCCGAAGCGCTATTGGAAGAGACCAAACCTGAAATGCCAACAAAAAAGGCCGAATCAGAGGTTTCTGCTCCTCATCCTCCAGAGAAAGCCGAAACCAAAGACAGTGAAGTTCAAGAGGATCCTCAAAAAGTGAAACTCGCCCAACCAACTATCTATTTATTCTTTGGTTCGGGCTGCCCTCATTGCGAAAGAGAAAAGGTATTCCTCAAGACTCTCAAGCAAAAATACCCCAACTTAGTAGTCAAGGAATACGAAGTTTACCGTAACCCAGAAAATCATGAATTACTTCAAAAAATTGCCAAAATTTACGGAGTGATGATCCGAGGCGTGCCGACAAATTTTATCGGAGAGGAAGTTATTGTTGGTTTTAAGGAAGAAGAAATTGAAAATAGAGTAAGAGTCTGTCAGGAGGTTGGTTGCTTTGTCCCAGCTGCTGTCCCCGAGTTACTACCGTAAAATAAGACTATGCGAAAATGGCAGAAAAATCATTTTTACCTCTAAATGTGCATTTATTTAAAAAACCTACAATTAAGGGCCAGTCCCCATTTCACGGGGACTGGGCAAGCAGATTTTTATATTCGTATAAAAACCAGTTAGGCGACATATTACTCGGCGGGCGCACGAAGAGGCGAGATTTAGAAAGTTATAAAAACTAAAGATAATATTTAATATTATGACAATGATAAATTTAAAACTTGGTGATATAAAAGAAAAATTACCTCAAAAAATCCTTGATAGATTTTGCAAAAAGGTTTTCAAAGATGTAACTCTCTATCCTCAAAATTATGATATTCTAATTTCACGACTTGCCCAAAAACACAGAGTCAAGCCAGAAAATATTACTTTGATAAATGGTGTTGATGAAGGCATTGAACTCGTTTCAAGAGTTTTTGGTCAAAACATCTTGATTTTTTCGCCAACTTATTATGAGTTTCTTGATGCACCAAAAAGAAACAATTTGAAATTTGAAACGATAAATTGTTTTGATGGGAAAGGTTATGTTCTAAAATACAAAGAATCTGATATTAAAAATAAGTCTTTAATATTTTTATGCAATCCGAATAACCCCTTTGGACTTTTGACCAAACAAGAAATAATTGAAGTCGTAAAGAAAAGTAGTGGTGTTGTCGCGGTTGATGAGACTTATATTGATTTTAATGGGGATTCTGTAATCAAAGAATTTGAAAAAATGCAAAACATTCTTGTCTTGAGAAGTTTTTCGAAGGGTTATTCATTGGCGGGTCTAAGAATTGGTTATATTGTTGGCGAAAAAAATCTGATTGACAAAATTATAAAGAGAAAACTTATCTGTAATGTAACGTCTGTTTCTGTAAATGCCGCAATGATTGTTCTCGATGAAGAAAAATATTTCAAAAACTTAATAGGTAAAATCAAAAAGATGAAAGATGATTTTGAGAATTTTTTGAGGAACAAAAGATTAAATGTAATCCATACTCATACTAACAACATCATAATAAAATTTTCTGATATTAAAGAAGCTGATAAGTTTTATAACTTTCTTAAAACAAACGAAGCTATTGTAAACCAAGGAGATGGGATAAGCACATGTGGATTAGATAACACTTTTATTAGATTTGCTTGTGGAACAGAAATACAAATGAAAGAAGTAGCTAAAATAATTGAAAAATACAAATCTCGCCCTTAAAAAATAGCGCCCGCCTGCGTCATACGCCTTCGAAATGCTTCGCATTTCTCGGGAATGCCGCGCTTCAAACCTTCGGTTTGACCTCGCCTAACACGGGATAAAAGGTTCGGCACTCGGCTCGTGCCTCCACCCATATTTTGCTCCGCTACGCTACGGCAAACATCGCATATTCTGGAACTAGATCCAAACTCATTCTTTTGAGCCAACAATCTAAAAGCAAATATAATTTATCCCAAGGCAATTTCATGCCCTTAAGCCAAGTACCCAAAGTAAGAGAAAATGGAAGACGACATTTAGGGCAACGGTAACGATTTTCTGAACGTCTGATCTTAGTATAACCACACCTGGGACATCTTGACCTACCATTAAAAATTAACAATTTAAACTGAGCTTTAATTTGCTTATTTGATAAAGTGCAAATTAATTTAGTTGATTCATTCATAGAAATGGCAAGGTTAATTATTAGGAGTATATTACTACGTAATATACCTATATTATACCTTGTTCCATTTCCTTAATAATACCCATAAAATATTATGAAAATTTTGATTGCTGGTTGTGGAACCGTTGGATCAGTAGTATGCAAATTATTATCCCAAGAAAAATCAATTAAATCTATTATTTGTGCAGATATTAATATTCAAAGCTTTGGAAAAAACGCTAAGGTTCATTTTAAACATGCAGATTTTTCTAACAGAAAACAAATTTTAAGATTGTTAAAAAACGAAGGTTATGATTTGATTGTTAATACATCCTTGCCTGTTTATAATAAAATTTTGTTAAAATGCTGTCTAGAAAATAAAGTGAATTATATAGATTTAGCTTCTTACTGGGATTTTGATAGAAGTCCAAAAGCTAAGTGTCCTTATAAAGTAGAACAATTAGATTTTAATGATAAATTCAAGAAAAAGAATCTTGTTGGCTTAATAAATGCAGGGATTTCTCCTGGTTTAACTAATCTGCTGGCCAGAAAATGTGCTGATACTCTAGAAGAAGTTGAATTTATTAGGATCCGCTTGTTTGAAGACACGCAAACAGAAGAATTATGTTTTCCTTGGTCAATTGAATGGCTGCTTGATAAAATAAATTGTAAGCCACTTGTATATAGAAATGGGAAATTTAGGATAATGGAAAACTACTCAGAAGAAGAAGTATATAATTTTCCACAGCCCCTTGGGGAAAGAAAAGTTTGTTTAATTTCTCAAGAAGAAGTTGGAACTATACCACAATTCATTAAAGTTAAAAATGTTGACATAAAAAGTTATGATAATCAGATCGAGATAAATAAGTTATTAGTTAACATGGGTTTGGTTTCTAAGAGAAAAATAAAGATTGGTAAAAACAAAATCGCCCCATTACAATTTTTATCTGAATTACTAAAGGAAAAAAATAAAGAAAAAGCTAATAAATTGAAAATTCCTGACGATGCTCAATTTGGATTAGTGGTTGAAGCTGATGGGAAAAAAGATAATAAAAACGTAACTATCCGTTTTTCTGTAATTTTTCCAAAACAAAAAGAAATTAATAGACTGAAACTTGATTCAAATTTTATTTCTTATCCAACAGCTTTGTTGGTAAAATTGTTTGTTCTGTCTATTCCAAAAATTAATAAATATGGGGTTTATCCGCCCGAACTTTTAGAAGAGGATATAAGAAAATCTATTTTGAAAGAATTAAAAAAGTATTTTGTAATAAAAAACTTTTAATTGCATCCGATAACACCGAATATGAGGTTCAAAAAATTTGCGCAAATATATTAATAAGGAAAGCAAATTTTTCTCAACTCGAAATTTTTGCCCCTTTTTCTTTTAGAATATAATATGGAAGCGGGCAAAAACTTCGTATATCCCTGACGTTATACGCAATAGCGATGGTTTATTTACCATTCCCCCACCCTTAAATTTGCGCCATCGCTACTTGCTCCTTTAGGTCGCACCACGCCTTGCAGTCTCTCGGATTAGTCTTTGTTTAGTATACCTACTGTTTTTTATTTTCCAAATCATAAAAACTTTGCTATAATTAAAATGGATTTTAAATATTTATCAATAAATATAGAGGGGAAATAAAATCCTTTCAATAAATTTTTGTATATGTATTGTTAATCATATTTATGGTATTAAAAATAGCTCACAGAGGAGCATCAAATTACGCGCCAGAAAATACTATTGAGGCTTTTAAAAAAGCGATAAGATTAGGAGTAGACGTTGTCGAGTTTGATGTTCACCGTACAAAAGATAATAAGATTATTGTAATGCACGATAATAAAGTGGAAAAGACCACGAATGGTGTTGGTTTAATTAAAAATCTTTCGTTCAAAGAAATAAGGAAATTCCACGAGCCAAATGGTGAATTAATTCCTACCCTGCAAGAAGTCCTTGATATATTAAAAAATAAATGTATTTGTAAAATAGATATTAAGGATAACTTGATGGAGGAAAAAATTGCCAGAATAATTAAAAAGAACCATCTAGAAAATTCTGTTATCATTACAAGTAAAATATTCTCCACTTTAAAAAAAATTAAGCAAAATCTTCCAAAAATCAAAATCGAGAGAGGGGGGTTTAAAGAGAAGATCCCAGTAGAGAAGATAATAAAAAAAGCCAAAAGCGTTAAAGCAGATATTATAGGTCCCCACTATTCCATAATAACCAAAAAACTTATTGAAGAAGCTCATAAAAACGGAATAGAAATACATGCCTGGGTAACGGTGGATAACAAGAAAACTATAGAAAAAATGAAAAAACTTGGCGTGGACGGAATTACAAGCGACTGGCCAGATAAAATATAATTAAAAATTATGGGGGATAATCTTACACACAAAACACACAAAAAAAGTTGGCGAGCCCCCACATCCCCACCATCTATGGATAGGTGTGGGGGTGAGGAGCGAGAAAAATTAGAAAACCCCTATTTTGATTTGCAAGCTGAGATGGGCATCACAAAACATCTGGGCGGTTTAAAAACTACGGAAAAGCTGATCGAGTTATGCCATATAAACAAAGACAAATATGTCCTAGATGTCGGTTGTGGTGTTGGAATGACTGCTTGCTATCTTGCAAAAAAGATAGGTTCTCGAGTAGTCGGTGTAGATATTTCTGAAAGGATGATTGACAGGTCAAATGAAAGGGCAAAAAGAGGGGGCGTAGAGAACAGGGTTGAATTTCTCGTAGCAGACGTGCAAAACCTTCCTTTTAAAAACGCGGTTTTTGACGCAGTTATTTCAGAATCTGTAACTGCATTTCCAGAAGATAAACAAAAAGCAGTAAACGAATATGTACAAATTGTAAAATCAGGAGGATATATTGGGCTTAATGAGACAACTTGGATAAAGACACCGCCTAAAGAATTGATTGAATATGTATTTCACGCTATAGGTGGTTGTAAACCAGAAACTCCTGATGCTTGGAAAGAATTATTAAAAGACTCTG
>Ga0066636_10002822_pt1 | contig 11063 bp, 8 predicted proteins | sample CryGeyCG2014_080_2_FD_62736 | JGI IMG/M metagenome (GOLD analysis project Ga0066636, IMG submission 62736) | Groundwater microbial communities from aquifer - Crystal Geyser CG07_land_8/20/14_0.80 | ecosystem: Environmental > Aquatic > Deep subsurface > Groundwater | place: USA: Utah: Grand...
GCCAAACCCGAGCCGTCACTTCCTGTCTTAGGCGCGGCTAATCCGCCGGTTGCAATGACCAGAGCATCAGCTTCTAATATTATTTTTCCATTCTCTTCAATTATCCACTTGCCGCCTTCAGGTAAAATTCTCGTCACGCACGCGTTCATGATCATTCGAACTCCTCGGGCTTTTGCAAGCGACATCAACTTATTTCGAACAACAGCCGCTCTGCCTGACGCAGGAAAAACTTTTTCAGTTTCCAATTCGTCTGCAAGTAAAATCCCGGCTTCACATTCGAAAAATTTACGAACTGCCGGCAAAGGCCATGACCTAACTATTTTTTTTAAAGTATTTCGAGATGAATTAGTAAAGAATTTCTTTTCATCAAGCGAGAGCGGTAAAAGATTGCATCTGCCTCCGCCTGAAATAAGAATTTTACGGCAACCGTCATCAGTCCGTTCCACTAGTGCAACATCAGCTCCTGCGCCGGCGGCGTGAATTGCAGACATGACACCGGCGGCGCCGGCACCGATTACAGCCACGCTTCTTGCTGAACTGCTTACTCTCATTCCGTTTTGCATCTCTACTTGCGTTTAAAAAGATAAATAGTAGGGCAAATGAAACGAGCATCGGCGCCTATAGGTGGACTATAAGATAAACCTAGAAATTGTGGAGTCCGTCTCCAAATATTGTAAATTTCAAAATCTTCAAGCTTTGCTTTAACTCCTTCGAAATCATATTCGCCGACAAGAAAATATTCCGGCTCCGTAAAAACCTTATCCGCTTGCGGACCGGTGATTCGAATAATGTGATATCGATTTACATCGATTTGTGGTAGAAAAAGCCACTGGGCAACGCCGATAGAAGTTCCTGCAGGCAGATGAGAGTGAATCCAGTCGCGAGATTCTGAATGAATTGGATACTGTTTCAATTCTTCAACCCAAGCCATGCTCCATAAAAAATTAATTATCAGCATAGCAAATAGAAAACTGCGCAATATAAGTGCGGATCTTTTTGAAAACCATTGTAATGGTGCCGGAGCTAGAAGGCATATAAAAGGAAGTAGAGGGCTCCATCTCTGCATTTGATTCAATCCCGTTGCCATCATCACAACAGCAATAGGAAATGAAGCTAAAACAAATATTATTCCTAAACGATGCCGATGCCATAAGACAGTTGCTGCACCAATAATCCATAAAAAAATTCCTATTGGTGAAATTGACCAGACTAATCCGTCTGATGCAACCTTGCACATTTGGCTCAATGAAGTGTAAGCATGTTTGTTGAGATTTTCTACTATGGTTACATCTCGATTAATAAGATTGATATCAAGAAGAGCCGGATGAAATATGGGAAGCGCTAATAGAAATCCTATGACTGCCGGTATCCATATCTGCTTGAATGTAATATTAATTTTGTTCTTTGCAAACATAACACCTAAAATAGCAATTCCCATAACTGAGACTGTCACCTTTATTGCAACTGCATAAGCAAAGGTAGCTCCGACAAAGAATGAAAAAGAACGCATCTTTTCGGGATTAGAGAGAGCCATGTCAAGCAGAATAATCGAGCAAATTACAATACATGCGGCTGGAACATCTGCAAGAAGAAAGTGGCTGTTCTGAACATGTCCCGCGGCAACAGCTAAAAGCGCAGATGACCAATATGCAGATTCAATTCCAAAGGCGCGTTTAGCGAGAATGAATGTCATAACAACGGTAAAAATGCCCATGAACGCTACAAGAAGTCTTCCAACAAAATAGATTTTTCCCAATTCCCCTGGATTTTGTCGATACCATTCTAAAGAAGAATGAGCTTCCAATATTCCAGTTGAATGAGCAATTAGAATTAATGCGCCATACGGCCAAAGAATGCCGGAGCCAATCTTCGGGCCGAATGATTCCGAGATAAAATCTCCATGCAACGGATTCATCTCTTTCAGCATCAAAAGATAAGAGGATTCATCGGTGCGATATGACCAACGATGAGTTCTGTCAGGTAGCCCCCAATCGAGCGCTATAAGTCGCAAGTAAATTCCTAGAATCAAGATGATGCCGGCTAATAGAGTGTTGATTACAAGATGTCGGTTGTTTGAAGAGAGCGGCACTGCTTCTTGAATATTCATTTTTTTGAAAGATTATCTTTTTGGCGTTCCTGTGCCGGTGGAGCAGAGCCTGAAAGAAACCAAGCAGGAGCTTGAACTTCTTTTAAAGTTTCGCGAAGAAAGGTTTCATTGTCTGATATTCTAGCTCCGCGATTCAGACGCCACCGCGCTCTAATCCCCATCCACAGCACATGAAACCCATCTAAAAATCCGGCACCGGCTCGATAATGCGGAACACTAATTACATAATCATTGTCGATTCTAAATCCGAGATAAGCCAGTATGATTCCAACTTCGAATGCTCCGCTATACTTATATCCGCTGAACCATGGTAAAAGTTTAAGAAACGATTGAGCCTTCATCACTCGAAAATTAGATTCTACATCTTTGTACAAAAAGCCTCCCAAAAGGCTTGCAAAGATAGTAAGGAAGATATTGCCTATCACTTTGTAGAAGGGATATATGCTGAAGTCTCGTCTGGCTAGCACAACGTCGATTTGACCTTGAAAAGATTCAAAGCGATTGCAAAGAACACCAATGTATCGCGGATTGTGCTGTCCGTCGGAATCGATTTCAATGATGAGATCTTCAGGAGAAATAATTCCGCGAGTAATAAGATCAGTGACCAATGCGTAACCCTTGCGCAGAGCTGTTGATGCTCCGTTGTTACGCCGACACTGAATGACTATTGCGCGGTTATTTTTTTCTAACCAATCTTCAAGAATTATGTTTGTTCGGTCGCGAGATCCATCATTCACGGCAATGACGAGATCCGCTTCGGCTTCAATCTGTCTGATAACATCAGCGATCACATCTTCTTCGTTGTATATTGGAGTAATGACAATTCGACGAGCGTTTATCACGGGAATAGATTCAATCGACGGTTTCAAGGTAGGTGTCCGCGTCATCAGGATTAAATATTTCGCTTGATATTACCACTGCAGTGAGAGTTTCGGTGCCGGTGTTAATAAGAGCATGAGCTAGTCCTGGAACAATCTTGATTATGATCGGAACATCAAATGTCATTGGAATCGTAGCAGTATCTCCAGTTTCAATTTCCCGTAATTTCATCTCACCTCGGCCCGAAACCACGCAGAACCACTCTGTCTTTCTACGATGGAAATGATGTCCTTTGGAGCGACCGGGATATGCAGTTGTAATGAATATCTGGCCGCCTGAGGCTGAAGATATGCCATGCATAATCTCATATACCTTTCCTCGCTCATCTGCATGAACAGCAGGACGGCTGATAAGAGATTCAATATTCATTTCGCCGCAATAGCACGAATTGCTTCGCAAACTTCATCGATCTCTTCAATCGGCATGTGCGAGTAAAGCGGAAGGGAAAGCGTTCTCATTGAGAGATCCTCGGTGCGTAAGCAGACAACATCTTTCAGTTCTGTAGCGAAAGAAAGTTTATGCACGGGAGGCCAATAATATTTTTTCGTCATAATACCGCGTTGTTCGAGTTCAAATGCCAGATGGTCTCGATCACATCCATATTCATCAGGCATTATAAATATAGCATAATCTTTAATTGTGCTTTTCACATACTTAGCGCGATGGATTATCTGAATGCCACGCACTTTACTTAATTGCTCGTCATAATGGTCAGCAAGCTCATTTCGTCTGGCAACCCATTTTTCAAGACTCTCTAATAATTTGAGTCCAATGACGGCATTAATTTCTTGCATTCTTGAATTCATACCATCGAAGAAGCAGTCAAGTGAACCTGGAGGATGACCGTGATTGCAGACGAGCCGCAAACGTTCGGCAAGAGCATCATCAGATGTTGTGATGATTCCGCCTTCGCCAGTTGGCATTGTTTTAGTGGGTCCTAAACTGAAAACTTCGGCTCGGCCGAATGAACCTAGTTTTCGTCCTTTCCATTCTCCACCGAATCCGTGAGCCGCATCAAAAAAAAGCGGCACGCCTGCTCTATCGGCTATTTCTTGTAGAGCATCAATTTCCGGAGCATGTCCAAAACAATGAACAGCGACAATTGCCGAGGTAGAGGAAGTTAAAGCCTTTGAGACTTCATCCGGATCGATATTGCATCGTTCATCGCAGTCGACAGGCACGGCTTTCAGATTGTTCCAACGGAGAGCTTGATAAGTTGCAGAAAAAGTAAAAGCAGGAAGAATGACTTCAGTCCCTTTTGGAAGCACACTGAAAAGTGCAATGAGACCGCTGGTAGCGCAGGAACAACCGATAGCATGTTTCACACCGCAATATCGCGCAACTTCATCTTCAAATTTATTGACAAAAGGTCCCAGAGTTAATTGCCCTGTTCGAAATATCTCTTCAAAATTTGCGCGGACATCATTGAATGAAGGAAGTGTCGGCTTCATAATTGGAATGCGAAAAGTAGTCATGATGACCTCCTGGATATGATTCGCGCGGGTACTCCAACAAAAGTTTCATTAGCTGGAATCGAATCTATTACAACTGCTCCTGCTCCGATTACAGACCATGCGCCGATATTAATCAGGGGAATAATATTGGCGCCGGTGCCGAGAAAAGCCCCCTCGCATACAACTGCCGCGCCGGCTATATGAACTCCTGGTGAAATATAGACATGATCTTCAATTCGGCAGTCGTGATCGATTGAGGCATTAGCACAAACTATAACATTATCTCCAACGACTGCATTGGGCATGACTGTGACGTGCGGTCCGAGCCAAGTGCCGCGACCTATATGAGCTGTTGAATCTACAACAGCGGTTGAATGGATTACTGTGGTCATAGACATGATTTTTTTTAGTTTCTCAAAAATATCTTTTCGCTGTCGCATATAAGTGCATCCAAATCCTACAATAACGCTCGCAGAAGGTTCATCTGCCAATTTAGACAGATTGCCAACACACAATCGACCGTTTATTTCGCCGATTGGAATATTGTCATCGAGAAATACCGCGTCAGATTCAGAAGGTATTGAGCCCATTATAGAGCGGCCGGTACCTCCTGCTCCAAGCACAATAATACGGGGTAAACTCATCGAGTAAAGTAACCTTCTTCAAATTCCATTCCCTCTGATTCAAGGTCGGATTGTTGAATGAGACTTCGGGTTTCCTCAAAAGAAATAAGGTTGTCGATAGAGTTGTATTCACGAGCTAATGCAGTCGGATATGTTTGCTGTTTCCATGGCTGAATTACAAAGTAATTATCTCGTTCTATGCACCGAGCCTGTTCCTCATCTGAAATAAGAATTTCGTGGACCTTTTCGCCTGGATAAGTTCCGATCACGGTATATTCGAATGGTTTTTCAGCGATGTCGCAAACTGCCCGAGCAATATCAATAATTCGGGCTGACGGGCAACGTCTCACTAGTGTCTCTCCGCCGATTGCATAATCGTGAGCCCAGATGACTAGTTCAACAGCTTGTTTTAATGTGAGCATAAAACGTGTCATTTCGGGATTGGTAATCGTAAGTTTTCGTCCACTATGCAGGCATGATCGAAAAAATGGAACAACCGATCCGCGTGAATTGAGCACATTTCCGTAACGAACGCAGACAAAGCGAGTTCCGCGGTTACGAGGATCTTGGTTTGCGTTTACAACTATTTTTTCCTGAAGAGCCTTAGTCAGTCCCATTACATTTACCGGTTTGACCGCTTTGTCGGTGCTGATACAGACAACACTTTCTACCCGTTCATCCAAAGCTGATGTTATGACATTGTTTGCTCCTATGATGTTCGTCATTACTGCTTCTTCAGGAAATTTTTCGCAGTGCGGAACTTGTTTCAGAGCGGCGGCGTGGAAGACTGCGTTAACACCTGACATTGCCTTTCGAACTGCATTTAAGTCGCGGATATCGCCAAGCATAAAGGTGATTCGCTCATCAGACGAAAACTTGTTGCGCATATCGAATTGCTTTTTTTCGTCCCGGCTGAAGACTCGAATTTCTCTGACTTTGGTATCAAGAAGACGTTTAACTACGTAGCGCCCGAACGACCCGGTTCCGCCTGTTACAAGAATAATTTTATCTTCAAAGTTATTCACGAATGAAGATCACATAATGTAAATATTAATATTTCACTCATGAATAATAATTATTCTAATAGATGCTGAGTTGTCAAATATTGTTTGGTGAATTTTCCGAAAAAATCGACACCACCGTGTCGTAGACACCACCGTGTCGTGGACACCATTGTGTCGTAGACACCATCGTGTCGTAGACACCATCGTGTCGTAGACACCATCGTGTCGTAGTAAAAAATTTCGGAAAACTTCTCGAATGCTGTAATAAAATCGAAAAAAGGTAGCCTATTGCCTATCGCTTTCGATTTGATACCATACCTTGCTATGAAAAATAATAAATTGCTTATAGGTCCCGGCACAGTGGTGACGTTCGGGAAAGAGAATAAGATTTTGCAGTCATCTGGAATTCTCGTCGAAGACGATGAGATAAAAGAGATCGGTGAATGGAAAGAGCTCGAAGAAAAAAATAAGTCTGCAATGATGCTCGATGCTGACGGTCGAGTTATTATGCCCGGACTGATTAATGCTCATACTCATCTTTACAATTCTTTTGCGCGATGGATTAGTATGCCGGGCGAAGATTCAAATAATTTACAGAATATTCCTGATAAGTTGCAGTCAAAACTCGAGAGAGCTCTTCAGGTTGAAGATTGCTACCTATCGGCTGTGGTACCCATTATTCAAGGTTTGAAGAAAGGTGTCACAACATATATCGACCACCATTGTTCCCCTTTCTACCGCGATACTACTCCGCTCGGTTGTCTCGATGAAGTTGGCCAGGCAGTAATCGATCTCGGAGTTAGAGCGTGTTTATGCTGTGAAGTATCCGATCGTGACGGTGAGATGATAACACTGTCCGAGATTTCCGAAAACGAACGCTTCATCGAGATGACTCGAAGCGGGCACGGCGGCGGCAGACTTAGCTCAATGATAGGTTTGCACTCGCAATTCACCTGCAGCGACGAAACGCTGGAGGCTGTCCGACAGTTGGACAGCTACGAGAAAGCAGGAATTCACGTTCACTGCGCTGAAACTTTGTCGGACGTTGAAGATGCGCGTTCACGCGGATTCGAAGGAGCAGTTGCAAGGCTTGCAGAGTTTAATCTCCTTACTGAAAAGACGATATTAGCAAATTGCGTGCATCTGACAGAGAAAGAGATTGAACTCATTTCGAATTCAAGTTCCGCAGTCGTTTATCAGAATGCTGTTGGTGCGGCGGACATTATTAAGCTAATGAAAAAAGAAATTACTGTTGGAGTAGGAACCGATGAAATTTCTCCTAATCTTTTGGGCGATTTCAAAACTTCGGCAGGACTTCAGCATCACAAAAAAAAATATTCCCACGCAGGCTTGAGCGAACCGATCAAACTTTTAACCGAAGGCAATCCTGCTATTGCATCGAGATATTTTGAAAAGCCGGTTGGCATGATTGAAGCAGGCTCTTATGCCGATATCGCTGTAATGGATTATTATCCGCCTACGCATTTAGCAAAGGAGTCATTCGATGAGCATTTGCTGTCAGAACTTCTCAATTCCGACGCAATGCACACTATATGTCATGGAAAAGTTATAATTAAGGATAAGAAACTCAAAGGCAATTTTGACGAAGAAGCGCTTTCTGAGCTTGCCAAAGAGCATGCCGAAGATTTACGGCAAAGAATAATTTAAATTGAATACGTTACGAATTCAGCCAAAAGCCTGCGGCTACCGTTGGAATAAAGTGAGGTAAGTATGACTAAAGAAAAAACAGAACACAATTTGAATCTGGATGCGCTCAAGGCTGCTGACGCAGATGTGTACGACTATCTCGAGTGCGAAATATCTCGGCAGGAGAATCAACTTGAGATGATCGCTTCAGAAAATTTCTGCTCAAAGGCCGTTCTTCAAGCGGCGGGGACTCCATTGACCAACAAGTATGCAGAAGGCTATCCTGGCAGAAGATATTACGGCGGATGCGAATTCATCGACAAAATAGAATCCATTGCAATCGAACGCGCGAAAAAACTTTTCAATACCGAACATGCAAATGTTCAGCCTCATTCGGGAACAACTGCAAATCAAGCAGTCTATTTTTCTGTATGTAAGCCAGGCGACACAATTCTCGGAATGAAATTAGCTCACGGCGGTCATCTATCTCACGGACATCCGGTTAACTTTTCAGGATTGATTTACAGGGTTGTTTCTTACGGAGTTAATTTCGAGACAGGACTAATCGATTATGATGAGCTCTATAAGCAAGCGAAGGAATTCAAACCGAAAATTATTGTCAGCGGAGCATCGGCATATCCTCGTCAGATAGATTTCGCTCGAATTAAATCTATTGCTGATGAGGTTGGAGCGGCTCATCTTGCGGATATTGCCCATTACGCCGGGCTGGTAGTAGCTGGGCTTTACGGCTCTCCTGTGGGGTATGCAGATTTTGTTACGACAACTACGCACAAAACTTTGCGCGGGCCAAGAAGCGGTCTGGCAATGTGCACCTCGGATTATGCAAAAGCCTTGGATAAAGCAGTTTTTCCCGGTTTGCAAGGCGGCCCGCTTGAGCACGTGATTCTTGCAAAAGCAGTGTGTTTCAAAGAAGCGATGACTGACGAATTCAAAAGATATCAAAAAAAGATTTTGGAAAACGCAAAAACGCTTGGTGAAACTTTGCTTTCAAATGGATATAAACTTGTTTCAGGAGGCACAGACTGCCATTTCATTCTGCTCGATCTTCGCGGGAAAAATATTACCGGAAAAGACGCAGAAGAAGTTCTAGAACATTCCGGCATTACAGTAAATAAAAATGCGATACCGAACGATCCTCAAACTCCAGCCGTGACATCCGGAGTTCGAATCGGAGTTCCGGCTTTGACTACGCGCGGAATGGGCATAGCAGAGATGAAAACTATCGGAGGATGGATAACTGAATTGTTAGACAGTCCTCTGGACACAGAGAAACAAAAAAATATTCGACACTCGATACTGGAATTGTGTCAAAGCTTTCCTCTGTATCGCAACGGCGGATTCTGCAGATAGCTCATGAAATTATTAAGATTCATCACTAATTCCATTCGAGCAAAAGTTGCTCTGATGATCTTCTCTCTCACCGCGCTTTTATTGCTTGCTCAATCGGCAAACACGTTTGTTGCGGAGCAGAACCGCGGCGACGCTGAATTGCTAAATCACATTGCAAACCTTCGAGTGATAATTCAGCACGTTGCGCGCTTGAGTAATGCTCTGATTTATGATGGACGCGAAGACGAAAAATCGGCAGTTGCCGAATCTCTAAAAATAAGCCTGGATTTTTTTGAAGGCACTTTAGGTCTGCTCTCTGAAAGAAAAATATTTGAAGCCGAGTCGAGCCGATTAAATCTTATTCCGTTCCAATTGCTTCCGATACGTATCGATCCTCAATTTCTCAACCGCAAAATTTTTGAGCGTCAGCTCGACGAGGTAAGAATCAAGGAAGGCGTTTCAGAGCTCAAAAGCGACTGGAAAAATTGGAAGCCTATGTTTGAACGCGTCGCCGCGCGCGATACGGAATTGACGGCTGACGACATTGAAATCGCAGTGAGCGAACTGGATGACAGAAGCAATATGCTCGCCGAAACAATAAGTTCGATCTCAAACGAGAAGATAGACCGCGGTCAAAAGGTAAATCTCGTCATTCTTCTCTTCTGCGTTTTTCTTACTGTTCTCTTTTACATTTCTATTAGAAAAATTATTCTCGAACCGATCGAAAACCTTCGAAGCACAGCTGAAGCATTTTCAAAAGGAGATACTGCTGTTCGAGCTGAAACAAAGCTGACTGATGAAATTGGAGCTCTCGCAATAACTTACAACAAAATGATGGAAACCGTTCTCGAACGTCTGAAGATAGACAAAGAAAGACTTGCAGAGATCGCTGAAAAGAATCAGGAACTTGAAAAGGCATCGAAATTAAAATCGCAGTTTCTTGCGAACATGAGCCATGAGCTAAGGACTCCGATGAATTCGATTATCGGGTATTCAGAAGTGCTTCTTGACGGGCTCGACGGAGATCTTTCTGATGAACAGCGTGATGATGTAGATGCAATACTCAGGTCGGCAGAACATCTTCTGAAGCTGATAAATGAAATTCTAGATCTTTCAAAGATAGAAGCCGGCCACATGAAGGTCGATATCGGCGAACACAAATTAGCTCCAATTATCGATGAGATCATGACAATTATTAATCCGCAAATTAAGAAGAAGGGATTGAGCGCCGTCGTAAAGACCGACGATGCTTTAATTATCAGAGCAGATAGAGACAGAATAAAGCAGATCATCATGAATCTAGTTTCGAATGCAGTTAAATTCACTGATCACGGTTCGGTTTCAGTCACAGTATCTCGAAGAAACGAATTTGCAGTAGTCGAAGTTAGAGATACAGGGATTGGAATTCCGAAGGAAGAGATCAAAAAAATATTTGAGGAGTTTCACCAGGCGGACGGCAAATCGACTCGCAAATACGGAGGCACAGGACTAGGTCTGACAATTGCCAGACGCTTTTCCGAGTTAATGGGAGGTAGAATAGAAGCCGAAAGCGAAGACGGTAAAGGCTCCATATTCCGGGTTTTTATTACAATGACGACGGAAAAGAAATTTGATTCCAAAACCGCTCCGCAGATACTTATCGTCGAAGACGATCCTGACACTTTAGCACTCTACAACAGGCACCTCGAATCCGCAGGAATAAACATGATTCAAGCAAACTCAATTGCAGATGCTCTAAATACTCTGGAGTCGTCTTATCGTGCGGGAGCCCTTCCAAAGGCTTTGATTGCTGATTTACAGCTTCCCGACGGCGACGGCCGCGAATTGATTAAAACTCTGAAAAAAGATTCGAGATTTTCTTCTATCGAAATCGGAGTCATTTCAATTGAGGATAAAGATATTGCTCTTGAAGAATTAGGTGTCAAATACCAAGTTGTAAAACCTGTCAATCGAACTGAACTGATTAAATTCGCAAGGAATCTTTTAGGCGTGAAAAAAA
>Ga0066636_10002831_pt1 | contig 11050 bp, 8 predicted proteins | sample CryGeyCG2014_080_2_FD_62736 | JGI IMG/M metagenome (GOLD analysis project Ga0066636, IMG submission 62736) | Groundwater microbial communities from aquifer - Crystal Geyser CG07_land_8/20/14_0.80 | ecosystem: Environmental > Aquatic > Deep subsurface > Groundwater | place: USA: Utah: Grand...
AAGAATGAGACTTGAAACCAGTGTGTGGCGTGAAGGTGCGCGTAAAGGGGATACAGATTGGAATGACGATTGGTTCTTCAATGAGTGGCTGGCAAGATGGAAAGCACGGGAAAATATTTTTCTTTCTTATGGCCGAGAGAATCTGCAATGGGGCCCTGCATATCTCTTTTCGCCTTCCAATCCCTTTTTTAAGGATAACGGCCGCAGTAACCCGAAACGCGAGGTTCCGGGCATGGATTTTGGCCGGTTAGTATGGATACCCACCAGTGTTTGGAGTGTTTCCCTGATTGCAAACTCGGATGAAGGCAGAAGCGAGACCGTCAGTTCCGATGATTTTGAAAAAAGATACGCTTTAAAGGTTGATTATGCGGGCAGGGACAATTACGGATCAATGATCGTCTCACACAGCGAAGATTCAGAGAATTCATTTGGAGTCTTTGGGGGTTGGACTCTTTCAGATGCTGTGCTGCTATATGGCGAAGGGGCTGTTGAAAAGGGGTGCAGAGCGTTATATCCAAGAATTGACAATTCCATTTTCGGGGCTTCAATGCAGAAGGTCTTTCAAGACGACCCTGCTTATAAAACGACATTCCTTGCAGGAGGCTCATATACCTTTGAGTGGTCCGGGACATTAACCATGGAATACCTGTTTTATGGGCACGGTTACAGCGATAAAGACGCGGATATCTATTATTCCCTACGGCGAAAGGCTGCAAATGCCATGAATCAGGAGGGTTGGATTTCGGCATTGGCTAAAAAAACGCTTGGCGAAACAGCCTGCAACGGATTAAGATTTTTGCGGCAAAATTATACAATGCTCCAATATACCCAAAACGACATTAAAGATACCCTTGATCTCATCATGCGCTTAACCATGAATTGGGATGACGGCTCATATCAGGTGACAACAATTTTGGAACACTCTTTCGGCAATCATTTTGATTTATTTTTAATAGCATCGAGGAATGCTGGAAACGGAGATACAGAGTTTGGGAGCATCTATGATTATCAATGCATGATCGGCCTGGAGTATACTTTTTAAAAAAGGGCTATTATCATGGAGTATAAAAAACACTATCTCAAGGGTAAAAATGGTCTCCTCGATCTGATTTATACTGTTATTATTTCTACATTCATCGCTTTATTTCTTACTCTCTCAGGCTTTATAAAAGAATTTTTTCCCGCTTTGGTAATATCTCAGTCTTTTGGTTTATCTATTTGCCTTATTATCACGCTTTTACTATTGATTTTTAAACCCGAAAAATTTGCTTCTTTTATTTTCATCGGCATCCTGGGTATTGCCCTGGGAATTTTTACGGGTTTTCATATAGGGCAATTTCTTGTTCAGCAATTTTTCCCTTCGATTGTCTTAAATCTCCAGGCCAGGTATTTTCAAATAATTATATTTGCGATTGCCTTCGGCACTGCCGTAACTTACTTTTTCTATTCCAAGTCCTTACTGGAAGTTGGCGCTGATTTAATAGAACAGGAAAGGATCAAGCGTCTTTCTAGTGATAAAGAGATCCTTAAGGCGAATCTGAAAATGCTTCAGGCGCAGATCGAGCCGCATTTTTTGTTCAACACGCTTGCCAACATCCTGAGTCTTATAGACACGGAGCCTGCCAAGAGCAAGTCAATGCTGATTGATCTGATTCATTATCTTCGAACCTCTATGTCGAGAACGCTCCCTGAGGCAACTACTTTGGACCAGGAAATGAATATGATCAGGGCCTATCTGAACATTTACAAAATTAGGATGGGCGAAAGGCTCCGCTTCAGTATTGAGGTCCCTGATTCACTCCGGCAGCGTTTCTTCCCCCCTATGCTGATTCAGCCTCTTGTAGAGAATGCCTTAAAACACGGTATTGAGCCCATGGTAGAGGGAGGAGAAATCATGATAAAGGCCGTGGAAGAGGCAGGGTTCATCAGAATAGAAATCAGTGATAATGGCCAGGGATTTTTAAATTTTAAAAACAATGGAGTGGGTATTGCCAACGTGAGAGAAAGGTTGAAATTGCTTCATGGGGAAAGGGGGCGTTTAATGATCGAAGAGAATAAACCGAACGGGGTAAAAGCAACCATCGAGGCGCCGAGTCATGACCTGGAAAGCCATAATTGCAGATGATGAAAAGGAGTTGCGGGTATATCTCAGATCGCTGTTGGCAGAGACATGGCCTGACCTTCTAATCTGCGGCGAGGCTCAAAACGGCAAGGAAGCCATTGAACTTGTTGAGCTTTTGAAACCGCAGATTGCTTTTCTGGATATCAAGATGCCCGGTCTTTCAGGCATGGAAGCGGCAAAAAGAATAGCGGGCTTATCTCACATTGTATTTGTAACAGCCTTTGATAATTATGCGGTGGAGGCATTTGAAAGGGAGGCTATTGATTACCTGCTAAAGCCTGTTACCAAAGAAAGGCTGATTCAAACCATTAAGCGTCTCAAGAAGCAATTGGATTCTCCCGCCAAACCGCCCACACACTTGTCTGAAGTTGTTGAACAGGTTCTTTCAAGGTTGCCGGATAAAATCAGCTCGGATTATCTCCGTTGGATAAAAGTCCAGGAAAGAGAAAGCATTCGTCTGATACCTGTAGAAGAGGTAGACTACTTCAAGGCCGAAGAAAAATACACGCTGGTTATAACAAAAAGAGGGGAGTCGCTTATTAAAAAGAGCATAAGAGAATTGGCACAGGAACTTGACCCAAATCAATTCTGGCAGATACACAGGGGAACAATTGTGAATGTTTCAAAGGTTCATGAAGTCAGCCGTTCCCTTACAGGCAGAGGGGTTCTTAAAATCAGGGGAAGGACTGAGTTGCTCACCGTGAGTCGCAATTACCTGCATCTGTTCAAACAAATGTAGGCTGGGATTCAGTTACCTGGTGGATTCAACTTATAAAGCCATGCATGATAAGACAGACCTTCGGGCAGCATAGCGATTGGTTTCTGCCCGGAAAAAACTGCAAATCAGATTGGGACATTTAAGCACACACATGGGACGCAGAGCACTCAGCCCCCTTTGATTGAGCAACCGACTGACCGGACTGCGGCTCAACCCGATTAGGCTTTAGACTTCTCTTGAGATTTGAAAACTTTTTCTTTGCAATGCCTCTGGAACCCCATGACGCCGTTGGAATCGGCGAAGCAGAGTATTAATCGTGACTGTCCGCCCCTGGGATCGGGGAGGACGGACTCACGATTCTTTTGACGCGACCCACCTGCCCGTCGATCAATCGAACCTTAATTCCGTGGGGATGATGGGCCGATCGGGTGAGAAGATCTTTGATCACCCCTCGGGTCAATCGACCGGTTCGCTGATCTGCTTTCACCACGATGTCGACTTCGATGCCTGGTCGAACGTCTTTTTGGTTTTGTCCATTCAAGAATCACATTCCTTCATGTGTGGAATTGAGCCGAAGATGATGGTTATCGGCTTTGAGGCCGGCACTCAATTTTGATGAAAAAGGATATAGGTCCTTTTGCTCAAAATTAAATATTGACGGTTTGGTTGTCAAACCCGGATGATCGTTTGCCCCCCCTTTTTTGCGGATCCGTACGGCCGCTGATAAAGCGCCTTAATTCTGGTACCAACAGTTTATCCACGAATAGGCCTTGACATCGACTTGAGGTATTGATATATTATGTTTTTTAAGGTGCTTCCAGGAAAAACGCGAAATTATCGTAAGCCCCGGAATGGTTCCGGGGCTTTTTTTTTGAAACCATCTTTACTCAAAACAAGAAGGAATTTATGAATTTTCAATCATTCAAACTTCATCCGGATGTCGCAGCCGGGGTTGCTGCTGCAGGATTCATCGAGCCCACCCCGATTCAGAACAAAGCGATTCCGGCGGTGATGTCCGGGCACGACGTCATGGGTATGGCCCAGACCGGCACTGGTAAAACAGCGGCCTTCGTGCTTCCAATCTTGCACCGTTTGATGCAGGGTCCCCGCGGTCGTGTCCGGGCCCTGATCATTGCCCCCACCCGCGAGCTGGCCGAACAGATTCACCAGGCCATCCAGACCCTGGGCCGACGGACCCGTCTGCGCAGCGCCACCTTCTACGGCGGTGTCGGCATCAATTCGCAGTTGTCGGTTCTAAAGCGGGGCATCGAAATCATCGTTGCCTGCCCCGGACGGCTCCTCGATCACATCAGCCGAAAATCGGTGGATCTTTCAGGACTGGAAGTCCTGGTGATCGACGAAGCGGATATGATGTTCGACATGGGATTTTTTCCGGACATCCGGCGCATATTGAATCACCTGCCACCGCAACGGCAGACCCTGCTCTTTTCGGCCACCATGCCCGCTGAAATACGACAGCTAGCCAGCGACACCTTGAACCGGCCGGTGGCCGTCCAAATCGGGACACCGGCACCGGCCAAAACAGTCAGCCACGCCCTATACCCGGTGGCCTCCCACTTGAAGACGGCGCTGCTGCTGGAAATTCTGCCCGCCGCCGGGGGCGGGTCGGTGCTGGTCTTCACACGCACCAAGCATCGCGCCAAGCATCTAGGTGTGCAACTTACCCGGGCCGGCTATTGTGCCGCCTCGTTGCAGGGAAACCTTTCCCAGGGAAAGCGCCAGGAGGCGATGGACGGGTTCCGAAGCGGCAAATTCCAGATTTTGGTGGCCACCGACATCGCCGCCCGCGGCATTGATGTCACCCGGGTCACCCACGTCATCAATTACGACGTCCCGTCCACCCCCGACGCATACATCCATCGCATCGGCCGAACCGGTCGCGCCGAAAATAGCGGTGATGCCTTTACCTTAATCACCGACGCGGACGCGGCCATGGTGCGTGCTATCGATAAGGTGCTCGGCTCCAGAGTCGAGCGCCGCAAGCTGACCGGCTTTAACTACGGTGCGCCCGAGCCCCGCAAACTCGGCGGCTCCGGCCTCGAGCACAGAACCTCGGCACGCGGGACCAGGCCAGTGCCCGCCCAAGCCGCGGTCGCAGATGCAAGGCGGCTTCCGGCAGGGCAATGGCACCTTATAGGGCGTCGGTCCAAAAGGTCGTAAAGCGCCTGATGCAGAGATGAAGTTCATCGTAAACCCTGTTGTTACAAAAGCCGAGGATGTCCCAGATCTAAGGCGTCCAAGGGCAAAGCCGGTGTATTTTACGGTAAGCCCTTGGCAACGAAGGAGATGGGGCATCTTCGGCTTTCCCTCAAAGTAACAAGCTTCAGATGCAAGGCGCGCAAATCCTGAGGAATGAGGCGTAGTTACAGGTACGCCGCAATGATTTACCCGGTTGAATCCTGCGAAGCAGGGCCACAAAGCGGCATTCAACCGGCCAGGGGATGCAGTGCAATCCCGCCGTCGGCGGGACAGATGGACTTTTTACGAAGCCATCAAGATTTGACACCATCAATAATGAGAATTTCTGCCTTGGACAGGTTTCGGGAACGCCTCTGGTGGCTGATTAACTCCAATAGTTCATGCAGGATTCTATCTTCGAGCCCATTCTTTTCTGATTCCAGATAATGGATAGCGTCACGAAGGGCGATTTCCAAGGCTTCGACCGAAGTGCCGGAGGCGACTGTTACCAGATAACGGGCCGGTGCAATTTCGATCAATTTTAACAAAGATGATTCTCTTAATACCTTGCTCGGTCCGACGACAATCAAGCATTTGCCGGGAGCCATTTCGATAAGTTCCACCGGCTTGAAGTGATCCTTGTTAGCCCCCGCCACAGCCTCCGTAACTTTGACCACAGCACGAGTCCGATCCGGATCAATCGTAGCAAGCTGATCCAGAATGCGCTTCGGCAGCGTCATGGTAACCGGACTCCTGGGTTCACGAAATTTCGGAGGCCGCCCACTGCGGCTCACTTTTGTTTTTAATTGCATGAAGATACAATTACCAAAACCAGATTTTTTTCAACATTAAAAATAAGGCGTCATAAACATAGGGTCACCAACAGACAGTGCAGGCTATTCGCCGGTATATTCAACGTTCTGCCGCAACATAACCCTCCCCATCCTAAAATTTGTCAAGAAAATTAAAATTTTTCTTGCATTGACCTTTTTAATAACGCTATAAATAACAATGACTATTAATTTTAATGTTATAATTCAATAGACGACTTAACCTTCGATCGATGATGAAAGGTTCGCAAGGCTCCATATTCGGATATCTTGAACCAAAGATCCGATATTCAGTTTCAACTCGATCTGATCGCAACAAGACAATTTAAAATAGATACGCCGCTACAGGGCGATTTGGAGTAATGAGATTTATGAAAATAGCCTTGGTTTTACCCCCTGTCACAACAAAAGAGCGCTACAACAAGGCCCTTGCCCATGTCACCGGAAGCCTCCCTCCCTTAGGCCTCCTTTCGATCGGCACTGTCTTGAAGGAGAGCGGGCACGAGGTGATTGTCCTGGACGGAACGATCCAGCCGCATCCCGAGATAATCGCCAAAATTGAAGATTTCGGACCCGAGATCATCGGTGTTACGGCCATGACGATGATGTGGCCCAAAGTCAAGCTCCTGAGCAGAGAATTGAAAGAGCGGTTGCCGGAAGCCAAGATCATCGTTGGTGGGGTCCATACCACCCTGATCCGGGAACGGGCCCTCACAGAGATTCCCGATATCGATGCCATCGCTTACGGTGAAGGGGACTTTTCCATGCAGGAGTATGCGGAAAATGCAGACCGTCTCGAGGCTGCCCCTCCTATCGACGGCATCGCCTTCCGGCGTCCGGACGGATCGTTCATCGTCGGCCCGGATCGCAAACCGATCCCGAATCTCGATTTGCTCCCCATCCCCGACCGAAGCCTGCTGCCGGTGACAAAATACACCGGCGCCTTCCATCAGAACAAGAAACTACCGGTGACCAATATGGTCACCACCCGCGGTTGCCCTTTCAAGTGTATCTTCTGCATACCGGACCTTTTGGGCAAGAGTGTGCGCTACCGGAGCGTATCGAAGGTGGTGGATGAAATCGAATACCTGCTGGTTCAGCACGGCATCCAAGACATCGCCTTCTTCGATGATACCTTCACCTTGAACAAGAAGAGGGTCCTTTCCCTCTGTGAGAAGATTCAGGAAAGGGGGCTCCGGTTCGTATGGTCGGCACATGCCCGTGCCGACTGTGTAAACCCGGAGATGCTCGAGCAGATGGCCCGCGCAGGGTGCTGGAAGCTTTTTTTCGGAGTCGAATCCCTGGTACAAAAAAACCTGGATACCATACAGAAAGGAGAGACTGTCGAAGAAATCTTTCAGGCCATACGCTGGACTAAGGAGGCCGGGATTGAGGTAGAAGCCTCTTTTATTTTCGGTATTCCAGGCGAGACATACGCCGAAGGCTTGGAGACCATCCGGCTTGCCCTGAAATTAGACCCGGATTATGCCAAATTTTTTCCCCTCTCCCCTTATGACGGCAAATTGCTGGATGAGGTAGATCGGTACGGCACGCTTCTGACCGATAATGAGGAGCGCTTCAGCTCCAATAACATCACTTTTATTCCATTCACCATGAGCAGGGAAGAACTTCAGAAACTCTACTTCAACTCCTATCGCAGATTTTACTTCCGGCCGAAGATGGTCTTCCGCCGGTTGAAAAAGGCGAGCCACATGAACGAAGTTAGAAAATCTTTCCAGGGTCTCATCGCACTCCTCTTCTTCCTTTCCGAGGAAATCATGACCATGATCAAAAATATCGATTGGTTTCCTTTTTGATGTGAGCGAGGATAATCGACATCTTCTCGTAAAGCCCCGGGAACTCCCTCATAACCGCGGCGCGGTGATTTCACTCTACTGTAATGGAATGACGGATAAGCATTTCCTTTTCACGCGTAAACCCGGAACATGGTGCCCTCCCGGCTATGTCCGGCGATCTGGCTCACGGTTTTCAGGTCCCCCTGCCGGATCATACTCGTTATGGCGAAGTGCCTGAGATCGTACAGGCGCAGCCGCCGATTGATTTTCGCCCTTCTCAGCGTCGATTTCCAAGACGTTTTTAACGACCCAACCCTTATAACCCTCGGTAATGGATGATCGGGCAGGATTGAGGATCCTGGTAAGCCGATTTGTCGCTGTCGTACCATAGATCCAGATGCTCGGTAAGTTGTTTGCGCAAATTTTCAATAATATGTCTTGACAACTTTACCAATTTGCTCCAAGATGACAACAAAACTATGCTGAACACCCACTCCCCCATACCCCTGTACCGCCAGTTGGCCGACCTGCTTACGGCCAGGATCCGTGCCGGCGAATATGCCACCGGTAGCCGTTTGCCTTCGGAGCACCAGATGGCGGCCGCTTTGGGCATCGGCCGCCCCACGGTGCGTCAGGCCACTGATCTGCTGCTGCGCAAGGGATTGCTGATCCGCCGCCGGGGCTCGGGCACCTATGTATGCACCCCCCAACAAGAGGTGGATCTCTTCTCCCTCGAAGGCACCAGCGCCGCGTTCCAGAAAAAGGGCATCCAGATCAACTCCCAAATCGTGGCGCCGGTCAGGCTAGGCCCCAGGGCGCCAGGCTCGGACAACCCCTTTGCCGGCCGGCAGGCCTATTTTTTCTCCCGGCTGACCCAGGCAGAAGAGACTCCGGTGCTGATTGAAAACATTTTTCTGGACCCGATACTCTTTGCCGGTATCGAACGCATCGATCTTGCCGGCCGCTCCCTGGCGGCTATTGCCGACGAGCACTTCTATCTGCGCCCCAGCAGCGGACGGCAACGCTTCAGCATCGGCTATGCCGACAAGAAGCGGGCGCGGCTGCTGCGAGTAGCTCCTGCGGCACCCTTGCTCAAGGTCCAGCGTCTGCTGCACTTTGCCCAAAGCGAAAACGGCGTCTTTGCCGAGCTTTGGTGCCGCACGGACCATTACGTATTTGCCCAAACCCTTGGAGGAAGCGCATATGTATAAACGAGGTTACTACGCCGAATTCGGCGGGGCTTTCTTGCCGGAGATCCTCACGGCCACCTTCGATCAGCTGGAGAAGACCTTCGAAGAGGCCAAGGCCGACCCCACCTTCTGGCCCGAATACTGCCGGGTGATGTCGACTTACTCGTGCCGGCCTACGCCCCTGACCTTGGCCGAAAATCTGACCCGCCATTTCGGCGGCGCGCGCATCTATGTGAAGCGAGAAGACCTGAACCACACCGGTGCCCATAAGGCCAACAACGTCATGGGCCAGGGACTGCTCGTCCAGCGCATGGGCAAAACGCGCGTGATTGCCGAGACCGGCGCCGGCCAGCACGGCGTGGCCACGGCCACCATGGCCGCGCGTTTCGGCTTTAGCTGCACCATTTACATGGGCGAGGTGGACGTGGCGCGCCAGCGTCCCAACGTCTTCTGGATGGAACGGCTGGGAGCCACGGTGGTGCCCGTACGCGACGGCACGCGCATCCTCAAGGACGCCATCAACGAAGCCTTCCGCGACTGGGTGGCCAACATGGACAATACCCATTACGTATTGGGCACGGCCTGCGGCCCGCACCCCTACCCCGAAATGGTGACCTATTTTCAATCCATCATCGGCCAGGAGGCCCGCAGCCAGATCCTGGAACTCGAAGGCCGGCTGCCTGCCCGGGTCTATGCCTGCGTGGGCGGCGGCTCCAATGCCATGGGGCTTTTTTCGGGCTTTCTGAACGATGCGGTGGAGCTGGTGGGGGTGGAAGCCGGCGGCCATGGCCTGGCCAGCGGCCGGCATGCCTCGCGCCTCTGCGCCGACGATGCCAGCGTTGGCGTGGCCCAGGGCTATAAAACCTATTTTTTGCAGAACAGCGACGGCCAGATGCGCGAAACCCACAGCATTGCCGCCGGCCTGGACTACGTCGGCGTCTCGCCCATCCTCTCCCACTTCAAGAAGATCGGCCGGGCGCGTTTTGAAGCCGCCACCGACGAGGAGGTGGTAGCCGCCATGGCCCTGACCATGCGCAAGGAGGGACTCATCCCGGCCCTGGAATCGGCCCATGCCTTTGCGCAGGCCTTCAAGGAGGCGTCCCGACTCAAAACCGACGACGTGATCATCATCAACCAGAGCGGCCGGGGCGACAAGGACATCTTCACGGTGGCCGACGCCTTCGGCGACCCGGCATGGCGGCAGTTCATCCAGGACAAGGCCAAACAATACCAAGGTCAAGGGTGAAGAAAGGAAGGCACCATGCTTGAAAGCTATATAGGCGAACAGCGGCGTCACAAAGAAATCCTGCTGATGACCCACATTGTCATCGGGTATCCCTCCCTGTCCGCCTCCCTGGAGATTGTGGGCACCATGGCCGAGGCCGGCGTCGATCTGATGGAGCTGCAGATCCCCTTTTCCGAGCCTATCGCCGACGGCCCGGTGATTCTCAAGGCCAATCAGGAGGCCCTAGCCCGAGGCATCACCGTACAGCAGTGCCTGGACTTCGGCGCCGAGGCGGCCGGACGATTCAAAATCCCTTTCCTCTTCATGACCTACTACAATATCCTGTTCAAGTACGGCGTGGATAGATTCGCTGCGGCCATGGCCACGGGGGGCCTGCGCGGCGCTATCGTGCCCGATCTGCCCCATGAAGAAGGCCAGGAGTATCTTGCGGCCATGGCCGCCCACAACCTTGACCCCATCTTCATCTTCGCCCCAACCACCACTTCGGAACGCATGCAGGCCATCGCCCACCACGCCCGAGGCTTTGTCTACTGCGTGGCGCGCAAGGGTATCACCGGACAACAGACCGATTTTTCAGAACAACTGGAAGCCTATCTCTCCCGCTGCCGGGCAGCCAGCAACCTGCCCCTGGCCTTGGGTTTCGGCGTTAAGGATAAGGCCGACATCGATTTTCTGACCAGCAAGGCGGACGTTGCCGTAATCGGCACCCAGACCATCTGCATCATTGAGCAGCAGGGGGTCGCCGCCGTGGGGGACTTCATACGGGGGCTGCGAACCCCATAGGGTCAAAACCCGATCAAAAACCGCGCCGAGCAGGATCTTTTCTTCAAGCGCCCCTCTGCCGGCGCAGGTTCCCGAAGAGCCAAAATTCAGAACATGCCCATGACCCTTACGCAGATCTTCTTCCCGACCTACATCGCGATGAAATAGGGAGAGAAATATGGAAATT
>Ga0066636_10002839_pt1 | contig 11036 bp, 11 predicted proteins | sample CryGeyCG2014_080_2_FD_62736 | JGI IMG/M metagenome (GOLD analysis project Ga0066636, IMG submission 62736) | Groundwater microbial communities from aquifer - Crystal Geyser CG07_land_8/20/14_0.80 | ecosystem: Environmental > Aquatic > Deep subsurface > Groundwater | place: USA: Utah: Grand...
ACTTACTTTTTATCGGGAGTCTCCCACCTCGGGAGTGTCTCAGGTAGGACACCTCGGGTATTCTCCTTGCCGTAACCATGTTATGGCGCGACCTCTTGGAAGACGAAAGGGGTAAATCCCAGCTTCTCGACTTGTGATAACTGCCCAAAAGTTCCAGTTGGACTATCTTTGCCAATAAGTTTATCTTGACTATTCATTCTTTCTATTTTCTTAAGAGTAAACCAGCCATAATTTTCCAGTTCCGATTCAAGTTTAATCTGATACTTTTCAGGCTTCCCTTGGAGTTCAATCAAAAAGATAAGCCCTAATCTAACCGGAGAGTCGTTGTCTTTTTTCCAGGAATAACTTTGTAAAAAAATGGGGTGTTTAGTAACAACAATCCCAATTTCTTCTTGCACCTCTCTTTTGATTGCTTCTTCAACTGTTTCTCCTAATTCAATCTTGCCCCCAAGATTTTGCCACTTACCAGGGAAAATATCATCATTATTATCCCTTTGCACAAGTAAAAATTTACCTTCGCACCGAAGGGATATTATAACGGACACTATTTGTAGAGGTTGACTCATTACTCTAATTTTATCTTATAACCAGCACACTCGAGTTTGCAACTGCAAACGAGAATTGATGAATATATACGCAAATCAGTCCGCCTCTGGCGCGACTGGAGTAATTTGGGCATAGATCGAATTAAAATCAAAATCGAAAATTGCCAAGAATCTTCTTGACAAAGGCCCAATGAATAATTAACATCAAAACATGGATCAAAGAAAACCAAACAATACTCGAACAAAAATTTTTGATGAATTGATGCTGTTTTTTGAACATATCATGGTTCCCTATCTAGATGAGAGGTTTGGCGGAGTTGAAACCAGACTGGGCGGAGTTGAAACCAGACTGGGCGGAGTTGAAACCAGACTTGATAAAGTTGAATCTAGACTTGGAGGAGTTGAAGAGGATCTGGACGAAGTAAAAACCGATTTAAAAATTGTCAAAAGAGGGATAGAGATTTTACAAAAAACAACTCCTAACAAATTTGATTTCAACGATCACGAAAAAAGGATAACCCGCCTGGAAAAAGTAACCTTCCCCACTTCCAACTAAATCTATAGGCTTTAGGGTCCGTCCCTACTCCCTCTCTCATTCCTATACTTGATACAAAATACTGAATACTTAATACTAACTCGCCGCTTCGCGGCTATGGAGCGACTTCCTGAAACACAAAAGGGGTAAAGAGGAATTCCTTTGTGAGGCTGCAATACGAGATCATAGAGTCTCATCATAAACCATCATAAATAGTTCATCAGTAAACAGGTAAAATATCACATTACCCTAGCCCAGAGCTCCTTATCATTTAGATTTTTCACACACCAATTATATAAAGGCTTTAGATAAAGACAGCTATCAGACAAATACAGGCTATAGTATATCTTGTAAAAATCAATAAACGACTCTATGTCATCTCCATACTCTATTTTGGCAGCCTCTGTCAATATTTTTTGATATTTAACAAATTTTTCACTATGTTCGAGAAAGATAATTGCCCCGCTTACATCCAATCTAAAATCTCCAACAACACTCATCCAACCACTAAAGTCCAGTATTCCGGTTATTTTTGCGTCCTTATTGGCCATTACATTATCATAAAAATAATCGCCGTGAACTAAATTCTTTTCAATATTTTCAAGTTTCGCATCGATAAGTTTAAAAAAGACATCTAATTTAAAATCAAGGTCTAACACGTCTTGTCCTAGCTGTATTTTTACCATATTTACCTTTTGCTTGGTTTTCTTTTTTAGAAATCCCTGCCAACTACTATCCGAAACCTTATCCTTTGAATTTGTAATCTGCCCAAATTCAAATTTATTTACATCTACTTTCGTAAGCTCTTTTAGTAAATCGAGGTACTCTAAAATAACCTTCTTCTTTTGCTCATCGTTGTAGGTATCAAATATTTTAGTCAAGTTTATCCCTTTCAATCTTCTTTCAACTGTGTAAATAATTCCACCCAACTCTTGTATTTTGATTATCAACGGGGTTTCTACCAAAAGTCCACTAGTAGATATCAGTTCTTGAAGTTCTTTAAGGCTTTTTATATAAACAAGATCTCCATTTTTCAAAATTCTTACAACTTTATTCTTGCCATAAACATAAACATATGACTCAACACCTTTTCCTAAAAAATCACTTTCGTTGATATGCAAACTTTTTAAGATTAAGGTTTTATTTCGATTCGCAGAATACCGCGTTCCGCCAGCTGGTGGACTACACGGTAGTTTATTTGTCTTAAAACTCTTCATTTTTTGACCTTCCTATTTTTGATAGAAAAAATTCTATCTATTCTTATTCTATCCAAAAAATATGGTTATGGGAATAACAACCAAGGTACCTTCATAATTCGTAAAAGATTCCTTAATAGCTTCTCTCGGAGGAAATTGGCTGGTTCATCAAGATAAAGACCCCAATAGTATGGCAAAAATTAGGGTTTGGGTATATAATTCGCTTGAATTATGCCTGAAAGAGAAACTTCGATTCTATACAGAACACATAGTGGAGAGAATAAAGCTCCCCGCCCTGATTGGTACTCCAAAGAATTATGTCTAAAAAGTATGATTATCTCTTACGACCTTCTTCAACAACAGTCCTCTGCCAACTTCACTGTTCTATTTGATGGTGAATTAAACCCTCATGACGAATGGGCAAAAACAGTCAAGAGGATGGTTGAACCGCGAGGTGTAATAATTGAAAAACCACATAGGGGAAATTGTGAATCTACCATGAATGCCATTTACACTGCCTCAGAATATCCAGATAATCAAGTTGTAGTAATTGCGGAAGACGATTATTTATGGCTAGCACCATCTCTAATAGGGCTTTATCACTCTTTAACTGAGCTACCAGCTCATTACTCGACCCCTTACGATCATCCTGTGCGATATCAACCAGACTATCCGCTTGGTGCAGACTATCCTCATTGGCACAATACAATCTATATTACTTCCGAAAGGCATTGGCGCACACAAGAATCGACTTGTATGACATTCGCTACAACATCACGCACAATAAAAGAGGACTTAGAATATTTTGAAAAGTATAAAGATAATGGAAAAGGAAGGCCTGAGGACCGAGAGCTTTTTAGAGAAATGCAAGGTCTTGAATATTATCAATACAAACATCCAAACACTCCTAGAATCTTAGTTGGACCAATGCCTTCTTTGGCTACACACGTACATTTGCCTTGGATAGCACCCTTGATCGATTGGGAGAAAGCAGCAAGAGAAGTTAATGATAAAGATATAAAATAACATATGAAAAGAAAAATATTGATATTGGGTGGAGGAATTATGGGACTTTCAGTCTCTCGCGATCTTGCCTTGCGAGGCTTTGAAGTCATATTAGTAGAAAAATCAAAAATCGGGAGCGGTACAACCACAAAATGTGCTGGTATGCTTCATTCAGGAGCGAGATATGCAGTAAAGGATCCTAAAGTTGCAAAACTTTGCCACAACGAAAACATCATTATGCAATCAATTGCATCATTTGCTGTCGGTTCCAAGAAAGCATTGTTTATTACTCTTCCAGAAGATGATCCTGATTATCATAAACAATTTGAGAGTAATTGTTCAAAATTAGGAATCAAAATAGAAAAACTTAGTAAAGAGCAAGCATTAGAACTCGAACCATCTCTAAACAATCGAATTACGGGTGCGTATATTACACCAGATGTAGTTATCGACACATTTAGACTAGTAGAGGGGTTGTCGTACGATAATCAGAAAAGAGGAGTATGCATTGCCGAAGATACTATTTTAACGAATATCAAAAGAGACAGTATCGGCTGGGATATAGAGCTTAAGTCACCAAGGGGTGTAGAAAATATATACGTAGATTTAGTCATTAATGCTACTGGAGATTCAATAGCGGAAATAGCAAAGTTATTCGATGAAAATCTACAACTTCAATTTATTCATGGCACGATGGCGGTTTTAGATAAGCCCACTGTAAAAAGAATTGTCTCCAGATGTGCCCTATCAACTGTAGGCGATGTTATTGTCCCACTGATCGACGGAACTTTAATAGGCTCCACTTGGCACGAGATAGATGATAACAAGCCAATAAATATGGATGATACTGACATAGAAAATCTACATAAAAGCTCCGAGCTTATGCTTGAAAATGGCAGGAAATATAAAATAGTATCCTCGTTTACAGGAATAAGAACTCACATTAAAAATGACACTTCAGAGCAAGGAGATTTCAATATAAAGAGAGACTTCTCGGTTTATGTTCATAAAAACAAGAATTTGATAAGTGTTTTACCCGGGAAACTCACAACTGCTCGGCATGTAGCTGAAAAGGTTGGAGATGAGGTTGCACAACTCTTGAAGATTGATAAGAAATCTAACTCTTCTCAAGTTTTTATTGACCATCCAGATCAGTTTAAAAAATCAAAAATTAAATTTTATGTTAACTAAAAAGTTATTCACGCCTGGACCAGTGGCTGTTAAAACAACTGTTTTAAAGGAGTTAGCAAAACCAATTTTGTTTCATCGGACTAAGCCCTTTGAAAAAGTTTATGCCGAGGTCAGCACCAAGCTTAATAAAGTATTTGGCGCTGACGATAACTACGCATCTTTAATCATGTCTGGTTCGGGAACCATGGCAAACGAAGCAGTCGCTACCAGCCTGATTAAGAGAAATCAAAAACTATTAATAGTCTCAAATGGCCAATTTGGAGAAAGACTAGCTACAATAGCAAAAATCCATAAAGTACGCTGTGAAGTAATAAATTTCGGTTGGGCGAATCCTATTAATATTTCTGACCTCCAAAAAAAGATTATCCTGTATAAACCGGACTGGCTGTTTGTAACACTTTTAGAAACTAGTACTGGCATGGCTAACCCTGTTAATGAGATTGGCAAAATATGCAAGAAACACAAAGTCAGTTTCTTTGTCGATGCTGTAAGCGGACTGGGGGCAGAGACGATTTCAATGATTAAGGATAATATAAGCGCTTGCACTTCTGTTCCCAACAAAGCATTAGAAGCACCTCCTGGTTTAAGCTTCGTATGTGTGAAAAAGACCCTGGTAACAGAAAGTGAAGAAGTCAAAAGCTTTTATCTAGATCTATGCAGATATTATGTTTCATCACTTAAGAACCAAACACCGACTACACCAGCACTTCCTATTTTTGTATCACTTAATAAAGCATTAGATCTTCTAACAAAAGAGGGTTTACAAGGAAGAAGAAAAAGATATTTAGCATTATCGTCTGAAGTGGTAAGACTTAGCAAAACCTTAAAAATACCAGTTTTAATTACCGATAAAAAATATAAAGCCATTGCGATCACTACGCTTGTGCTACCTAGCCACGAAATTGCTGAAAAACTTTCATTACATTTACTTAAAAAAGGTATGACTGTTTGGCATCATAACTATAAACAAGAGGATCCAAGAATGAACAGCTTAATGCAAATATCTGTAATGGGAGACATAAACATTTCTGATATCAAAAGATTGTTTAAAGAAATTGCTGACTTCAATACTTATGGAAAAAAATGACCTAACGTTAATAATACTTGCCGATTGTTGTTTCTACCAATCCAAAAGACTATGCCCTGGTTCAAAGAACGCTAGAGCAAGCTAATGTAAAGTCAAAAGTACTAAGAAATACGAGGCACTCCAAAGGTTCTTTAGCAGCGCTGGAATTTGCCTTAGGCGAGGTATCTTCTGAGCACGTATTGATGTCTTTTGCAGATATATACTTTTTTGAAAACCCATTTAAGTCATTTTGTGGATTAAGTAAACACACACTGGGGATCTCAAAAGCATTTGACAAAAAAGAGCTTTCATTGGGTGGAATTGTATTTGTAAATAAAAACTATGTTGAACGAATTATTGAAAAACCAATTAAAAATAACAAGGGCTATCGGTGGAACGGTCTCGCGCTTTTTAGTAGGAGTGATGTAACCAATCTTTCTGAATTTCTTAAAGCAAGCCCATCAAATCCACGCGAAGGTGATTTTTTCGAGTATCTGCGTAAAGACAAAAAGGTTAACTTTTCTTTCCTGGAGTGTTCTGATTTTATTAATGTTAATAGACCAGAAAACCTTATGGTTGCTTCTCTATATAGATTTTCAGAAGTTAAGAATGAGCCAAAGATATTATCTCTTGCAAGTGATACCAAAAGGCTCATCTTAAATAAAATCTAATAACATGGACTACAAACGATATTTCTTGATTGAACCGAATTTGAAGAAACCCTACGGTCATGTAATCGAATTTCCTTTCGTTTTGCAAGACTTCTTAAAGAAACACAACACTGAAGTTTATGTCATATGCAATAAAGACATAGATAAAAATCTCCTTGGCTCATTAGAAGATACACACCCTTTCATTACTCAGGGCTGTTTTGACGATCTCTACGATGAGGGTAATACATATAAGAACGATTTAATTGAACTAAATGAAAAGTTTAAATTTACGGATAAAGATCTATTAATAAATCTTACCAGTTATACTAACCAGATATTGGGAGTAGCTAAATACTTAAAGCAGAACAATATAAATCAACCTACGTTTTGTCTTTGGTTTCATCAGATTTATCCACCAACCAAAGCTTTTTCAGAAACACTATCTTTTGCTTTCCAAAAACAAGCATACAAGAACTTAAGTAACGCTTTTAATAGCATTAAGGGAACCAACAATGTTTTTATCTTCACTACTTCTTCAGAAGGTCTGCACGATGCTTACGAAGACTTCTCAAAAAGAAATGTAGGCAAATTACCACTACCTTATTCCAAAATAAATAAATATTCTAAACCAATAAGTAACAAAAAGTTTACCCTTGGCTTTTTGGGAGACGGGAGATACGAAAAAGGATTACTACTTATTTTGGAACATATTAGTAAATCAAAAGATTACTCCAATAGCTACATTCTAGAAAATATTTTCCCTCGCGGATACTCAGACTCAGATCTTGCTAAACTAGATACTCTTGAATCAGAGATAAACATCTCACACATTAATGTTAAGTTCATAAAAAAACCGTTTTCCAATCAAGAGTACAAAAATGTTTTTAAACAAATAGATGCTTTTTTAATGCCATACCACCCGAAAAGTTATGATAAAAGAGTTTCGGGGATATTTATAGAAGCAACCATGAATGAAAAACCAGTAATAGCATCATCAGATACATGGATGGCAGAGCAGATTGAAAAGTATGGTAATGGAGCCACTTTTGATTACAGGCTGGGAATAAAAGGCTTGAATAATGCGATCGAAAAGATAACACTTAGTATAAATAAATTCAAAGAAAATTCGATAATTGCAAGTAGGCAATACAACCAGATTCATTCACCAGATAATTTTATAAAATTTCTATTAAAATCTATAACCTAACATGCCAAAAATAACCATTGCAATTCCTACGTATAATCGGGCCAAACTATTAACCGAAGCAATAGAAAGTGTGTTAGTACAAACTTATGAAGACTTTGAGTTGCTAATATCCGACAACGCTTCAACTGATGAAACTAAAAATGTCGTGGTTTCATTCAAAAACCCTCGAATTAGATATCACCGAAATAAAAAGAACATTGGCATGATGAACAATTGGAACAAATGTGTAACTCTATCTGAAGGTAAATATCTTGTGATTTTGGGTGACGATGATAAGTTGTACCCAAATTTCCTTGAAAAATCTTTGAAAGCTCACAGAGACCACCCTTCGATTGGATTTTCCTTTGCTCATTGTAATAAAGTTGATCCTAAGGGCAATTATTTAACAAGGTGGGGTTATAAATTCACTCCATCAGGATACCTTAATCTATTTGAATACCTCCAGTTCACAATCAAGTATGGCTCTTGCCTTACTAATTCCTCTACAGTTCTAATCAATAAAAAAGTATTCTCCAAAGTTGGTTTATTTGAAACTCCATATGGCACTAATACTTTCGATTTTAATATGTGGATTAAAATTGCACTAAAATATCCTGTTTGTTTTATTGATGAAGTTTTGTGTGACTACCGCATTCACAAAGAACAAGTAAGCGAGATGCACTGGCGTAGAAAAGAAATGCCTACTGGTAAGATTGGAACTTATTTAGAAATTTTGGGAGCTATTGCCGCTCTATCTGATAAAAAAGAATTTGAAAATAAAGAAAAGAAGAAGTTTCTAACTAAGAGATTGTTTGATATTAACCGTGAACTCTCTGCTTTACTAAGACAAGTAATTCCTGAATTATAAAATTATACTAAAGAACTTCCAATAACTCTTCTTTGAAATGTTCACCTTCAGAGGGTGTGGCCATTAACTTAACAACCCTTTTATTAGCTATTACATACGACTGGTCTACGCCTATATTCCTTAAGAAGCTAATATCATGGGATACTATCAATATTGCGCCTTTGAATTCTTGCAAGACTGACTCTATCTGTTCTATTGATTCAATATCCAAATTATTTGTTGGTTCGTCTAAAACCAATAAGTCTACTGGTTGAATTGCCATCATCGCTAAAGCTAGTCTAGCTGTCTCTCCACCACTTAACACAGAAGCCCTCTTGTTGACCTCAGGAGTTTCTCTAAAAAGGAATCGAGCTAAATGTAGACGAAGATCATTTTGATGGGTCGAAGGGGCAACTCTTTGGGCATTCTCTAATACAGTTTGATCATGATCTACTATAGCATATCTTTGGTCAAGCAACTGAGTATTTATATCTTGAGCCAACTGGATATTGCCTGTTGTAATAACATCATTCAACCCCAACATACCCTTAATCCATGTTGACTTACCAGAACCATTGTTACCAAACAATGCTATCCGGTCGCCAAAACTAATATTCATGTCGCCTTCTTCGATAATTATTTGATCATTATATGAACAAGACACACCATGGGTAGATATCAACCTTTTTCCCTTGTGGGTCTCAGATTCTGTTATATTGGGCGATATTTGTGCAGGAGCTTTCCTTTTAACAGCATCTAGCTGTTCTGATACTTCATCTCTTTTGTCCTCCGAGCCTCTTTTTTTCCTACCGGCGGTTTTGGTAGCGCGCTCCTTAAAATAATGAGCTCGAACCCTATCCAAATCATCTGGTTTTCTTGTTAGGTCTTTTCTTGCGCTATGAGCTGCACGCTGTTTCTCTTTCTCAATTTGTCTTTTTGCTTTCTTTACTTCGCCACTCAAACGAACCACCTCTCTTTCTCTAGCCGCCTCTTGCAAGCCTTTCTGCTCCCTATAAAATTCATAGTTTCCTCCGTAAAGATGTATTTCTGCATCTACCAACTCCCAAGTACTAGTGGTGACCTCATTTAGAAAATCACGATCGTGACTGACAACTAAAAGTCCACCTTGCCATTCAGCTAAAAATTCTCTTAACCACAAATTGGCATGTAGATCTAGGTGATTAGTTGGCTCGTCCAGCATAAGAATGTCGGGCTTAGAAATTAGTATCCTTGCCAAAGCCAGTCTCATTATCTGTCCACCGCTAAGTGTTGAAACTTTTGAGTCCATTTCTCTGCCCACTCCTAAATGTTCTAATACTGTTTGTACCTTTTCTGGTAAATCAAATGCATCATTTGCTTGCAATAAACTCAAAAGGTGGTCATACCGTGCAACAAAATCAAGGTCTTGAGCTTGATATTCAGAGGATTTGGCTTCAAATTCTTCCAGTGCATTGACCAAGTGTATAGCACCTTCGGTTGCTACCTCATAAACTGTCTTTTCTCCATCGACAGTAAAGTTTTGGGCAAGATATCCAATTCGCAATCCCTCATTTAATACTCTGCCGCTATCTGGCGGTTCCTCCCCTGTAAGTATTCGTATGAGTGTAGTTTTACCAACCCCATTGGCTCCAACAAGTCCTATTCTGTCTCCTGAGTTAATAGAAACGGTCTCCTTGTTTAAAACCACGCGTTCGCCATACTCCTTGTGTATATCGGTAGCCACAAGGGGCTTAAGATTTATATACTCACCAGAACCAAAAGGGTTTAGCATTTCTTTATTATATCCACTCATTGCATTTTATTGTTATCATCTGTTTCAACATCAAGAACTGTTTCAACCATCAAAACACTCTCGATTATAGCATTTTCCTCCGCATTCACGCCTACTTTTTTCATTGTAGACTGAAAGTTTTCATCTTCAAGAAGAATTTGTGCCATTTTTAGAACCGTGTCTGAAAAGATAGTACTTTCGTCTTCAAGAGGATGCAAACTGCTAGAAGTTAACTCCTTTATCTGTTCCCAATAACCCAAAGCTAGTTGTTTAAGTTGAGGCAAAGCCTCGAAAACTATTTTATAGTCTCTTATCAGTTTTTGTCTGTTGTGGTCTATTCTCTCAATCAATTGTCTCCATTATAAAGCAGACAAACAATCCGTTATTAAAGAAAGGCTCAAATTTTTAAATCTGGAAATTTAGAGATTACAATCTTCCCATTTCTGTCTCTTTCCAGAATCAGCTGTAGCCTCATTCTTACTATCCCGACACTTAATTTCATTATTGCAAAACCTTATTAGACACCAGGGGTGATACCCTGCAGGCATGATAACTCATGATCCCGTGATACTACTTGTGATACCTTTGATACTTTTGGTACCTTTGATACTTTTCTTACGGCGCGACTTCCTGAAACACAAAGGGGGTAAAGAGGAATTCTTTTGGGGCATTAAGCAAAAGATCGGGTCGGAAAGTAAAAATCTCGGAAGGAGTAAGGTTCAAAAAGCCTGTTTCTCCCAAATCTCGTTTCAGGCTCACTCCTCCCCAGCCGATAAAGCTTCCCTCGCCTTCAAAAAGCTTGTCGCCGGCAGCAACCGAGAGAATCCCGTCGGCAAGGTAAAATCCCTGGGCTATTTTAACATCAGCGTCAAAAGTAATATTTCCTTTAGCTACCAAGGCAAAAAATCCGTCTTTACCCACCTTGAGGCTATTTCCCGATACCGTCGCGTCCCCGTTAACAAAGATAATAACTTTATCATTATTAACATTCCTCCCGTTAATGCTAATTGACCCGGCCGCATAATATGTCCCGCTGCCAGG
>Ga0066636_10002841_pt1 | contig 11032 bp, 10 predicted proteins | sample CryGeyCG2014_080_2_FD_62736 | JGI IMG/M metagenome (GOLD analysis project Ga0066636, IMG submission 62736) | Groundwater microbial communities from aquifer - Crystal Geyser CG07_land_8/20/14_0.80 | ecosystem: Environmental > Aquatic > Deep subsurface > Groundwater | place: USA: Utah: Grand...
AGATTCATCCATGCACCTTTTTATATTAGAAGCGTTTATTATGCCATACGCAAAATTCGGTTCCTTCGATTCTCCCTTCAGCTTCAAGCCAATCTATTGTTTCTAAAAAAACGCTATACAATCTACTACGATAAACTATTCTTACATTCCTAGGATTAGCCCTGATACTTTTCGCAATATTATCAAGAACACTTAGCAGGGTTTTCCATCCAAAAGGATTATTCATAAAAAATACGGTTCCTTCTTTCGGGTCAAAAGTGGCGGCGTCGCTATGAATTACTTCTATATTGCTACCTCTTAATTTTAAAGAGGCTATATTGTTTTTGGCTATATCCGCCAAGGCCTTGTCGTATTCAATACCTACGGCCTTTTTTATTTTTTTGGTAGCAGCGAAGATTATTATCCTTCCCTTGCCGCAGCCAAAATCAACAAAAACATCATCTTCTTTTAGCTCTAAGTAATTAATTATCTTCTCAAGCGTTCTATACTCAACCGCAGCATAGTGAAATTCATCATTGTATAAAGTAGCATGCCCTTTTGGGAAATAACAAGTTGTTGTTTCTATGCCAAGCCTCCTATCGGACCTAAAATCCCGTATGATATTTACCGTTCCCTTAAGACAAAGAAAAAGATGATAGCTGGCTACCTTCGCATGAAGGATTGCCAGCCTCCCGATCTCGCCTATAGCAATTTTAGCGGCCTGTTTCATTATATATTCCTCGCGGATGGAAGAATATTCCTCCATTCAAAAAATTTGCTGCTGCCTAATTTTCCTTCCGGATTCAACCAATCAGCCATATCGAACACGGCGTTGTATAACCCATAATAAATTATACGGATCTTCCGAGGGTCGGCTTCCAGGCTTTTCTTAATGGCTCCCCTTACCTTTATGAGCGTCTTCCATCCGAACGGATTGTTGATAAAATAGACCGTAATCCCTTTATAGTCAAAATTACCGGCATCCGCCTGGAAGATCTCTATATCTGTATTCTTTACCTTTAATGTTGAAGCGTTCTCCTTGGCCCGCATTACGACTCTCTCTTCGATCTCGATACCCATTACCTTTTTCAAACGTTTAGCGGCAACAGCCGCCATTACCCTGCCGGCTCCGCATCCTATATCTATAAACACGTCGTTTTCGCCTAGTTTTATCGAATCCATTAATTGTTTTAGTTCAGAATGCACCAGGCTATTGGCCGGGTATTGGTCCTTGTATGGCGAAGTGTCATTTTTTGTAAAATACCATCCAAGGGTATCGATCCCTAGTTTTTTATCATCATTATAATCTTTAATGATCTCCGCCGGCCTGTGAAAAACAAGAAAAAAATGGTAAGAGGCCATTTTTAAATGCGTTTTCCATATTCCTGCAATCTCACGTAGTAAAGCTTTTGGGGTCATTTATGATCTTTCTTAATTAAGAATATTTTTTTAAAAAACCTTATGGGATAACCGAGCATTTTATAAGAAAAAAGATATAAAGCATAGCAACAATCCCATATTTTCCATATAATTCGCCACATGAATAGCGGCAAGCGGCCGAGATAATAGTCTTTTACGTGTTTATGCTCGAGATGGACGATAATCGGGTCCTTAATGCCCACATGGGGGTCTTCGACGCGCCAATTTGGGGTAAGGCAAAACGGATATTGTTTAGTTCTCCACATGGCCCTTAAAAGAACGACAGGACCTCGGGTGGGCCTTTTTTCGGCTTCATCTATCCAGGCGTCGAGTAAACCTTTTGAGCGCGCGCTGTAAAATATGACTGCGCAATCAAAAGCCGTTGCTGACATCGGGAAATTCGCAAGCTCTTTTTTGTCTTCCTCGCTCGAATCATACCCTTTATATATTTCCGTCTCGGCAAACGGCCATGCACCCGTAGGTATTGCCATGCCGAAATGTTTCGCGATCTCAAAACCGTCCAGGAAACGCGGGCTGACTATTAAATTATCGTTATCGAGATAGGCTGTCACCTCCCAAGAGCTCTCCCGCAGAGCTATTAATCTGAAATAATCGCTGTTTTTCACACCCCATCTCGGTAAGGCATAGTCTATAGGTGTGAAAATCTCAACTTTTGCGTCAACATCAAACATATGGTCCGAAAGGACTTTAACCGGATAGTCGCAGTACTGCTTCACGGATGCGATCGACCTCGCGCATTCCCCAGCCGCTTTCTCGCCAAGCACCACATATACAACGCCGTAATTTTTATTCATATATTTCTAGATTTATCGTTTTCCTTTATTTCTCAAAAATCTATTTTTTATATCTTTCACTGCTCTAATTCCAAAAATAAACAAATGCGATGATGTTCTTGTTAATGCGAATACTTGTTTAAAGCATTTATCCCTCAGGTCCCTTAAACTGTTTAAAAACCCATACGATGGTTTTTTTGCTATTCTTGCATTGCACCCTTGTTCTACAATCTTCCCCACTATTTCCATGAATTCCGCAGCCCTTTTATCTGTCGTATGGCGTTTGAAAACCAAATTATAACCGTTCGCTGTTATGCGTCCGAGCTCATCTTCCCTTTTAAGATAATACCTGATTTTCTCTAAAAAGTTTTCTTTGTTCACCTCAATAAAAGTTTCGCCGTTTACCAAGCCTAGTAGTTCCGCGCCGGCTGGCCTGTCGCACATAAGTAAAGACTTGCACGCCATCACTTCAAATAATTTCGCTAACGGGACTTTATACCGCGTACAACATGTTAAAAAAATGCGTGATTGATTAATAGACCTGGCGTAATTCTTTCTTATCGGGATATCTCCCGCAACTTCGTCGTTTTCATAAAATTTATACGGTGGATTTCCTTTGTTAAAATATTTTATATTCGCCTGTTCCCTTAAAACTCTATCGAAATGCGTCCTTAGAGGATAGAAAAAATCTCCCAGCCTTCCGAAAAGCATCACATCGTGCTCCTTAGGAAAGCCATAATCCCTGAAGGTCTCGGAATTTATCGCGGTAGATAGGGGATGAAAATAGCTTTGGATATCGGGATCAAAATACTGGTCAAATATCTTTTTATCGCAAAACGGCGGACACATGGTAGAAAATATACCGGCAAAGTCATTCTTCAAGATAACTTTGCGCCATTCTCGTTTCGTAGAATGCCAGAAATCGCTCATTACCAGTATCTTTGGTATCTTAACTTTGTTCATATCTAAAGGAAATTTTTTAAGAGAATCACTAATCTTATAGCGCTCGACAATTTTTTTATCCAGCGGCTCGCCAAGAAGTTCGCGCTCTGAAAGATAACAAATAATAGCATCCGGCTTGCCGCTGCTGTACATTTCTTTTATAATCTCCGGCAGTTTATTTTTGTTATAAAAAAACCCCGGCCCGTAGAAAACTGTATCCGGCACAGCCTTTGCAATAGCCTGCTGCTCATACCAGATGTTTTCAAATAAGTATTTTTTTGAATTCCATGCAAGAATAAGTAGTTTCATCTGTCTTTTATGAACGAATCGATCTTATCTAAAATATAATTAACCATTTGCCCGGATATCCCGGGGTAAAGGCCTATCCAGAATAAATTATTCATCGCCAGATCCGTGTTTTTAAGAGTTCCGTGTATCCTATATTTTTCATTTTCATATGCAGGCTGTTTAGTAAGATTTCCACCAAAAAGCATACGGGTCGCGATCTTATTCTTCTCCAAATAAGTCACGATATCATTTCTGGTAAATCGCGCATTTTCTTTTACGAGAATAGGAAAGCCGAACCAAGCGGTATCGGCCTTTTTTGTTGTCCGCGGTAAGACAAAGTATTTTTCGTGCCTTAAGATCCCCTTGTAAAGCATTTCAAAATTTTTCTTTCTGGCCGCAATAAATCCCGGCAGTTTTTTAAGCTGCGCCACCCCTATGGCCGCTTGCATATCCGTCACTTTTAAATTATATCCTATATGCGAATAAATATATTTGTGGTCATAACCATAAGGAAGTTTGTCAAGTTTCCATAAAAATCTTTTTCCGCAGGTGTTATCGTGTCCCGTTTCGCACCAACAAGCCCTGCCCCAATCGCGGAATGACAAAATAATCCGTTTTAATAGTTCATTATTTGTCAGAACGGCTCCTCCTTCGCCCGTTGTTATCATATGCGCCGGATAAAAACTGCATGTTGAGATATCACTAAAAGTTCCGGTATATTTACCGTTATATCTGGAACCGAGAGAGTCACAATTATCCTCAATGAGCCAGAGGTTGTATTTTTTGGCTATCTGCACAATTTTATCGATCTCGGCCGGGTTCCCTAATGTATGTGGAATAAAAATTGCCTTGGTTTTCTTAGAAATCGCCTTTTCGATTTTACTCGCCAGGATATTATAAGTACCTAACTCGATATCTATGAACACCGGCACCAGTTTATTTTGAATTATAGGATTTAGCGTAGTCGGAAAACCGCAGGCCGTGGTAATAACCTCATCGCCGGGTTTGAGCCCGCGTCTGCCTAATAGCGGCGAAGTTAAGGCCGAGATCGCCAGAAGATTCGCTGAAGAACCTGAATTCGTAAGCATACAATATTTGACGCCTAAAAATGACGCCAATCCGTTTTCGAATTGCCTTGCGTATCTTCCTGCGGTAAGCCAAAAATCGAGCGAGGCATCCACCAGGCTTACAATTTCTTTCTCATCGTATACGCGGCCGGCGTAATTTATCTTTGTCCGCCCGGGAATGAATCCGCCCCCGGCCCTTCTTAGCTTATGCAGCTCTTTTACTTTCCCAAAAATTTCTTTTCTGATCTGTTTTTCGGTTTTCATTTTTTCAATACTTCCCCTTTTTCTAACTCAGTTTTTTCACGGAAACCTCAATGACCTTTCTGATCATTTCGGGACTCAGCACTAAAGGCGACTCTTTCGTAATCAAAACTTTATCGTCCGCTATCTTGCCGGTTATTTTCCCGGTATCAACCTTTGCCGTGCGCAATATCGATTGAATATCCTTATATATGCCAAACTCCTCAAATAATAATTTCCAGTTATCAATAATGTCACGCAGGGAATTGATGCGCGACCCTTTCCCGGCGCTTAGCAATCTATTGACCAAAACATCTTCGCGGTCGCGGATTCCGGAACGGTATTGTTCGATGGCCGCTTCAAAAAATACGATCAATGTTTCGGGATGGGAAAGACGTACCTGGGCCGAAAGCGCCTCGCCGGCATCATGGATAATGCCTGTTCGGACATTGGACAAGGCAACGCCGCCGAGCGTCGCGGCATACTGCAATTCGGATAAAATAGAATTCGACAGAGGCTCTCTTCTTCGGATTTTATCTGTAGCCTCCAATATTTTTTCCATACCTTCCAGCGATATCATATCATTGTAAGCGGATCTTTCATAGTGGCACACGAACGTCTCCCACAAGTGAATAAAAGCGTCGAACGCACCGAGTATCAAAAAACGCGGGGTTGCATCACGCAGGAAATATGGATCGATCAGGGCGTATCTGGGTGCTATATGCCAATTTCTGCACACCTTCTTCTCCCCCGTCCTGCTATCGCTGACCAAATAATAGCGGCTTACTTCTGAACCTGTCCCCGCGGTAGTGGGCAGGGCAAAAAACGCTGGTATTGAAGAATTATAATCCGGATCTTTTAACTCCCACCTTCCATACCCGATCTGAGCAGCAATGACTTTTGCTGTATCTATGGTGCTTCCGCCCCCGACGGCCACAACATAACCCAAATCCGGGGAAAGGGCCGCGATAATTGAGCTTATAAAATCGGTATCAGGCTCTGCGTTGACGATAAATACGTGTTTTATCGAATTTTTATGCATATTCTGAAGGCTGTTTACGAATATATCGCGCTCGAAAGCCTTATCGACCACCAACACTCCTTTTTTGTCGCGCGGGACGAGTTCGGTCAGAACAATACGCGCATCCTGGCCGCATATGATACGTGTCGGCAGGAAAAAGCGTTTGAGATCGGTAGTATTAAAAAAATTTTCGATTTCTGCCATACCCTACCTCTTTCTGCACTGATAAATTACTGTCTTGACGACGGGATGGCATAGGTCACTATCTCCAAGCCGTCTTCATCATGTGTCCGTAAATAGAAGTTATATTCCTTATTAAAAGCATGCAAACGTAACGGTATTTCCCACAAGTCATCGGGCATGTGATATACGCAAATCGCTGTGATAGGTTTGGCGCGCTTTATTGTAGCCTGCGCACCCATTAAGGCATCTTTCTCGCTGCCTTCTAGATCAAATTTAAGAAAAGTTGGGTTTTCATTGCCCAGGACCTCATCAAGCGTCACGCAATCTACCCCGATAGTACCGCTTTCACTGACAGAGGCTCGCGTAGCGCCAGGGGCATCAAAATTTACCTTGCGTTTTTTCGCCCCAACTGCAAAGTTATACACCATTAATCTATTTTTAATATCATCACTCAGTGTGAAAATATACTCATTTAATCGCCTAAAATTCCGAGGATCGGGTTCAAATCCGACTATTTTTCCAAAATTAGACCTGCTATGTTTGATAAAGCTTCTGATTGTGTCACCGTCAAAAGCGCCGCAATCGACAAACATCTCATTTGGCAATATTTTAAGTACGGCCGCAGGGAAATACTGATCCTCGGTAGACGGTGCAGGCAAACCATCAAAATCTAATAATAACCGCCACTTGATATGTGCTGTATATTGCTTGAGAGATTCTTCATCGGCAAATAAGGCAAATGCCCTTAATACGCGTGCCGACTGCTCTAATATCTTGTGGGGAACGCTAAATTGATAATGGGGCAGCAATGCGTCAGGATATTTCCAGAATAAGGCTGCGAACGGAACAATCTTGCAGCACCTAAGGGCTTCTAATTGTTTTTTTGTCCGGAGATGGCTGTGCTGGGGTGCCCAGATTGTCACAATGAACGCCGCTTTATTGCCAAACCTGTCTGCGGCTTCCTGGGGTGAAAAAATTTTAATACCTTCTACGATCTGCCCCCACCTTGCGGGGTTATTATCCGCAAAAGCTACGGGCTCTAAACCTTTCATTCGCAAACCTTTTAACACCTTAACGCCCAAATGCCCGGCACCGAATAAAACAATTGATTTATTAAAAGGCTCAGCCATATTATCGAATGTTGTCTTCTCGCGCTTTTTCGCAGATTGCACATCTTCGCTGAGAAGTTTATTTAATTCTGTCTTTAGCGAAGCTGCGCCGCCTAACTGTTCCGGCGTTCTACTTACCATACTTACCCTCATTTGTCAGTCTTCAGTCTATCGATAGGGATAGATCTTTTATTAGCAAGATACCAGTTATAAAGCTCTTTAATGCTGGCGTCAATATCCTGAAATTTATAATTGCCGATTTCCGAAATTAATCTTGTATTATCGCCGCTATATTCTTTTCCTAACCCTTGTTGTCCGATCAATATTTTAAGGTTTTTTCCCGACGCAGCCAGCACCTTTTTGGCCAGGGTTACCAGGTCAAATACCTTTCCGGTGCAAACATTATAGAATTTATTCTTTGGATCGTTTTCAATGAACCATTTTGTAATTTCTGCCAGATCATTCACATACAAATAGTCAAAAAAAACGTTCTGTTTAACCGTTATGGGCAGATCCCAGACGGCCTTACAGCACGCATTGGAGATAAATCTTATCTCCCAGTCTTCATATTTGCCGAATACGCCGAATAACCGCATATTATAAGCATTGCCAATCCTTTCCGCATATTTTGACATCGTGTATTTAGAGAGCCCATAGTCATCGCCCGGTATATATTTATTAAAATAATCCTCCCGCATTCTTGGCGTCCAATGCTCCCTGCCGTACTCGGCGCCCGAACCGTAATAAATAAGCTTCCCATAATGTTCGTTACATTGGATCAAGTTGGAAAACATCTTAAGATTATTAGAGAGAGTCTTTGAAATGTCTTTTTTTGAATTCCTGGTAGCATCCCATGTAGCCGTATGGATCACTACCGTAAATTTATTTCTTTTAAGAAAACCGGCTACAGCCAGGGCATCAAGCAGCTCCAGTTCATCATGGGTAGGCGCAGAAATCGAATAGTCATCTCTTAGCCGTTCATTTAAATTTCTACCAATAAAACCCGTGCTACCTGTAATAAGGATTCTCTTTGTCATTATCCTTTGCTAATTATCGAATCATATCCTGTTCAGTAAGCTCAAAGCTTCGTCAATGGAGGAATTACTTTTATTCCAAGGCCTTTTTATCAATACGCCAGCAATGCCTAAGCTTCCGGCCTCGTCTATATTTTTTTCATTATCGTCCACAAGTACGTCAACCTTGCCCAGCCAACGCAGATAATCGCACTTATTGTGATCGTACTCTGGAATTTGCTGACCGGGCCTTAAGGACGGCACAAAATGAAAAGTTCTGATCCATATTCCAAAATGCCTGAACACCCATTCCGAGACAGGCGGAATAGCGCCTATCGGCCGAGCTGTAAGGGCTATATGCCTGAAATTCCCTCCGTTTGCCTTAAACCATTCCACAACTTGAGGCGCAGGCAGCATCTTGACGGCCGCTTCGGACAGTCGAAATTTATCCAAAGAATCGAGATAATCCTTCTCGCTTACCCCCAATAACCTGTGCGGAGGGTTTTCCGCTATATCAGCGTATCTCAATTTGCACCCCGGATGCGAAGGCAGCCATGAATCCTCGAACCAGCGGCGCATAAAATCATTAAGGACATCATCCACATCCCAGACAATTGTCTTCATAGCGTATTTTGCGTCAGTCCACCCAATATGTTATCAACGTCTTGCGGCATTTATTTCTTGTTATTTCTTCGTCCGTATAGTACGAGTCCTCCGCCCTATGCGTAGACGATATTTCCTCTATCACGGCACCTGCCCTAGTGCTGAAACTATGTTTCGCATTTCTTTCGATAGTGACTATATCGCCGGCCTTATATTCGCGCTCAAGGCCGCTTAGGTTAAGCAAAACATCGCCGTAAAGAACCTGAAAAGTTTCTTCTTTTAATTTGTGGTATTGTTCGGGATGTTTTTGGCCCGGTATAAGCACTATCAATTTTTTGCAGTATTCCCTGTTTACGACATTGATTATAGTCGCGCCGCATTCGTGAAAACGGTCTATGCCGTAGTGGTGCGATATCTCGAAATCCAGCTTGCTCGGAACTAAAACATTGCTTTTTTTCAGGATGCCTTTAACCTGTTGAACTATGCCATAAATTTTATCACGGTTACCGGTTTGTTTGGTGTTTGACAAAAGCAGCGGCCTGTTCTTGTCGATATCGCCAGTGGCATAAAACTCCGTATATTTTGACAAATCATTTGCCGTGATCTGGCCGTCAACTGTAGGTATGGCTAAAAAAATATCTGCGGGTCCCACCCTTTCTCCCTTTTTGATCTGTTTTTTGGCGAAGGCGCCCCTTCTTAAGGCCGTCAGGCTTGCCATCTCCTCCTTACTGAACTTGATCCTCTTATGGGACTCACCGCACATATTAAAAGCAACCTGGGCGGATCTCAACCATTCCCGAACCTGTCCAGGGGTGGCGGAATAATTATTCAATGCGACCTTTTCCGTTTTAATACCAACGTGTTTCTCGAAAATAGTAGCGCCTTTCGCTATGGCCATTTTGATGGACTCGAAATTATCAGGTTTTTCATGAGTAGAGTAACCGACACTTGCCTGGGGATAGCGGAATTTTAGGAGATCTATTTGATTTAGTTGCAAATTTTCGTCTTGCGTCGGGTACTCGGCCACACAATGCATTAACGCAAACGTCTTGTTCCTGTGGTCAAAAAAGCTGACCACTTTATCTATGTCATCCAGGCTTACGCCGGCCGTGGAGGCTATGATCGGTTTGTCTGACTTCACAATCCTTTCCAATAGGGGCCAGTCCGTAAAAGAACAACTTCCTATCTTGATAATGTCGAAACCGTGCCGCTCTATCAAATCAACCGATTCTTCATCGAAAGGCGTACAAATCGAAACGAATCCCAGTTTGCTGATTTCGTCTTTTATCGTTTTCAACTGGTCCTGGCTCAGGCGGGTTTCTTCAAACCTTTTTACATATTTTATGTCATTTCTTCCATTAAAATCAGGGTGGATAAAGGTATCCAGGTGGCGATATTGCAGCTTGAACCCGAAATTAAAATTAAACTCTTTGACGGCATTATGCACCTCGCGAATAATCTTCAAACCATGCTCAACGCTTCCCATATGATTATTGGCCATTTCAAAGATAAATAAATTCCGAAAGATCTCGCCTTTCGCCTTCATCTACATCCTCCTTTTTATGGTTGGTCACCGGAAATACGCATATTTTCCTTAAGCTCTTCCCTGGATAGGAACGGAAACATGTCTTCTAAGGGCCTGGATTCCAAAGTCCCGTCTTCTTTTCTATATGACATCGTTTTGGGGCTTACACCCTGCCCGGGAGATATGTTCAATTCACACAAGACTGGCCCCGCAGCCGATAAAACTTTATTTATGCCATCTGTAAGTTCTTCGTTTTTCAGGATTTTTTCATAGCCCAATCCGTAGGCATCGGCGATTTTTTTAAAATCCGGGTTCCCTACCCCTGACGCTTCATCGGCACAGACATAATGACTGTTGAAAAATGTATCCTGGGTCAATCTTATAGACGTATATCCCTTATTGTTAAACACGAAAATTTTTATAGGGAGTTTATGGTGCCCGATCAGCTCCAATTCCTGTATATTCATTTGAATGCTGCCGTCCCCCTCTACGCAAACTGTCTTTTTGCATTTATTAGCAATGCAAGCGCCTATCGAAGCTGGCAGGCCCCACCCCATCGCTCCGTAGCCGTTATTAGTAAAGGCTCTTTGCTTATTCTTAACCTTGAACGATTGGTAAAGGCAAACCGCCGCTAAACCATTTCCCGTAACAACCGTATCCTTTTCGGTCAGCGATCCCGAAAGTTTATCGTAAAAAACGTAAGTATTTACATTTTCCCTGTCGTCAAAAAACTCCTTTACGACGTTGGGGTAGCGTGTTTTCCATTTTCGACATGCCTCGATCCAATCTGTACTGGCCTCTATATCCTGTCCGTTGGCCTGTTTTATAAACTCTTCCAAAAAATCTTTC
>Ga0066636_10002847_pt1 | contig 11026 bp, 14 predicted proteins | sample CryGeyCG2014_080_2_FD_62736 | JGI IMG/M metagenome (GOLD analysis project Ga0066636, IMG submission 62736) | Groundwater microbial communities from aquifer - Crystal Geyser CG07_land_8/20/14_0.80 | ecosystem: Environmental > Aquatic > Deep subsurface > Groundwater | place: USA: Utah: Grand...
ACCCCTTACCAAAAACAGCCATTGATTTGTCAAAGATCGATCTGTGAAGTTCACGATGTGTGTATATTTTAAGATTCTAAGAAGAGTTCACGATGTCTATATATTTGTTACCTGACAGCTAAAGCGTATCCAAGACATTGCCCAAAAGAACTTGCATTGATTGAGCCCCTTTTTATCTCGACTACTACAAAACGTCCTTTGGAGCTTAGACCAAGAATATCTATTCCACCTACACCCTTGGGGTCGGAGCGAAGCAGCAACAAGCCGGGTTCTATCAATTCAGGATTATTCAATAGTAAGTTAGTTAATTCTTCTTCTGTTTGAAATTTCCCTTCCCCAGATGTGCTTAATTTTTCTTTGAGGGGAAAACACTTCCCATCCTGCAGAGTATACCATTCATCACTTTCTACCATAACTGCCCCCAATTATTTTATCTCGTAAAAGAATAAAAACACAATATAGTGGTTTTACTTGTACCAACCCTTTTAAGTTTGAACTGATACTCTTCACTCCTACCGTGGTTGCAATTAGTGAAAGCCCGTGAACTTCCGTGAAACTCTATGAAAACCGGGGTTTGGTGGCAAAGTTCAAAAACCATTGATTTGACAGCACTTATTTAAGTCAATGACTCTGGTTTTCAAGACCAGCGCCATCAGCCACTCGGCCACCTCTCCGACGATTAAAAACAAAATACCGACGGAAAAATTAAGATTTCCAGATTTTAGTCTGGATAAATTTTACTCTGTATTTTCTAAAAAATTTAAGCAGCATTTCTTCTTTGTTGTGAGGTATCATAACACAGCCCGGGGAAATTTTCTCTCCACCCAATTCTTTCAAAAGTCCCTTGTAGGTATATTTCCCTTTTGTCTGTTCATATAATTCCCGATTAAATGCAGCTTTTTGTTTTTGGCTGAGACTATTTAGATTGAATGAAGAAATAATATAGGGCTTCTGTTCCAACAAGGATACCGCAGAAATCTCCAAAGGCTCTTTTGTGTAAAGAACTTTCCCTTCCTGAAATACATTCTGCAACAGACCCGTATCTGTCTTCTCCAATTCTTCTATCGTTCTTATAGTCGGCTGGATACTTTTGCTTATTTCTTGCTCTAATTGGACAATCTCTTTTTCTACCTGGTCAATTGTATCCTTTTTGCCAGTAATTATAAATAAATCTATATCAGACTTTGGTCCAAAATCACCACGGGCAAAACTCCCATAGAGCACGATTGCCCTCACATCACTTATTTTTAATAGGGCCCCTGCTATCTTCTTAGATATTGATTTCAGGTTCAATTTTTTCATTGAATCTTTCCTCAAAGAAATTAATCACGATTTTTAAATTCTCCATAACTACTTTTGCCCTGTGCCCATTTACTCCATCATATCCTAAATCTCCGTAGGCAAACCATACTTTTCTCATGCTCTCATTTACTTTTGATGGGAAATTTTTGTTGCAATATTCATGACGTTCCTTATGCGTTCCGAAATGTTCATTTTTCTTAGCCGCCCCTGCCTCTACAAGTTGTTCAACCACTTTAGTTGCGAGGTCGCCTACAACTGTATGTTGTTTATTTTGATAAGCAGTTACTGTTGCCTGTAATTTTTCCTTTACCAGTGCAAGATGTTTCTTGAAATTCCCCATATCTATTCCTTTCGATATCATAACGAAAAATGCCCTAAAATACCTCTTTTTTCGTTATAGTAACGAATTAATATTATACCATATTTTTCTTAAAAGTCAAGTAAAGAACAAGATGCCAAAGTTTAATATTTTCACCATTCGAAACGCACCCCCATGGTTGGCCAATAATAATTTCCTTTTCCAATAGGCTCATTTATAAAATATTTTAAATTTGCATCAAATTGCGCCCAAAATTGTGAAGGACTTGTTAAATCTGCTTCTAAATATGGTAATACATTATTCTCTTGTCCGTAAAAATTAATTCCACCCGATAATGAAATTCTACATTGATAATCAAAAATTATAAAACCAACCGCAACAGGGTTTTTGTTTGCATGCCCAAATCCAAACAAACCTCCGTAATCTGCCAACTCAAATTTAAATGTCCCTTTTTCTATTCTGGCGCCAAAAAACACAGTTGGAACTACGCCAAGCGGATTATAGAGTGAACCAATGAATTCATGAATAGAAGAATATGTTTTTGCTAAAACTGCTCCAGATAAAATTGATATTACACAGAAAGACAATAAAGCTATCGAGGTGAATTTACGCATTCTTGCCTCTGTTACCTTGGTACCACTTAATGAAACTCCGTGAAAGGGCGTGAACTTGCGTGAAACTCTATGAAAACCGCCTTTGTGTGACAAACCTCAAAAACCATTGATTTGACTACACTTATTTGGGTTGTCGATGCTGGTTTTCAAGACCAGCGCCATCAGCCACTCGGCCACCTCTCCACTTCGTTCCGAGCTGTCCAGGATGTGGTTCCTGGGTGCTCTGCATAAACGAAAGCCCGTCATTCCACTCTTCCACCCGTAGACGACACATCTGTGTCGTTCGACCCACTCGGGCATCCCTCCCTCGACTTTTTTCTTATTTATGATTCAAAACTCGTTCAGCGGATACCCGAACGACTTTGCCGTTCTGCCAAACGGCAAGTGGGCGTCCAGTTTCTTGATGATGCTTAACTACTTCCCTCACTGCTTTTTTAAGCGCAAGGAACGCCTTTTCGTGAAGTGTGTATCTTTTTCTCATAATCTACTCTCCCGCTTTTATAATCCTATTAAATAAATCTTTATCAACAATATTGAGTTTCCCGTCTTTCTCTTCGGCAATCAACTTAGGTTTAGATTCTGAATTATCAAACAACATCCAGGAGTGCAATAAAGGTTTGTAAAGTTTAAAGAAGTTGTAAATACTGCGACCAAAACGGCGACGCACATCCTGAGCTGGAACATCATGCCCGCCTTCAGCCACTCTATCTTTAATTCGCGATAAAGCTAGCTCTGCAGATGGTATCCATAAAAAGAAAACATGGAGATTATATTCTTTTCTCCTCAGTTCTTTAAAGAAATTGATGTATGTCTTACCTGACAGTGTTGATTCAAAAGCAAAATCCATGTTTTTGCTTGCATAATAGTGAAGCTGACCAAGAACAACCCTGCCAGCCCTTATCGCTGAAATCTCTGTAGAAAATGGTGAAAGTCCCTGAGCAATAAGGTCAGCATTTACAAAATGTGGGCACCTGATATAATCTGGCAAAAATTCCTTCGCAAAAGTCGTTTTCCCCGACCCATTTGGTCCAGCTATAATATAAACATTTTTATTCTTCATATTTTTAATAACTGCCGTCCCTTCCGGGACCGAAGCCCCGTAGTGTGCAATGTTATCCTCTTATCCTTACTGCTTCAACAGAAAGATTTCTCTTTTTGTTCTCTTCCTTCATCTGTTTAAATCAAGGGCTAAAGTTATTGCCGTGGATTTTTACATTACCTTTTAATTAGAAATCCATATGCCGATAAATATCTTTTCGATGCCTCACTCGCATAATCCTAATTTTATTTTCTTGCTGGCTAATTATATAAATTATCCGGTACTCTCCAACTCTTACTCTGTAAGTATTCAATTTACCAGATAGTTTTTTATGTCTCCAAGGAAAAGGGTTATCGAGAAGTTCTTTAATAACTTTAGCAATTTTTTCTACGATATCATTTGGTATTTTATCTAGATCTTTAAAAACCTGTTTATGATATTCAATTTTATACATTAAATTTTTATTCCTCTATGAACAAGATAATCATTAAATTCCTGCGTAGTGGCAAAATCAGGTTTTTTAAGTCGTTCGCTAATTACTTTAATGTCATCTTCATCTTCAACAACTTCCAGAAGCTTTTCTCTGATTGCGTGAACGACAAAGAAATTCATTTTTACACCATGCTCTTTGCAGTACTTGTCAAGAACTTCCTTCAAGGATGCAGGAATTCTTGCTCCTACTAATTTTTCTTTTATTGCAGTACCCATATTCCCTCCTTTGTTATCATTTGTAAATAAATTATATCATAAAATATCAAGTTTGTCAAGTTATAAACAATATTACACTCAAATAATTTTAGAGATTGGCAACACAACGGTGACTACATCAAAGACAACTCAGAAAGTTCATAACCCGCATCAATAAATTCTTTCCAGAATACCAATCTTCTTCATTTTCATTCTTTACCTCTCATATTAAAATAAATTTATCCATTTAATTTCAACTCTTTTGCCGCCTTAACTTCATCAAGGCGAGAAATTTCTAATCCCTGTGGAGATTCTTTAATAATATCCGGATTTTCTTCCACTTCTTTTGCAATTTCAATCATCGCCAGTGCAAACTCATCTAAGGTTTCTTTTGACTCAGTTTCTGTGGGCTCAATCATCATTGCCTCTTCTACAATTAAAGGGAAATATATTGTTGGCGGGTGAAAACCAAAATCAATCAATCTTTTAGCTATATCTAAAGCGCTTACCCCTTTCTGTTTCTGTTTTTTTGCGGAAATTACAAATTCATGCAGACAGGATTCCGGATGAGGAATTTCATAACATTTTTTTAATTTGTTTAAAAGATAATTAGCATTTAAAACTGCATTTTCTGATACTCTTTTTAAACCTTCTCCTCCCAGATTGAGAATATAAGCGTATGCCTTTAAAATAACCAGAAAATTCCCATAAAATGGAGCAATATAACCGATGGAATTGGAATATTCATAATCTAATGCGTAGGTTGCATCTTCTCTTTTAATTACGCGGGAAACAGGTAAAAATTTTCTTAACTTTTCGCATACCCCTGTTGCTCCACCACCAGGACCTCCTCCTCCATGCGGAGTAGAAAATGTCTTGTGCAAATTAAGATGCACGATATCAAATCCTAAATCTCCTGGTAAACATTTTCCCAAAAGGGCATTTAGATTTGCTCCATCATAATACATCAGGCCGTCTATCCGGTGAATTAATTCTGAAATTTCTTTTACATAGGGATTAAAAATTCCAAGGGTATTTGGAGAAGTAAGCATGCAGGCAGCGACTTCATCATCCAGGGATTTCTTAAATTCCACGATATCCATTATTCCATTTTTATCAGAAGGTATGCTTACTACTTTATATCCGGCAATAGCTGCACTTGCAGGGTTTGTTCCGTGCGCAGAATCAGGAATGAGCACTTTGGTTTTTTTGTTCCCCTTTTCCCGGTGATATGCAGCAACAATCAGCATTCCTGTCAATTCTCCATGAGCACCAGCTAAGGGTTGTAAGCTGAATTCGTCCATTCCGGTGACTTTACAGAACAGTCTTTCCGAATTATAAATTACCTCTAAAGCACCCTGGGTAAGCATTCCTCCGTGATGAAGCTGAGGTAACAGGGGATGTAAATTCGCAAAACCCTCGTACCTTGCTATTTCCTCACCTAATTTTGGATTATATTTCATTGTGCAGGAACCAAGAGGGTAAAAATTGGCATCCACACAGAAATTTTTTTTGGAAAGATGGATATAATGTCGGACCACATCTATCTCTGCTACTTCAGGTAAATTGACACCTTCCTTTCTTTTGAATTTTTCCGGAATTTCTTCTGAACAGGAAACATCGCTTTTTGGTAATTTTGCTGCTCTTCTTCCTCTAATGCTTTTCTCAAAAATTGTCTTCATATCACTGCCTCAATCGCTTCTGCGAGCATGCCAATTTCTTCTTTTGTTCTTTTTTCAGTAACTGCAACCAGAATGCAATTGTCCATATCTTTATAATATCTTTCTAATGGAAAACCACATACGAATCCCTTTTCAATAAGTGCATTTATTATTTCTCCTGAATTTTTAGGAAGTTTCAGGACGAACTCATTGAAAACAGGAGAGGAAAATTTTCTTTCTACTTTGGGAATTTGCAGGAGTCTATTTAGCATATAGTTAGCTTTTTTATAACAGAGATTTGCTACTTCTTTAAGTCCTTCTTTGCCCAGCAGAGACAGGTAAATCACTGCTCTTAAAGCACACCAGGCTTCGTTTGAGCAGATATTGGAGGTAGCACTTTCTCTTCTGATATGCTGCTCTCTTGCCTGCAGCGTAAGAACATATCCTCTTGTTCCGTTTCTATCTGTGGTTTCTCCTACAATTCTTCCAGGCATTTTTCTAACATACTTCATAAGGGTTGTCATAAAACCCAAATAGGGTCCGCCGAAAGAAAGAGGAATTCCCAAACTCTGTCCTTCGCCGGTAGCAATGTCCGCATTCATTTCGCCGGGCGTTTTTAAAAAACCTAAAGATATTGGATAAACAGAAACAACTACCAGTATCCCTTTCTGATGGGCAATTTCAGAAATGTCGGTAAAATCATCCATACATCCAAAGAAGTTCGGGTTCTGCAGAATAACGCAGGCAACTTCTTCATTTAACTCTTTTTTTATCTCCATACGAGAAACAGTTCCTTGTTCAGAAATTGGAATTTCCACCATTTTTAAGTATAAATTTTTTGTATAGCTATAAAGCATTGTTTTATAAATAAGGTTCACGCCCCCGCAAACTACCACTTTTTTTCTGCCGGTAATTCTGATTGCCATCATCATCGCTTCATACAGCGCAGTTCCACCATCATACAAAGAAGCATTAGATACTTCCATCCCTGTTAAGTTGCAAATTGCTGTTTGATATTCGAACATTGACTGTAAAATTCCCTGGGAAATTTCTGGCTGGTAGGGAGTATAGGGAGTATAAAATTCTGCACGGGATACAATTTCTTCTAATGCTGCAGGAATAAAATGGTCGTAAAATCCTCCGCCTAAGAAACAGGCAAGACCTGTGGAATTTTTTTTTGCAAGGATGCTAAAGTATTTCCTGAGTTCTAACTCACTTTTTCCTTCAGGAATATCCAGACCCTTGCATCTTAAACCTTCAGGAATATTTTTGAAAAGTTCATCAATTGAACTCAGTTCTAATTCCTGAAGCATTTTTTTTCTGTCTTCGTCAGTATTGGGAATATAAGTCACTGGTTTTCTTCTCCCTTAATTAAGTTTCCATATTCTTCGGCATTTATCAGCCCATCCAGCTCTGCAGGATTTTCCATCTTTGCTTTTATCATCCACCCATCCTGATAAGGGGAATCAGCAAGCATTTTTAAATTTTCAATAAGCTCTTTATTTACCTCAATTATTTCTCCGCTTACCAGGGAATGAAGGTCAGAAGCCGCTTTAACCGATTCAATCACCCCGAAAGGTTCTCCTTTGACTACTTTTTTCCCTGTCTGTGGCAACTCTAAAAAAACAATATCTCCGAGCTGCTTTACTGCAAAATCTGTAATTCCCATTGCTGCAACATCACCCTCTACCCTAACCCATTCGTGTGTCTTTGCATACTTTAATTCCTCAGGATTCATATTACCCCCTTTTGCTCTTCACCGTCCACAATCATATGAACACGATACTTAATTACTCGACTCCCCATTTTTTTGGCAGGACTAAAGTCCTGAGTTACTTCTACGGAATCCTGGACAGCATTGCTCTGGCATAGTTTGCCTGTGGAGAATTGGGAACGAGTTCAATAGTCTTAAGGAACTGTGCTTTTGCTTCGTTGTGCATCCCTGCAACAAAATACACACTGCCTAAGTTATTATAAGCATCTATGTAACCGGGATTTATTGAAAGTGCTTTTTTGTAACCTGCTATTGCCTTATCAAACATTCTCTTCTGGTAATAGACATTTGCCAGGTTATTAAGAGCATCCACATTGTTAGGGTCAATTGCAAGAGACTTGAAATAGGTTTCAATTGCTTTATCATACCATTCCTTTGCGTAGTATGCATTTCCAAGATTTATCAGGGATTGAATGGTCCGCGGATTAATTTTTAGAGCTTCCTCATATTCTTTGATAGCCTTATCTAACATACCCTGTTCCTTGTATAAAAGACCTAACTGATTGTGAAAAATCTCTGCCTCTGAATATGAACTGAGTGCAAGTGCATCTTTCAATCTTTTTTCAGATTTCTCAATGAATTTTCTGTCAAATGCAAGTGCATAGAAGAGGTATGACTGGCCTGAATTGTAATGATAGCCTGCATAGTAAGGGCAGGGTTCCAGAGCTTTCTCAAAATTCTCTATAGCCCCAGCCATATACTCTTTTTTCTCCTTTTCTGAAATCCACATTTCTCTTCCTAAATTTCCATAAAAAGTCCCGAGTTTTGTATAATAAATATCATTTAAGTTCTCTTTCTTTATTGCTTCATTGTATTCTTTCAATACAGCATTTATGTATATTGATTTCTGAGAGCTCTCCTGCACTTTATTGTATGCCTTTTCAGCGCGCAATCCCCTGTTATAATGGACATTTCCAACAAATGGACCCAGGGATGCTTTTATCATAAATGGAACGATTATTATTGCGGCAATTCCTATTGTTAATCTTGACCATCCTTGCAATCGCCATTTCAAAACTCTCCCTTCGGGACGACCCTGGCTTCTCTCTGCAATAACCGACAGTATTGCCGGCATCAGCCAGAAATATAAGGTAGTTTCAGGACGATAGAAATTGAAATCAAAAACCATCTGCACTAACATCCCGGCAAAGGAAGAAATTGCACCTATTGCAAGCCAGCGCCAGTAGGACTCTTTCACCTCTTTCAGCACGCGAATTCCTGTTTTGAAGAAAACGAACAAAAGCCAGATAAATGCACCCAGACCTAACAATCCAGTTTCAGAACCTATCTGGAGAAAATCATTGTGTGCATAGCGCGGTGTCTCAACAAAGGTAAAAACTTCTTTCATTTCTGGCACGCGGTATTTAGGGTAAACATTATAAAATGTTCCTAATCCCGTGCCTGTAATTGGATGGTCCTTGATAATATTCCAGGTGGATTCATAACACAGAATTCTGAAGCGGATATTTGTGCTTTTCAGGTCCATACTTTCTCTTATGCGGCTCAGTGTGGTTCCTCCCCTGAAAGAAAGAGCAATCAATAATATTATTGCAATACCTGTAATGGAAAAAATCCAGGTTTTTGCCTCTTTTTTAACTCCTTCGCTCCTCAGGATGAAAAATATTAAAAGTAGGAGAGAAAAAATAAAACCGAGAAACCCTGCCCTGGATTGTGTGAGAAAAAGAAAAGTAATGCCTGTAACTGTCAGGACGCCCAGAAATACTCTCCACTGCCTATTCACAATGAATGTGCAGGTAAGAGAAATAGGGATAAGTGCAATGAGGTATCCGGCAAAAAAATCCGGGTTACCAAGGGTTGAATCCATTCCTGTTCTACCCCCGATTGCTGCAAGCAAATCTATACCTAATTTCTGAAGGATTGCATAAAAATTCACCACTCCAAACGCAATAAGCGCTACAACAAGCAGATAAGTAATGTGGGTTTTCGCTCTGAAGTGAGTTATAAACAAAATATAGAATAGAACATAGAAGAAAAATCTATATAAATCACTCATGCTTACGAGGACATTGATACTTCCAATTAATGAGAGGATGCTACTCGCAAGAAATAAAAACACTGGAAGAATCAAAGAACTGCGCATCCATCTGATTTCGCCGCTTGTAATAGTTTTTAGTATCCAGAAAACAAGCGCAATAATTAAGGGGATTTGCGTGAAGAATATTTTTATTGGAAAGAATAACTCATGCCCACCACGATACCAATAAGAAAATACTACAGGAACAAGAAACAAAGTTGTAAGCAGGCAGAAACGAATTATCCCATCCAGGATATTTCTGGACTGTCCTGTTTTCTGCTGAACAGGGTTTTTTTGCTGAATTTTTTGCATATAATTTCCAGTCTGATTTAAATTGTAGTGGTCGAGTTTACTCGACTCCAATGTAGTGGTCGAGTTTACTCGACTTTATTGCAGAGCAAGCTCTGCCATTACTGTAGTGGTCGAGTTTACTCGACCTTGATTGTCATTCCCGCTCAGGCGTAAATCAAGTTTCAATCCTTGTTTTAATGGACTCGTCGTTCAAACTTTATCCGCTGTTATACGCTGTTGAGTCCATTTCCATTAACCTTAAACAACATTTTTCCTATACTGTTTTAGGATAGTAGAGACACTTCTCCTTTCTACAGTTGGGATGGTTTTTGTTAGAATGAAAACAAGAAATCTTCTCCCGATGAATTGGCAGATGAACATTGAAGTACTCCTTCGCTGAATTGTATGCTACACCAAGAGCAGTTCTAACAAAACTCTTACAACACATCGGGCCAACGTCATTAGCAATAGTATCAATTGTCCGTGCTGCGATATGCATGGTAATGGCAGATTCTCTATCCTTTGGACATGCTGCACCCAGAATGACACTAAAGGCAGCACCGATTCCGATAGGCACACCACATACACCAGTGAGAGCACAGTACGGAGGCATGGATTGTTTTTGCGTCCGCTTCATAGCCTCGATAATCTGTTCATTAGAGACGCTCAATGTGCCATCGTTTTTTAACGCCGCTAGGAGCGATGCAGTAGCAATTAGGCCATGCTCACAACCCAAAAAGGGTATCTTGGGATGAGCCATAAGCAGCTCGGCTATCGCCAAGGGATCCTTTTCATTCGTGGTGAGGGCGATATCTTTGACGAGATCAAACGCTCCTTTTCCATGGCATTCATCGCAGACATAATGCCCCTTGGGGCAGCGGACATACCCTGTCTCTTCCTTACCGCAGTAGTTACAGACGACACTGACTGCGGTTTCCAAGTATTCCAGTGACGCACCACAAACCATGCAGTTCTCTGCTCTTTTTTCCTCTTCCTTGGCACAACATTCTTTATTCTTCATGATTATTCCTCCTTCATTTTATCTTGTTTCAATCCTTGTTTTAATGGACTCGTCGTTCAAACAAATGTAAAATGAAAGATATGGATATCGCACATAGGTTTCAATCCTTGTTTTAATGGACTCGTCGTTCAAACAACTGGATAGTGAGGATTGCGTGATGCTGATGGAAAGTTTCAATCCTTGTTTTAATGGACTCGTCGTTCAAACGGGAAGTTCCTGTGAGCGTCTATCCTATGAACTATGAGGTTTCAATCCTTGTTTTAATGGACTCGTCGTTCAAACA
>Ga0066636_10002861_pt1 | contig 11003 bp, 11 predicted proteins | sample CryGeyCG2014_080_2_FD_62736 | JGI IMG/M metagenome (GOLD analysis project Ga0066636, IMG submission 62736) | Groundwater microbial communities from aquifer - Crystal Geyser CG07_land_8/20/14_0.80 | ecosystem: Environmental > Aquatic > Deep subsurface > Groundwater | place: USA: Utah: Grand...
AATTTGTTTTTGATTGTTGGCACCCTTCGTTTGATGTTTAAATCAGGATGCGGACCATACCCGCACCGAATTAACCGGCGACTGCAAATTCACCTAATTTTGACTTTTGCAATTGCCTCATCCTTATAGAAAATATGAATGCCCTTCTGGTTTTCCTCTCGATCGTTCAGATTCTCGTCATGAAGAAGGTGCTTAATAGTGGTGAGAAGGTGCTTTTCATCGTAAGGTTTGGTGATGAATAGATCTGCGCCGCATTGCACCGCCCTGATGACATCCTGCGGATCCGAAAAGGAGGTAAGCAGGATGACCGGGGCGCTCCTGAGTCTTTCATTTGCCTTGATCTTGCTGCAAAGTTCAAAGCCGTCCATCTCGGGCATGATGATGTCGCTCATGATCAGATCCGGCTTTTGATCTATCAGGATCGCAAAGGCATCCTTTCCGTTCACGGCATGAATAACCTGATGTCCCTGTTCCTCAAGGATATATTTCAGGTTTTCCGCCTGGGTCGGACTGTCCTCGACGATCATGATTTTTATGGTGTTCTCTTTTTTGCCCATGATCATGGCTGTCATCACTCAAGCTTCGTTTTGGAATTTGACTGGATCTCCGCAAGCGTTCCCAACAGCGTGGTGATTTTATCCGGGGAAAGTATATACGTATGCGCATTCAGGGCAACCGCTTCCCCGGGCATGCCGAAGATGATGGAACTCTCCTCATCCTGAACAATGGTGATGGCGCCTCTGTCTTTCATTTCCTTCAATTCCGCCGCCCCATCACGGCCCATGCCGGTCAGCAGTACACCCGCCGCGCGAGGACCCAGGGTTTGCGCGACGGAGCGAAAGAGATACGCAACCGAAGGCCGCAAACCATTTTCCGGCGCGCTATCGCTGAGGACGATGCGCGGGCCGTTCCCAATTCCCAGGTGAAAACCATCCGGGGCGACGTACCCGTGTCCCGGCAGAGGATACTCGCCATGCGACGCGACGTGCACCGGGAAGTGGGAAGTGCTGGAAAGCCATTCCACGAAACCTTTGGTAAATCCTGCCGCAATGTGCTGAACCATGAGCACGGGAACAGGCAAGTCCCGGGGTAAACCGGAAATGATCTGTTGCAGTACCAGCGGTCCCCCGGTGGAAGCGCCGATCACAATGGCTTGAATCTCAGCGGTTGCCTGCCGGACTTCCATTTTCACCGTCGGTGGCGGCACCCTTCTTTTTACCGCAGGGTGGCGTTTCACAACCTTGATCTCGGACATCAGCTTTACAGTCCGGATCAGTTCTCCGGCGGCTGTCTCATGCTCCGGGTGGCCGATCCCCGGCGGTCGGAGAACCACCGCCAGTGCACCGGCTTCCATGGCGCGGAAAGAGGAGGCGAGCTCTTTGGCTATGAGACTTCCGGTCACGATGACGATCGGCGTCGGTACGGTTTCCATGATCGAGCGGGTCGCCTCAAAACCATCAACCTTGGGCATGTGAATGTCCATCGTAATGACATCGGGATGCTTTTGTTTGACTGCTTCAAGGGCTTCTTCGCCGTTGTCGGCGACGCCCACCACCTGAATGGACGGGTCGGAAGTGAGAACGTGCACCAGAAATTCCTGGACGACTTTCGAATCTTCAACAATGAGAACCTTGATCATTTATTCTCCCATAGCAAGATAGACGATGGGTGACAGCTTCGCTGGGACGACGGACGCGCCTTGTTTATTATCTATCCTTACAAAATGTCTCTGCTTTTCTTTCCATTGTGTTAAGCATTGCAAAAATATGTTCATATCTGTCGTCCAGCCGTTTAAATAATACTTCATCAATATAATTACACTTTAACGCAAATTCCAACCATGTCTGTGTTTCTGCAGCTTCTTGTGCTGCGTCGGATAACTTGTTTACAAATACGGCTTTATATCTTCTTTTACGCCATCCTTCGGAAAGATTAGCGCACACTGATCTGGATGATCTGCGTACTTGATCTGTCAAAGAATATTTTTCTTCTACAGGATATGTCTTTGATATTTCAAATATTTCCATTGCAGCCTCAAAGGATATTTTATAGACCTCCAAATCCCGTACGCTGTTTATTCTTTTCGTCCCTCTCCTCTCGTCCATCCTCCGTCGTCCCTTCTCTTCTTCAAATCAGTCTCCTAATCACTTCCAGCAGATTGCTTTGATCGAAACTGCTCTTGACAATGTAGGCATTCGCGCCGACTTCGATGCCGCGCTCCCGGTCCTCGCGCGATTCGAGGGCAGTCACCAGCACCACCGGCAACTCGCCCAGTTTCTTGTCGGCGCGAATCTTGGCTGTGAGCTCAAAACCGCTCATCCGCGGCATATCCACATCCGACACCACCATGTCGAATTCGCCGCTGCGGACTTGAGTGAAGGCATCAACGCCGTCCACGGCCGTTGTCGCCCGGTAGCCGGCCATTTCCAGGATGTTCTTGATAAGCGTCCGCGAGGTGATCGAATCTTCCACCACGAGAATGCTTCCCGTTCTCGCCGGCCCCTTTTCGATCGCCGCCGTTCTGACCGCCCCCGCCGTTCGGACAGCCGACTTCATCAGGTCAGGGACGTTGAGCAAGGGCACTACCTTACCCGTTCCCAGGACGGTGGCGCCGGCTATGTTGCGCACGCGCCTCAGTTGCTTGCCCAAACCCTTCAGCAGGACCTGCCGCTCGTCGAGGACTTCATCTACAAGGAAGGCAATGCGCCTATCCGCGGAAGTGAGAACCACAACGGGGATATGGCTTGCAGTCGCAGCAGGAACTCTGGCCGCTGAAGACCCGTTGTTTCGTACAGGCAATCCCAAGGCGTCTCCCAGCCTGACCGCCGAGAGGATATGGCCGTCCACCTTAAGCGTCTCCCGGTTTTCGACGGTCTTGATTTCCCCCGTGCTCACCCGCAATACGCGCTCGACATTGATCGTGGGCAGAACGAACACCTGTTCACCCGCGCGCACCAATACCCCCCTGAACGTGGCAAGCGTCAGCGGTAAGATTAAGCGGACCGTCGTCCCGACATTGATGCGGCTGTCCACGGATACGGCCCCGCCGAGCTTCTCCGTCTTCTCGCGCACAATCGCCAGGCCCAGACCGCGCCCCGATATGTCCGTAATGATGGGGCTGGTGGTGATTCCCGATTGGAAGATGAAGGACAATATCGTCTGCGGATCGAGTTTTGCGGCTGTCTCCGGCAAAACGATGCCTGTCTTTATCGCCGCCGCTCGGACTTGATCCACGTCAATGCCCGTGCCGTCGTCGGAGACCAGAATCTCGACCTGGCGGCCGTTTCTTGCGCCAAAGCTGAGCATAATCGTTCCACGCAGAGGTTTGTTCCGGCGCGCGCGTTCTTCGGGCTTTTGGATGCCGTGGTCCACGCAATTCCGCAGGAGGTGGATCAGCGGGTCTTTCAGTTCTTCCAGAATCCGCTTGTCAATCTCGATCTCCGTACCGCGCATGACCATGTCCACTTCCTTGCCCTGGTCGTGCGCCAGATCGCGGACCAACTTGGGGAAAACCTCCACGAGGGACGCGACCGGAAGCATCAGTACCTGTTTCATCGCTTCCAGGTGATCGTCCACCAACCGCCTGACGGCGCGCTGATCTTGTTTCGCCGTCTCGGCTACGGCAGCTACCCGGCTTTGGAGGGCGTTCAGACGCGCCTCATGAAATTCCAGAAATTCGCTTAATACAGGCGCACCCATCGTGGATGGCCGATCTTTCCACTTCGCTGATTCCGTCTTCCACGAGACAAGCTCCTGGTTTAACTCCCGCCATTCGATGCTCCACTGACCGGCAACCATATTTGCCAGGATCAGCTCCTCCGCCTGAAGGAGGAGTGGGTCCAACTTGGCCGTGGGTATTCTCACGGTTTCGGCCAGAGTCGGTATTCCCTTTGCCGGCGGGTCTTGCGGGATTGTTCCCTCCTTGAGAGGAGGATGCGCCGGCGTAATCTCGATCGGCAGAGCTTCCGCAACAGGCCCGGATTCCTCCGAACTTCCAGGCGGAGAGGCGCCCTGTGAAACCTTCCCTAATTGCCGGATCAGTTCCCTGGCGCGCTCCCGGTCTGACAAAGTTCGTTCCGCATCTGCGGCCGAGATGAGTTGCGCGATGTTATCAACCGCCTGGTGAAACAGATCGCACAGCGACGCCGACAAGACAATCTCCTGTCGTTGCAGCGCGGCAAATGCGCCCTCCAGCGGCTGGCAGATGGATTCAATGTCCCTCAGGTTCACGGAACGAGCCGCGCCCTTGAGACTGTGCGCCTCGCGGAACACTGTCTCGATCAATTCCGCGCGTCTTTCCGTTGTCGGCATTTTCTCCAGTTCGATGAGACCGGAAGAGATCGCACGGATATGTTCCTCTGCCTCAACCCGAAACGTTGCCCGGAGTCGCTTGAGAAACTCGGTGTCCTTTGTGTCCATCATACTGACCAAATTCAGATTTTATACTGCTCTACCAACTGCTTCAGCTTCTGCCCTAATTCATGCAGGTTCTGCGCAGCGACCTCCGATTGCCTCATGCTGGCCGCGGTCTCCGCCCCGGCCTGGTTGATGTTCTCCATCGCCGTGCCGATCTGATCCATCCCCACCACCTGCTGCTGACTGGACGCCACAATCTGGACTGCTGCCTGCACTGCCTCTCCACTGCTCTCCGCCAACGCCAGAATCGCCTCACCTGCCTGCACTGACTGCTTCACCCCCGCCTCGACCGCTTTGCTCCCCTGCTCGGTCGCCATCACTGCCGCGCTGGTTGCTTTCTGCACGTCGTTCAAGATGCCGCGGACCTGCGCGGTGGCTTGCTTCGACTGCTCCGCCAGGCTTTTGATCTCCTGCGCCACCACGGCAAACCCCCTGCCTTGCTCTCCGGCTTTGGCGGCTTCAATGGCGGCGTTGACCGCCAGCAGGTTGGATTGATCGGCAATGTCGGTGACGGAGGCGATGATGCCTCCGATGGATTGACTTTGCTCGCTCAAGCGGACAATGGTTTGGGCGATGGATTCCATCTGTTCTCGGATATGGCGCATGACGGCGGCTGTTTCTTCGACGGCTTTCTGACCGGTTTGAGCGACCTGGGCGGCGCGCTGTGCGCTGTCGGAGACATTTTTTGCCTTTTGTGAGGAGAGTTGCGCGGCTTGTCGGATCTCTTCCACTGTGGTCGTGGTCTCGCTGATAGCGGCAGCCGTTTCGGCGGTGCCGGAGGCAACTTGTGTGGTCGCGGCCATAATCTCGCTGGAAGAACTTGCAAGCATATTCACACCATCCAGGATCCCCCGGATCTGCTCTCTGAGCGTCTCGACCATCCTGCCGAAGGACTGCATCATGGCGCCCAATTCGTCCCCTCGTTCCTTATATGCTGAAAGATTTATGGTCAGGTCTTTTGAGGCGATCATGTTTGACGCGTATGCGCTTATCTTCAAAGGCCTAGTGATGCTCAAGGTCAGGAAGACGGCGATTGCCAGAGCCAGCGCGATGGCCGCCGCTCCGAGCATGAACAGGTATGTGCGCGCTTCTTCGTATGCTTTCCGTGCCTCTTCGAAGCGAACGGCATTGCGCTCTTCGTTATAATGGATAAGGTCGTCTACGAGGCCTATCCATTTACCCACCGCGGGGCTCGCTTTCTTTGTCATCAGATTGAAGGCCTCATCATGCTTGCCGGCCACAGCCAGGCCGAGCACCGCATCGTTCAGCGCTCTTGAGCTCTCCTGAGCAGTCTTGATTTTCGAGATGAGGTCCCATGCGTTTGTATCGTCTCGCGGGGTTAATTCTTCTACTCGGCTCAAATTCTCCTCGTATGCTTTTCTGGCTTCAGCGATCCTGCCCTTTGTTTCCCGCGCCTTTTCGCTGTCTTTCTGCAGCAAGACGGTGCGGAGGTCGATGGACACTTCTCTCACATGGTCAATCATGCTATTGGCCAGTTGAGTGCGGACATTGTTCACTTTTACGATGCGTTCCATCTTCTCACGACCGACGCCCATCTCATGCAAACTGACGACGATTACCGCGATCATGAAACCAATCACCAGGCCGAAGCCCAGTCCCAACCGCAAACCGATCTTCATATTTTTGATCATCGCACATTCCCCCTCTTATCAAGAATAATGATTTTTACTGCCCCGCCTCCTGGCACACGATGATCTTCTCGTCGCCCAGAATCTTTTCCGCATCGAGAATGATCATGCGCTCGCCGGTCACCCCCTTCAGATACTCCGCGCCGATCCCGGTAACGGTGGGAGGTGCGGCCTGAATCGTTTCCAGCGGGACAGGGCGCGCGTCGAGAATGGCATCCGCCACGATACCGAATTCCATCCGATCGTTATGGATGATGATCACTTTGTTGAGTTGTCCCAGACCTTTTTCCGGGAGATTGAAGAATTTCGAAAGATCTATGACGGAGAGGATCTGTCCGCGCACGTTGACGATGCCGAGTACAAAGGGCGGCGTGCCGGGCAGCAGTGTGAAATCCTTCAACGGATAGACTTCGCGGACAAATGCGGACTCGATGCCGTACGTTTCGGCCCCCAGGCTGAATTCGATGATGTCGAGGGATTCGCGGCCCGCGCCGGCTTCCTCAGTTTCCCGCGCCAGAATTCGCGCCCGCGCTTTGAGTATGGCGCCCTTTTCCTCCATGGATGGTGTCACTCCCCGCTCCAGCGATTCCCGCGCCTTCTCCACCCGCTGCAGGATCTCGCTCCAGTTTATGTTCGCACCTTCCTCCTGGGGAATTGTGACTTTATCCTTCTTCATGCCGATGCCCCTATTGTCGTGTCAATCAAGAAATGTCATTTCGACCGCAGGGAGAAATCTAAGATTTCTCAGTCGCGAAGACTCCTTCGAAATGAGAGAGTATCATTGACATGCCCCTATCTGGATGGTGGCGTGGATGATTTCCCTGCACCTGCCCGCCGTCAGCCCCTCGAATTCGGGCAGAATATCCTCCGCTCGACACGCACTCAGGAGCGCAAGCACGTTCTCAAAACTCTTCTTTGCCACTCGCGCATTTCCCCGGCGCAGCATCAGGTTGCCGATGGCGAAATGCGCCGGTACAAACTTCGGGTCGAGATAGAGAGCGCGCTTGAGCGAGGCAATCGCTTCGCCCTCCCTGTTCTGCTCTTGAAGAATGATAGCACGGAGATAACGTATCTCGGGATCGAGCTTGTCAGCGGCGATGGCCTTGTCACAGGCCGATAATGCCTCTACGAGTTTGCCTTGGTCGGCAAGCGCTCGGATACTGATCGTAGTGTCACGCGTTGCCTCTTCGCCCTGCTGCTTGACCGGCGCAGCCATGTCACGGCCAGGCACGGAGCGATCCAGGGCCACAATAGATGTGACCTGCTTTGGCGATGCGCTCTCGACCACCGATATTCGTGTGCTTTCGCGCAAAGGGGGTGGCGGCGCCACCTTTCCCACATCGGTGGCGGATCCCCCCCCCTCCTGTTGAACGATCTCCGTTGGAGAGGAAATCTCTTCAAGGCGAAAAACCTCCGCCGGTCGAGATTCCCTGGTTTCCCTCCGATAGACAATCGCCCCTGGGAAATGTACTGACGTGAATTGCGGAAAGGTGAACTGGGAAAGTTCGCTGGCGCCGACCATCAGCCATCCGCCGTCCACAAGAGAGTTGTAAAGTCTCTGACCGACCTGGACGGCGCGCTCCGGCGTAAAATACATCAGCACATTCCGGCAGAAGATGAGATCCATCGCGTTGGTGTTGTTCAGCGGCAGCGGATAGAGGTCTTCCACCAGATTCAGGTAGGCGAACGTAACCATCTTCCGGATCTCCGGGAGAATCTCAAACCGGCCATCCTCCTGCGGTGAAAGTATTCTTCCTTGAGCCGCTTGGGCAAGCCGCGGAACGACCATTGGCCGTACAGGCCGGCCGTCGCCCGGCGCAGAATTCCTGGGTTGATATCCGTCGCCATGATCGTGATTCGCCAATCTTCCGGGACAGGCAGCACTCTACGCAGCGCAATCGCAATGGAGTATGGCTCCTCACCGGTCGCACAGCCCGCGCTCCAGATTCTCAGCCGCCTCTCGCCCTTTTCCCGCGCACGAATCAGTTCCGGCAGAATCTGTTCGACAAGAGCCTCAAAGACCCGAGGCTCGCGCCAGAAGTAGGTTTCGCTGATCGTGAGATGACTCGCCAGGATCTCTATTTCTCGCCTGCTTCGCGGTGACGACACGAGCCACTCGATAAAACCGCTCAGATCCTGGTAATCAAAGTCCTTCATGGCCTGGGACATTTTTCTCCGGAGATCGTCCCAGCGGTTTTCCGGAAAATACAGGCCCATCTGCGTTTTCAGATATTCACTGAGTCGGGCCAGCGTTTCACGGGAGATTTCAGCAGGCATAGTCTTTATTCCTCGTTCGTCGAGCCGGCGGATTCCCTTAAGGCGTCGTCCAGCCTGTTCTCCTCATCCAGGGAGAGAAACGTGTCGAGGTTATGGATGAGAATCATTCCCTCATCGATCTTTACGATACCCTCCACAAACGCCATTCCGGAAACCACTTTGCCAGCCTCCACGATCCGCTCTACCGGGCAGGCCATGACGCCGGTCACGTCATCCGCCAGCAGGGCGACGCTTCTTTTCACCGTTCGGGCAATGACAAGCTGGTCGTTCAGTTGCGTCTCCCGCTCCGGGAAACGGAAACGCTTTCGCACATTGACGACCGGAACGATCCCGCCTTGAACGTTAATGATCCCGAGCACGATATCCGGCGCCTTGGGCAAGCATGTAATCTCAACTACTCGGACAATCCGCATAACAGCGGAAAGGAAGAGGGCAAATCTCTGATCGTCAAGATTAAATATGACAAGCTGACTCACTTGATCCATTTGTTTTTACTCCTCTGCATTTTCTAATGATCATTTCCCTGCCCCATTGCTGGTTCAGGCTCATTGCTGGTTCAGGCTTGCAGCCTGAACCAGTCATTAATGTTTTGGTTCAATCTGCAAGGTTGAACCAGCCAAGTCATTTCCCTGCCGTTATCGTTTTCTCTTTACATTTTATGGCTTATCCTTCGTTAATTGTTCGAACGCCTCAGCGATCTTATCGGTTTCCGTTACCTTATCAAAGAAATAATCCGCTCCCAATTCCTTGCATTTACGCCTGTATTGCGGATAGGGGTAGTTGGTGAGCATGATGACGATGGGGGATGGTTTTTCTTTTTTGATATGTCTCAGAACATCAATACCATTTCCCTCATTCAAACGGATATCAAGGATCACCACATCCGGTTTCAGTTTATCAATGTTTTGAATCGCGCTGCGTGCGGTTGAGGCTTCTCCGACAGATTCCACCCCCTCAAGCCCGGCCAGCAATTCTTTCAACCTTTTAACAATAATGGCTGAATCATCCACAATAAAGACTTTCATGGCAGACCTCATAAGACATAATTCTTATTTTACTCTATTACTTTCTACCACTTTCCCGGAATTTATCTGTCAGGGAAACACTGATTTCTTTGTCAGGGAATCCCTACAAGGAAGGGGTTGAACTGGGAAATTACAAGGGACAACTCTTGATTTCTCCGAGGAGTTTATATGAAAAACCCCCCATCCCCCCTTTGCCAAAGGGGGGTAAGGGGGGTTTTCATGCTTCGTTGTGGCAACAAGCCATGGGGGTTAAAACGTAGAATGTAGGGTGCATTCCGGATCAAGTCCGGTGGCCCGGAGAAAGACGTCAGGGAAGCGCACCAAGGAATCGTCCAGCCGGCATGATCCTCACTCGTCCGTCCAGGACATCGTCAGCCCCCCTCAAGTGGACCTGATAGAGGTGGGGGATCTGCAAACGTTCGCCGAAGTAGCGGAGGGATGGGTTTGCGGAATGGGCGGCCACTTTGCATTCGACCGCAAACCAGGGCTGCTTATCCACGGTGACCAGAAAATCGACTTCTCTTTTCGATACGTCGCGCAGATAGTGCAGACCCATCAGGTAACCTTCCCGGTCTTCCAGGGAATGATTCATTTTCAGGAGGTGTCCGGCGATCAGATTCTCGAAGCGGCTTCCTTCATCAGCGATGGCGGACCAGTCCCAGAGGTAGACCTTGGGCGCTTTACGCAGGGAACGAACGGCGCTGTGAACATAGGGCGTCACGAGGTGACAATAATACAGTCTTTCCAGGATATCGACCCAGTGGGATACGGCGCGATGGCTGACCTCCAAGTCTTCCCTGAGGGACTGCAGCGAGAGAGGGGCGCCGATCCTTTCGGCGAGCAGTTCCGCCAGCAGTTCAAGGGCGGAAAGGTCCCGGACGTTTTCCAGGTCGCGGATATCCTCCCTCAGGAAACGATCCATCTTTTCCCTCTGCCATCGTCGCAGAAAGCGCGGATTCTGTTTGAGGAACGGTTCCGGGAAGCCGCCGTAATGAAAAAGAGTTTCAATGGTATCGCTGTATGACGCCTGCGGGAATGACAGTTCCTTAAACGGTTCGATGGCGACGGACGAACGCAAGAGCTCGCTGACGGAGAATCCATGGAGACGGTGGGAATGATAACGCCCCTGAAGCGAATCGCCGCCCTTGCGGTATACGTCAAGACGGGCGCTGCCGGTGATGAGGAATTTCAGACGTTCCCGGTGATGATCGAATTCCCCTTTGATCCATGCCTTCCAGTTTCTGTATTTGTGGAATTCATCAAAGACCAGGGTCGCTTCTTCCGCGGGCCATCGCGCCGCAAGTATCTCCCGGCGGTCCTGTCGGTTGTCCCAGTTGAAATAGCGGTCCTGCTTTCCGTGCAGGAACGATTTCGCCAGGGTGGTTTTTCCGACTTGGCGGGGCCCGGACAGAAAAACCATCTTTTCTTCAAGGTCCTGGCGAATGGATGTTTCTGAATAACGCGGCATCAACATGGGATCTTTTATGCCATAAAGCAAAAATAGTTGCACCTAATACTGGCCATTTAATTTAACAAATTTATTGACAATTTACTGTTTATTAAGTTATAATTGCCTCCAAAATAACGATTATAGGAGGCACCCAATAGATGAAGACATTTTCTACCGAATACACAG
>Ga0066636_10002867_pt1 | contig 10997 bp, 5 predicted proteins | sample CryGeyCG2014_080_2_FD_62736 | JGI IMG/M metagenome (GOLD analysis project Ga0066636, IMG submission 62736) | Groundwater microbial communities from aquifer - Crystal Geyser CG07_land_8/20/14_0.80 | ecosystem: Environmental > Aquatic > Deep subsurface > Groundwater | place: USA: Utah: Grand...
CATTCTCGGAAACAAGCGATTGACGGAGGAAATTCATGATCCGGATTTTGCTTTGTTCAACGTCCGCAAGCGGGGCGTAGTCATCGAGAGAGAATTTATCGAGGTCCTGGAATAATTCGACTACGACCTTTCGGGCTTCCTTGGCGTTCGACAGGGCGGAATCGACTTCCTGACGGGTCCGGCGTAGTTCCGGATCGGTAAGAGCGTCGCGGTAAAGCTGGTCATAACTGAGGCGTTCGGAAAGCTGACCCAGAATCTGAACCCGGAGGTCTTCGGTTACATTCCCGTGTTCATCGACTTTTCCGAGTGCCCTGGCAATCTCCACCAGCTTATCGGTAAGCATCAGGTATATCCGGCCTTCGATGGTATCCGAAAGAACCAGGTTGTAAACCTGGGCGGTGTCTTTCTGGCCGTAGCGGTGAATCCGGCCGATTCTCTGTTCAACGTCCATCGGGTTCCAGGGAAGATCGAAGTTGAACAGGATGCGGGCAAACTGGAGGTTGATACCTTCACGACCGGCGGCGGTGCAGATCAGGACCCGGGGACCGTCCGCCTTGCGGAACCGCCTTTCGGCGGCTAGTTTCGTGCCATGATCCCCACCGCGCAAGACGACAACGCCTTGACCGGGATAGGCCGTTTCGATCTCGCGGGAGAGAAGGTCAACGGTTGCAAGGTAGGTCGCGAAGATGACAATTTTTTCGTTCGGGTTCTGGTTCCATAGGGAACCAAGGCCCCGGAGAAGCTTTTCAACCTTTATTTCCTGCTGAGCGGGGAAAACCGCGAGAAGTTCAGCGATGCGGAGCCGCTCTTGAGGCAAGGTATTGGCAATCGACAAAGCCGCGAGTTCCTCTCCCTGAGCCGATTGAAACTCGCTTGAGTCGGATGAGGCGAAGATGAAAAGGTCTTCGTTCTCAAGCTTTTTGAGAAGGCGTAGTTTCAGGTCGGCAAGGATGTGATCGGCTTCCCCTTTGCCGATAGGATCGCCAGGAAGCTTGTTCTCAACCATGATGAGGCGGCGGGCTTCGTTGAGCAATTCAAGATGACCGTCGATATCAAGGCTCTGGTCCTTCACGATCGCTTCATAAATGGTCAGCATGAGTTGACGGCGGCGGAGGGTGCTACGAACGGCGGCAAAGCTGGAAGCCGCGATTTTCTGAAAAATGGTCATGATGAAACCGAGGGCCCGGCCCTGGTTTCCCTGCCTCTTGGCGAGGTCGAAACCGTCTTGAAGGTATTCCCGAAGCTGGTTGTAGAAAAGGCGCTCCCCGTCATTCATCACGAAAGATTCGGTGTGAACCCATCGACGGGCAAACAGGGGGGAACCGTCTGGGGTGCAAGCATCGGCCTTTGTCCGCCGGAAGACGGCGGTGTTCAGGCGGTAGCGCTGTTCAACCATGTCGTCAGGGTTGGCAAAAAGGGTTGGGTTCAAAAGCTGAATCAACATCCAGAAGCGGAAATGGTCGCCCTGGTGAGGGGTCGCGGAAAGCAGGAGCAAATCACGGGTATGCGAGCGGATCGCTTCGGCCAGTTTGTAGTTTTCGGTTTTCCGAACTTTGGTTCCGTTGCGGTAGGCCGAAAGGTGGTGGGCTTCATCGAAAACCACGAGGTCCCAAGGCGGGGCGTCCCTTAGACGTTTGATCCGCTCGGGGCGCTTCATGGTATCAATGCTGGCAATCAAGCGGTCATGCTTGGCGAAGGCGTTTGACTTCCGGTCGGTAACATCGCCTTCGGAGCCGAAAACCTCGAAGTTCAGGTTGAATACCTGGTTGAGTTCCCGGTGCCAGTTGTTGACGAGACCGGCCGGAACGATCATCAATGCCCGGTTCAGCTCGCCACGGCTCGCCAGTTCCCGCAATACAAGCGCAACTTCGATGGTCTTTCCCAAACCTACTTCGTCCGCTATGAGGAAGCGGCGCGGGGATGCGGTAGCTATCCGGTGGGTGATGACGACCTGATGCGGGAGAAGGTCGATACGAGCGGAAGTTAAGGCGGCGGCGTTCCCCATCAGCGGGAGGGCGTGCGCTTCGATGTGAAGCCAAGCGTTCCGGAGGCGGTCGGCCCCTGGTGACACCCCTTCGATTATCTGTTCAATGCGGCTTTGAGGTATTTGAAGGGCGTCGGGGTGGATCTGCTTTTCACCGGTCGGAAAGAAAACCCGGACATAACCATCAGGCGGAATAGCAGTAACAATGCCTTCCCCGAAGTCACGGTGAAAGACTTTCTGGCCTGGTGACAGCAGAACTTGCGCCATTAGCTGATTCTCGGGTGATGAAGACCAATCCAGTGTTTGCCGTCCTGGTCGGCGGAAACGTCGGGATTGTCGATGAGGCGGACCACTTCACTTTCGGCACCGGCAAAGAGCAAACGCCCGAGGGGAAGGCCATCACCGCCGGTCGGGCGGTGCTTCCAGTAGTAGTTTTCGGTCGCCCGGTTCATCGAGATTTTCCCCCGGCCGGAGGGGAGCCATAGAACAAGGCCGGCCTGGCCTTCGAAAAAATCCTGAAAGGAAAATATCGCCGGTTGGGCGTCGGTTTCGAGCCATTTGACCGCGTCTTCGGCGTCCAACACGTCAAGAGCGCCCTCAAGACCCGCAACCACAAGGGTTGAACCGTCACCCGCCGGGAGGTCATCAGGCCAATGGTCGACCATTTGGAAAAACTGACGGAGAGAGAAAACCTTGTCTGGGGTTACGATACTGGACAGGGCTTCCGGATCCCAAAGAAGGGCAAGGCCCCGGCGGGACCAGTTGTGATTGAAGCGGGTTCTAACCATTCACCGAATCCTCCCCCATAAGGTCGAACAAGGAAAGCTGTCTGGCCTTGGCCTGGTTTTTCGATTCCCAATTATGGTACAGCATCGACGCCGTGACAGCGGCATTGCGGATTTGCGGGGTTGACCCGTGAGTTTTGAACCAAGTCAGCAAAGCACCTAAAGCGGGGTGCGGCGAGAAGTTAGAATTGTTCAGTGTCTCAGAAGCATTGATACCGCTGGCTTCGAAGCAAGCCCCGATAAAATACATAGCCTGGTCGTAGTCGCTGGTCATGCCCTTTCGATGCTTCCCGACCCACTCATGGGCAATGTCGAGAGGAGACCGGAGGTAAAAGATTTTTCTTTCTTCGTACAACCAGCCGCGATCGACAAATTCAGATGGGGCGCTGCCGGAGCCTCGAAGGAATTTCTGAATCTGGTCTTTTTCGAGTTCGGCTTTCCCGTCGAAAAGACGAAGAAGCATACGGGTAAAGGGTTCCGCGTTGTGGGGCGGTGGATCTTTTACACCGCAGGTTTCTTCGTCGAGAAGTTGATTGATGCCAAGAAGAGCTTCGAGAACAGTCATTGGAATGCCCTGGTCTTTGAAAACCTTGCCATAGTGACGAGAATAGTATTCAAGGGCTTTCCCGCGTCTGATAACCTGAAGATCGGCGGCGGGTAGACCTTCTTTCTGGTGGTGTTCAAGCAATGCCTGAAGGTCTCGGACATCCTGCAAAACCTGACGGCGAAGCTTGGCCCAAGATATGGGTTTAGGCTCCTCATGCCGTTTTCGGCAAACGTGGATGATGTCATACTCAATCATTTTTGAACCGAATTGACCGGTTCCTTTGGTTTCATCACTGCGGATCGGATAGGTAGCCTGAAGGTAAAAACCGGCATCAAAGAGGGATTCTAGAACTGAGACCCACGGGGCATCTTCACTATGGTGAAAGGTAAAAGCGAGAAGACCGGCTGGTTTAAGAATACGTCGAGCCTCGGTATAACACGCGGTCAACAACCGTTGATAGAAAACGTCGGCATTGTCTTTGCCCGTTTGTTCGTCCTTGCCTGGTTGACGGGCGCGATTGGCGACGGCTTCAAGAGTTTTTGGCGTATATTCAGGGGCAAATTCATTTGGATAACGATCTTTCAGAGCCAATCTTAGCCAAACGTAGAAAAAATCGGCAAGTTCTGAATAATGGAGCAAACCACCAAAAGGCGGATCTGTAATCACGAGGTCATAGGACGCATCCGGCAACGCGGAAAGCTCGGTTGAAGAATTACAGGAAAGGATAGCATCGTTAAGAACTGGGTCGGCCGAAAAGGCTTTTTCACTTTTGCCTGAAAGGGCGCTTTCCAAAGCAGGGGATAAACCTGATAAAACCATATTGCTAACAGTGTCCCAAGGTTCTTTTAGCCAAGCAATGGAATCGGATAGGGTGCCATACTGCGTTCGCCAATTACCACGGCCCAGATCAGGAAAAACACAATTTTCAACAAGATTGCTTTTTGGGTGATAGTTGGCATTACTCATATGAGGACAAAGCTTGTCATAGCCAATATCCCAAAAACAGAACATATTCTGATTTCGAAGATACTGTTGAAACGCACCTAAGACAAACTCCATTGTTGGAATTGATTTTTTAGTATTAACAATGGTCTTTAATAAAAGGGCCAAAGCAACTAATTGACGGGGGTTAAACATCTTCCACCAGTGAGTAAAACCATGGGCTGTTCGAATATCGCCATTTGCCATTGCGGTCATGAAACCGAAAGGAACCTCGGAACGAGGCCAATAAGGGGCCAAATCGGCTTCTTTGCGTAAAGACCATTCCCGAAAACTAGCATCAAATGGTTTTGAATTTGTAACCGGTAGAAAAAACCTACCATTGTATTCCTTTCCTTCCGTATCACATTCAGGGCAATAGCCTTGAATGGCATACATGGCCACTGGGCCATTTTTCCCGGTCTTTGATACTGCCTCCCGGATGTCGTCTTGATTACCGCAAGAACCGCAAGCAAAGCGACTTCTACCCGGAACCGTCCCGCCATTGCTGCCGGTTTTTATTTCGATACCGGTTGTCGGGCATTTGATCACATCAGGCAATTTCCCCCGAACCTCGATTAATTGGCATGTTTTGGCGCGGACCTGGTTCCAACGGATTGTTGATTCAACATCATCATCGGCGCTACCACCGTAGGGTTTGCCTTGGGAATCTTTACTTGGCTCGCCTTTTAACCAGTTCGGATGGACTAGAAGGGTAAGCTCAACCTTTTTCTTTGCCCCTTTCCCAAGAATCTGGAATATTTCAGTTTTGCCACAACAAGGACATATCGCGCTCTCCGGTTCCTGGCCGTTTTTTCCTTCACGGAGCTTTGCAACTGCAAACGGCCTTTCCGTACAAGCTATGACCAAAGGAACACTTGGAGCCATGCGGGCATCGCGTTCTTCGATATCGTATTCACCCCCACAGTGTTTACACTCGCGAGACCAGTATTTTATCGACAGTTCCTTTAAGGCCATAACCGGGCTTGACATGATCGGGGTTCGGTGACCGCAACCGGTAACCTGGCACGGGCCATGTTTGGCCCAAAAGACGTAAATTATTTCTGGGCCTTCATATCGGTAATCCTTGCGTTGATCGGGCGTTAAGGTGAAAAGATCAAAGGTTGACCCCATCAATTTGCCGGTGCTTATTTGGATCCATCGCCCTTTGTGACCGCGCGGACAATCGCAGGTATAAAAGGGCATAATTTGGGGTTTTACCTCGGCTTCGATCTCCGCAAGAAGGGCTTCAACCTCGGTTTTGTTGACCTGAGCCATTTCGTTTTTTACGACGAACCAGGCCACAGGGTTAATGTCATTCCCGAACATTTGCATACCCAAACGAGAGCCTTCAACAACCGTCGTCCCGCCACCCATGAAGATATCAGCAACCTTTAGATTCTTGAAAGCGGCCTTTTTTTGATGGTTCCCGTAGTAAGCTTCCCAAACCTTTTTTGCCGATTCAGACTGATCGGAAGGGGCTTTGATCGCGGCGGCAAGAAGCATCGAACGGAAAACACTAGAACGGCGACGCGCCCACCATTTCGACATCTGATAAATAGGCTTCCCGGCATTCCCTTCAATTTGAGCAATCTGGTTTATCGGAATGATAGGGAAGTCAATTTCAATACAAGTCGGCGGTCTGTTGGGATCGCTGAAATCAACGGTTTCACAATGCCAGGGCTTCCCTGCCCCTACCGCTTTGGCAACTGCTTCAGCTAACCATTCGGCTTTAGTTTTTCCGTCTTTTGCTTTTGCCATGATTACCCACCTGCCAACATGTTGAATTGTAAATTGTGAGGGCAATCAATTTTCATCATTTTATCAGGGGAGTCATGACAGCCCTGATTTCGATCAAGACGGGTCTTTCGCTTTGGAATACTGGTATGACTCAGGCTGATAAAACGATGATTGAACCCCTCAAGAAAATCTTTGACACCCCAAAAAAATTTCCCGATTTCTTGGCAATAGGAAAAGAAGCAATGCGCACCTGTAAGTTGCTGAATGATCTCCTTTCTATTCCCCTTAACCGCTTTCATTTCAATAAAAAGGACAACTTTTTTGTCGCCTGCGCAGGCGAAAACTATAAAATCAGCACGTTTACATTCACCCTTTGAACCCTGAAAAACATTTTCACAATGGAATGCATCCGCTTTGATAACGACGGTCTCATTTGGCAAGCCAATAATTGTTGCCTTTGATGAGGGGAAATCGGGTTCGACCAATACAACTTTTGGCTTCCCTATTTGCTGTTCAAGAGCAATCGTAGCCGATTCTTTGAACATCTGGTGAAGAACTCTAAAGTCAGGCATTATTCTTGAGCCCCCCAAATAATCTCATCTTGAATCCGATTCATGGTTTCAATTGTGGTGTCGAAACTGCGAGCTTCAATCCCCTGTTCTTGATTAACATCTGCTTGAGTAAGCGTCTGAAGCTGGCTCCTGCGCGTCTTACCATCGCGCATTTCCAAAGCCCCCTCGGCAATATAAACCTCTACTTTTTCGGCCAAAAGTAATTCGCCCGGCTTATAGCCCCCTCGAGAAGCTACCTCTGCTAGATGCGGCTTTTTGCCTTTGAGCATAATCAGGGTATTTAATTCCTTAATGATGTAGTCACTGTGTGTTGTGATAAAAATCTTTACACCTAAATTTACCAGTCTAGCGAATAACCGTGCCATTCGACGTTGGTTTTCCGGGTGAAGATTTAACTCTGGTTCATCAATCATAAGCAGATCGCCAGGCTTAGCAACATGGCGCAAATAGAAACCAACATCGAGAAGGGATCTAACCGCGCTAGAACTTTCATCCATGGAAAGCTTCAACCGCTTTCCTTTGGGAACATAATAAAGCTCATCGGCTCTCGTAACCATGTATTCCCCACCAATGATATCAGCAAAATCGCTTAGCACGTCTGCGTGCTTTTCCCACAAGAAACTTTTCCCTTTTGCTATCGTTTCAAGATCTCGCGTGAAATCCACGTTTCTTTTTACAGGTAACGGATAATCCTGGTAATCTTTGGTCAGTAGTTCATGTGGCTTAATTTTTTTATCGTTTTGACTAATCTCTTCGAGGAGACGATTTCTAGCAAAATTTAATTCCTTGCGAAAAATTGCAGCGCCGGTTCTTTCAGCGCTTGCAATGAATGGTTTGGGAAAAATTCGGCCAAAAATAATTTCCTTGATCGCATCGCCGATAATGCGAGAAATAATGTTTTGAGGAACAGAAACTTGCCCTTTTTCCACCAGGAGTGTTATGACCAAATCGTTGCTATCTTGCTTTTTCGATAGCAAAAATAAATCTGCTTTTGCCGCTTTCATTCGTCGTTCAAACTGAACCCCAGAAAGATATTCATTCGGTGTTAAACTTACAAAAAATTCACTTCCTTTAAAACGATCAGATGTTGAGGCAAAAATTTTTGGAAGCATTTGTGTATAAGCTTCACAACCTTTTTTAAGTATTGAAGCAACGTCTTTTGTGTATTCATCAATGTTAATTGTAACAGTGCCCTCAGAGAAAAGTTTTTCAAGGAATTTTTCTGGAACACGAATAGAAAATGTTTCCCGCCAAAAAGACAAGAAACCGAACAGGGCATAGGTAGCGTAGGTTTTTCCCGTATTATTTTTCCCACAAATGATAGTCAATTCACCAAGAGAAAATGAAGCTTGTTGAAGAGCGCCCAAATTTTTTAGGCGGATTTTCATAATCAACCTCTGTTACTGATTTCAATAAAAGGAACAACGACCTCAAGTACGGTAAGGCCGCCATGGGTGAGGGTTGGATAACCACCCGCGCTTTTCCATTTTCTCCGGCCATTCACGAACCAAAGAAAGAGAGAGGGTCATTCCGTCTTTTCCTTTTCCAATCCAAGTTCATAGGTCATCCCATCGGGCAATTTCTTCACCAGGTCTGAAAGCTGAGCCCCGGTCAGTTGATTGACCCTGAGAACCAAAGATTTAATCTGGGTTCCCGCCTTGATACCCAAGCCTTCAATTTTACCCAAGAGGTTTAACGAAGAGGTCGGGGGGATGGTATGTTGCGTGAAACCTGGGCTTTTACCAAAAATATCTAGGGGAACCGGAGCGCCACCGCCCCCCGTGGGGGGAACCGGTTCGTTAAAGCCGGGGGGTGTGGGAGGCGGCGGCTTGCCCGGCGGAAATACAGGACCAACGCCAGTGTTTGTATCCGACGGTTTCGTGGAACCGGGGATATTTTGCGGAAGCAAAATATGGGTTTCATCGAGATGCTTTCCTGAACCGAGTTTCCCGCGCATACGGGTCCAGGCTGAATCCTCGGATTCCCCGTCTTGAACCTGGAGATATTCCATACCGCGTAGGTTGATGGCGATAAGACCCTTGGCACACAACCGAATAATGTTTTCCTTCATAAGGGTCTCACCAAGCCAAGGAATACAGTCTAAACCGTTGGGCCGAGGCTCTTTCAGTTCCTTCATGATCTTCCCGACAGGCTCATTATTGGGGGCTGCCGCCAAGATGTAGGCTTCAAAATCTTCGGGAATGAAGAGGTTTTCAACGATATGCTTATCAATAGCATCGGGGATTCTATGGCCTTCGGCTTTATGGCTTTCGACGGTAAACCGACAGGTTTTCGGGTCCTGGAAATTCCATTTTGATATCACCGCAAAGCGGTCAAACCGGATCTTGAGGTTGTCCCGGAGTTCTTTTTGATACTTGGGCTGAAGCTTGGCGTATTCAGGGTTTTGAATCTTCCATTGCTCGGCAAGATAGACGCACCGGGCAAGGATAAGAACCTCACGATCAGTAAAGACATTTTTGCTACCATCGCGGGGAATCAGGAACCGAACCGCGTTTCGGTTGTTTTGGAGGTTGTCGCGGAGCCATTGACCTAAGAGTGGTTGGATATTCGAATAGGGCTCGGGCACAACGAGAATCGGGATACGATCATCCCATGAGGCCGGGCGCTCGGCTTCATCAATCTTCGGCCATGGATCCGATTGCCATAACTGCGGCAACACAATAACCCGAAAACGGCTTGCCACATCGGTTTGGCCACTGATGACATATCGAATTTCCTTGGAAAGATGGGCTTTATCCTCGTTTTCCTTGAAAATCTTGTCATTACGGGCGCTGGCAATAAGCTTTGCCTGTGGGTTTTCCTCTTCCTTGAAAATGTAGCGGTTGCCGTCTTCGTGAATGTTGAAGCTGTTTTCAACAATGGTGGTCAGTTCGACTTGAAAGGCGTTGTCATCAACAATTTTGTCCCGGGTCACGTCAACGTGAAGGGTTGCATGATCGGCTCCGGCCTGGTTTACCTCGGCAAGAGACCGCAACCAGAGAGCGCCGATGATGGATTCGAGATTCGGCAAAGATTGGTTCGAGGCCGCAACGGCGTCTTTCACGGCGTCGAGATTGCGGAGGGCTTTTTCTCGCAACTTGGCGTGATGGTCATTGGCAACGGAATCAAGAAGAGCGGCAATACCGCTATCTTCATCATCAAGGCGGAAATCGGCCGCCGTTATGATGGGAACCTTATCCCCGCGACGTTTGAAGAGATCAGCTAGAACGCGGATCAAATCGCGGGTTTCCTGGGCGTGGGTTGCCATCAAAACTTGATCTTCCAAGAGCTGCATCAAATGCGGAGCGAAGGGCCACGCTTCGATAAAATCCGTCTGGATGCGGGATTGCTCGGCAGGGGCTATGTTTTTCAAACGGAAATATTCGGAAATGTGCGCGTTGATACTGGCTTCAATCTGAGGTTTGGGAACCTGTATCCGGTTTTCAAAAAGCCGGTGGAGAAGCAGGCGGAGTCGGTCTTGACGGGCGGACGGGCCTTTGAAGTCGATGATATAGGGGTTCACCCGCTGGATCTGCTGGAAAGCATCGGTGTTGCCGTTTCGGACGGAAACGACCAGTACCAGAAGATCGGGGTGTTCCTTTGCAATCTCGGAAAGGGTCTGAATGATGTTAAAAGCCCAATTTTTTTCGGGGTCCTTCTTCGTATCAACCAAGCCGTCAAACCAGGTCTGGAACTCATCGAGGATCAAGACCGAAGGGGTGTGGGTGAACATTTCGAGAAGGATTTCATCACTCGGGACATTGGTTTTTTTCGCGCCCTGGCCTTCCCATTTGCCCCGGCAAAATTTGCCGTGAGGGTGGTTATCAAACAGAAGATCCCAAAGGTGTTTGTAGCGTTGCCGTTGCAAACTTTCACTGATGACATGCATACCAGGGCGAAGTTGAATGTTTTTGATTTTGAGATTTCCCAATAGGCCGGCCCAATGGTCAAGCCATTGCTTGGTGGCTTTGTTATCGTTTAGAGCGTGATACAGTGCAGCCATTAAATGTGATTTACCCTGGCCGCGCTCGCCCTTGATGGTGATCGGCTGGCCCCGCTTCGGTTCTGCGGCTTCAAGGATTTTGAGAACGTCGGTTGTAGGATAGGTAATCTTGAGAAATTCGGTGGCGGGAACCTGCGTAGCGCCCGTATTATTTTTGTTCGTCAATTCAATGGCCGTGCCTTTGAGGCGTCGGCCCTTGAATTCGTCTCTCAGCGTCAAACCTAGCATTGCTCCCTCCCCGGTTATGTATTCTGGCCGTGAATGCGGTTCCAGATGTTAAGAAATTTCACTTCCAATAAAACCTGCTTTTTACTCCCACACGGCCTCATCCTTCTTTTCAATACCGTAAAGCTGGATATTCTTCGACAGTTTAAAATTCACCTCCAAG
>Ga0066636_10002869_pt1 | contig 10993 bp, 9 predicted proteins | sample CryGeyCG2014_080_2_FD_62736 | JGI IMG/M metagenome (GOLD analysis project Ga0066636, IMG submission 62736) | Groundwater microbial communities from aquifer - Crystal Geyser CG07_land_8/20/14_0.80 | ecosystem: Environmental > Aquatic > Deep subsurface > Groundwater | place: USA: Utah: Grand...
TGTCGCAACTGTCTGAACTGTTTTATGTGTAGGCAAAATTTCAATTTTAAGATTTATAATTCTGACGGAGATTATTTATTGGATTGTAAAAATTGCCACAATTGCAACACAATATCAGAATCCGAGGATTGTTATAATTGTGTTCGTAATGGATGGTTAAAATCCAGTATTGATGTTAGCGGAAGCATGCATTTAGAATTATGAGGAATATGGAAAATTTTTGCCATATTCAATGAGTGCCGGACCTTTTAATTTTTCTACCAGTTTCCTGTATTTTCCAGAAACCAAAAAAGAAGATATTTTAAAACTCGGCGGTTATTGGGAAGATATTAATGAAAGCCATCTTGAAGGAATACCGACGAGCGAACTTCCGGATTCAATTGATGATGTTTCTGACGATATTTGTACCCAAGCCCTCATTTGTCCCGAAACCGGCTGGCGTTTTAATATTGCCCAGAATGAGCTGATTTTCTACAAGCAGAATAATATTCCTTTGCCGAGATTTCACTTTGACGTGCGGACAAAAAATCGCTTGAAATACCTGACTGTCCTTCAGTCATATCCTTATACTTGTTTTTATTGCGATAAAGAAATAGAAGCGTATTATCCGCCGGAATGGAAATACGAAAAAATCGCCTGTGAGGAGTGTTATAAGCAGAATATAAATTAAAATTTTATAAAGCTAACGAAACGTTATATAATATAATTATGGATCCCAGAACTATAATATTGATACTGATAGTTGCCGCCATCATATATGTCTATTTCGGCTGGAAAGTGCTTTTGTGGTGCGCTTTGATCGGCATAATTATCGCGGTCATTGCTTTTATCCGCGTTGTCTTGCGCGCCGAGGGAAAGACAAAAAAATTCGAAAAATCGCTTGAAAAATCGGCGGAAAAAAGAAAAGAGAAAATCAACAGCACCATGAAGAAAATCGTTAAATGGTGGGAAGAGTTTTGAATACATAGGAGACAATCCCATGTATGTTCTATATATTTATTAATTTAGTGTGGTATAATAAAAGCAAGGCATAAGTTGCCTTATTTTTATTTTGTATGAACAGAGAAAAAGATTATTTAAATTTGCATCGAGGATTGGTGCTTAAATATTTTTGGCAAGTCATTAAGAAATTTAAAGTTTCGTTTTTTGCTGTTATTATTTTTACAATAATAGGATCAAGTCTCGATGTGTTTATACCATTTCAGTATTTAAAGTTATGGAATGTCTTGAATAAAAATGATTTTAGTATTGTTTCAGCAGCTCAGTCTATAATTCTTTTTATTTTATTATTGAATCTTATTAAATGGGCAATTCGCAGAACTTCAGGATTTTGTTTATCATATTTTGAGGCGCAAACTATTGCTGGACTTCGAAAACAAGCTTTTGCTTACATGATAGGTCATTCGCACTCATTTTTTGCGAATAATTTAGGAGGATCGCTTACTCACAGGATAAATAAATATGCCAGAGCTTTTGAAAAATTGGCTGATAGAATGGTGATGGATGGTTTACCGCTTTTAGTTCGTGGGATCGGAACAATCATTGCTATATATACCTTGCTTCCCAAATACTCGCTTATTTTAGGAATATTTTGTATCGTATTTTTAGTAACAACATTCATATATATCCGTTATAAATTAAAATACGATATTCTTTCATCTCAAGCGGAATCAAAAACAACAGGGGCAATAACGGATTCTATCGGCAATCATTCATCAATTCAATTATTTACTGGTCATGAATATGAAAAAGAACGTGTTGGCGAGGTTATAGATAAACAAAAAAAGGCTAATGTATTTAATTGGTATCTATGGGAAGGGCTTAATGCTATATGTGGTTTGTATATATTTAGCATAGAATTTATTATTTTTTATTTTGCTCTTGGCGATTGGAAACTCGGGTTGATAACATTGCCTGTTATTGTCTTATTGCAGAGTTATATGATTCGCTTGATTGAAAATTTATGGAGTTTTGGAGCTATAGTTCGGGCATATTATGAAAGTTTTGCCGATGCTGAAGAAATGGCAGTTATTCTTAGCACGCCGTATGAAATTGTGGATAAATCAATGCAGATTATGAATAATATCAAAGGGGAAATTGTTTTTGAAAATGTTACGTATATTTACGAGAATAATAATTCCAAAGTGTTAGATGATTTCTCTTTAATAATTTCGGCCGGGCAAAAGGTTGCTATTGTCGGTTCTTCCGGCGCAGGAAAGACTACATTTGTTCGTCTTTTAATGAGGTTATTCAACCTTACCTCCGGAAGGATTACGATCGACGGAATTGACATTGGCAATATTACTCAAGAAAATCTTCGTGAACGAATAGGTTTTGTTCCGCAAGACCCTGTTTTATTTCATCGTACTTTAATGGAAAATATTCGTTATGGCAGACGTGATGCAAATAATGAAGAGGTATTAAATGCCGCTCATTTGGCTCATTGTGATGATTTTATTGAAACTTTATCGAATAAATATGAAACTTATGTTGGAGAAAGAGGGATAAAACTTTCTGGCGGTGAACGTCAGCGCGTTGCTATTGCGCGAGCGATTTTAAAAAATGCCCCGATTCTTATTCTTGATGAAGCGACATCATCTCTTGATTCCCATTCTGAATCTTTAATTCAGGATGCTTTGCGCAAACTTATCCAAGGAAAAACAACAATTGTCATTGCGCACAGACTTTCAACTATCAGGCAGATGGACAGAATTATAGTGCTTGAAAATGGAAAAATTGTTGAAGATGGGACACACGATCAGCTTGCAAATAAAAAAAATGGCGTCTATAAAAAATTATGGGATCTGCAAGCCGGAGGATTTAAAAAAGAAATTTAATTATTTTTTATACTTTCTAAAAAAGCGAGATTTGTTTCCGGGTCCAATTTATCTGTGACTATAATCATCAAATCTGTACTAAGATTCAGATCTTTTTTTATGTTCGTAAAAAGATGCTCATACGGGTGAGGGGAGATCCAAACGGTATTTTTTATGCAAACAAAGTTTGCTTTTTTAAGAAGATAGCGCAGAGCTTCGCGTTCATTTTTTCTTTCTTCCGGAATATCCAAAATTATTATTCTCCAGAAGCCATCCCAAACTCTCGGCACAAGGGCTTCATCGCCTTCTAATTTTATGCAGTTTAATTTATTTTTCCCTTTTTTCGTTATTTTTAAATAGCTTTGATTATCTGATTGACGCATTTCAGCATAACCGGATTCAACCAGATTTTTGATTAAACGAGCTAGGGCGTAGTTTTTCCTCTCCCCAAGCCCCTCCCCATTTTTGTAAAAATGGGGAGGGGTAAGGGGTGGGGTTAGTTTTATTTTTTTCTTTAATTCTAATAGTGAAACGGCTGGTTTTTCAGCCAAAATCTTCAAAACTGCCTTTTGAATACCGGGTTTCCGACCAGTTGGCGGATGAATTTTAGTATTTTTACTATTCATGCTTGCATTATATCAGAATATAATATAATATCAACAAGTATTTTGCGACCACGAAATACTTGTCAAAAAATTAGGATGGGTATATAATAGAGTATTAAAATTAATTTTTAAAAACATATGTCAAAAATAATAGGTATAGATTTAGGTACAACAAATTCAGCGGTCGCTTTCATTGAGGGGGGCCAGCCAAAGATTATCGAAAACGTAGAAGGTAATCGCACGACGCCTTCCATAGTGGCGACAACAAAAAATGGCGACAGGATTGTCGGGCTTCTTGCAAAGCGTCAAGCGGTAACTAATCCAGAAAATACCATCTCTGAAATAAAGCGTTATATGGGGCATCGTTTTGATGATCCAGGAGTGCAGAAAGATAAAACTACAGCGCCATTTAAAATTGAAGCTGGCGATGGCGGAGGAGTGAAAGTAAAAATGATGGACAGGTTTTATAGGCCGGAAGAAATTTCTGCGATGATTATCCAGAAAATAAAAACCGATGTTGAAGCAAAACTGGGCGAAAAAATTACTGAAGCGGTAATTACCGTGCCGGCGTATTTCAATGATGCGCAAAGAAAAGCGACAAAAGACGCAGGGCAGATTGCCGGCCTTGATGTGAAGCGCATTATAAATGAACCGACTGCCGCAGCACTCGCTTACGGTTTTAATAAAAAGAAAAATGAAAAAATAGTTGTTTATGATTTCGGCGGGGGGACTTTCGATGTCTCCGTGCTGGAAATCGGAGATGATGTGATAGAGGTTAAATCAACCGACGGCGACAGCCACATGGGTGGAGGCGATATTGATAGAAAAATGGTTAAATGGATTGCTGAAAAATATAAAAAGGAGTCAGGTATTGATGTGACAAAAGATCCTCTTGCTCATCAGCGCTTGAGAGAAGCGGCAGAAAAAGCGAAGCACGAACTTGACCAGACAACAGAAATCGAAATTAATATTCCATTTATTACTTCTGATGCGTCTGGACCAAAGCATTTGCTTTTGAAGATGACTCAGGCAACTTTAATATCTTTAACCAAGGAATATATAGATCGCTCCATAGAAATAACCAAGAGAGCATTAGAAGCGTCGCCGTTCAAAATGAACGAAATAAATGAAATTATAATGGTCGGGGGCCAGACAAGAATGCCTGCGATAGTTGAAGCGGTAAAAAATCTTTTCGGAAAGACGCCGAATCTTTCCATCAATCCAGATGAAGTTGTCGCTTTGGGCGCTGCTGTGCAGGCAGGCGTATTGCAGGGGGAAGTGCGCGATGTTCTGCTTCTTGATGTGATTCCGCTTTCTCTCGGCATTGAAACTTTGGGAGAAGTCGCGACAAAATTAATTGAAAGAAATACGACGATTCCATTTTCAAAATCTCAAACATTCTCAACAGCTGCTGATAATCAGACTTCTGTTGAAATACATATTGTTCAAGGCGAAAGACCGATGGCATCCGACAACAAGAGTTTGGGAAGATTTATTCTTGATGGTATTCCGCCATCGCCCCGCGGTATGCCTCAGATAGAAGTCACTTTTGACGTTGATGCGAACGGAATTTTAAATGTGAAAGCGCAGGACAAAGCTTCCGGCAAAGTCCAGTCAATCAGGATTGAAGCAAGCTCAGGATTGAAAGAAGAGGATATTAAGAAAATGCAGGCCGATGCCGAGCTTCACGCAGAAGAAGACAAAAAGAAAAAAGAAATTGCTGATATAAAAAATACCGCTGAGATGACGATTTATACTGCTGAAAAAGCGCTTAAAGATAATGAAGCAAAAATTCCGGAAGAATTAAAAAATAAAGTGAATTCAAAAATAACTGCATTGCGCGGAGTCAAAGATGGCGCTGATATAGAAGCGATTAAAAAAGCGATGGAAGAACTTTCTATGGAAATGTCCAAAATCGGGGAAGCTGTTTCTAAAGCCGCCACCGAGGCGGGGCAAGCCGGACAGCAAGAACAGCCGGCTCAAGAGAATAAAGATGATAAAAAGGAGGGAGAAGAGGGCAATATCAGGGATGCGGAAGTGAAATAATTTTGTTATAATCCAAATATGGAATTGTCAGAATTGCCTAAAAATAAAGATCTTACGTATATTGGGTTAACCACTTTCCGAGACAAAAATCAGCTTTTTGGCATTAAGCGCAAAGATAGGCGCCAGCATATTTATGTTCTCGGAAAATCAGGAACTGGTAAATCTGTGCTCTTATCCAATATGGTTATTCAGAATATTCAAAATGGGGACGGCGTTTGCGTAGTGGATCCGCACGGAGAATTGATAGAAGGAGTTCTTTCCGCTATTCCTCCGCACCGGATGAAAGATGTTGTGTATTTTAATCCTGCCGATACCGAGTATCATATCGGTTTTAATGTTTTGGAACTTATTGATCCTAAATATAAGCATTTGGTGGCGTCCGGCCTTATGGGTATTTTCACTAAAATTTGGGCGAATGCGTGGAGCGCCAGGATGGAATATATTTTAAACAATACGATTTTAGCACTGCTTGATACGCCGGGGTCAACTATGCTTGGAATACCGAGAATGCTTGTGGACAAAGATTACCGCCAAAAAATAATTTCAAATTTAAAGGATCCGGTAATCAAAGCTTTTTGGGTGCATGAATATGAAGCATGGCAAGATAAATTCAGAAATGAAGCTATCGCGCCGATTCAAAATAAAGTCGGGCAATTTCTTTCAACTTCAATCATCAGAAATATTGTCGGACAATCCATAAGCACTATAAATATCTTTGACATAATGAACGAGAGCAAGATTTTTCTTGTGAATGTTTCAAAGGGACGCATCGGAGAAGACAACTCTTCTCTTCTTGGCGGAATGATTATTACAAAAATTCAGCTTGCGGCAATGGAGCGCGTTCGTATTCCCGAAGAAACAAGAAAAGATTTTTATCTTTATGTGGACGAATTTCAAAATTTCGTGACTGATGCTTTTGCCGGCATTTTGTCAGAGGCAAGAAAATACAGATTAAATCTTACTATTGCCCACCAATATACGGCTCAGCTTGCTACTAAAGAAAGTTCTGCAATGCGTGATGCTGTTTTTGGAAACGTAGGTACGATGATAATTTTTAGAGTCGGAGCTGATGATGCTGAATTTTTAGAAAAAGAATTTGATCCGGAATTTACTCCGCAGGATATCGTTAATCTGCCGAATTATAAAATTTATTTGAAATTAATGATAGACGGCGTAACTTCAAGGCCATTTTCAGCTAAAACTCTTCCGCCTCTAGTCAAACCCGGCAATAAAGAAGTTGAGGAAGAAGTTATAAAATCTTCCCGCGCCCTTTACTGTAGGCGCAAGGAAGTCGTTGAACGGGAGATAAATAATTGGAGCGGAATGTCTCTTGGCAATGAAAGTAATATTGGCGGCGTGGAAAAATTTTCCGCTATGTGCTCTGTTTGTAAAAGTGAGACGAAAGTTCCTTTCAAGCCGGAACCGGGCAGGCCTGTATATTGCAAGGATTGCATTGCCAAAATAAAATCAGGAGAGCTGAAGCCGATTAAAGGATCAATAAACCAAATTAAATATGGCGAGTCCAAATTTTTCAAGCCATTGGCGGATCTGGGCATAGAGTTTCGGCCAAAAGGCAATGACGTACAAGAAAGATATCCGGAGAGAGTTAATAATCCCGCTTTACAGGCAAATAAAGGAGGAATTTTTTCAGCCATTAAAAAAGTTTTCAATAAAAATACATTTGCAAAAGCGCCGAGAGACACTTCTGCTTTAAGGGAAGTTTTGAATAAAACTCTTTCTAGGCCTGTTATAATACCTCCACCGATTTCTTTAAACGAATTAAAAATACCCTCAAAAACTGCTCAAACAACTTTAAAAGATCGTTCTGCAAATGCGGAAGATATGAATAAATTAAAAAATATTATTTCAAAAACAGAAATTTCAAAAGAAGAAAAGAAAGAAAAACAAACAGAAAACAAGTCTACTTCTCAGCCAAACAAAATCCGCGAAGTTCCCGAAGACGTCTTGAAAAAAATTTTAGAATAAAATTCATATGCCTAAACCGAATCGAGTACAGATAATTAAATACGGTCCGCCGCCGCCGGAATTGCCGGTTTTTGGCAGAGTGAAGCCGGAAGAGGCCTCTTTCATCGCGCGCACCAATTATGTCGCTTCCCTTGAAGAGAAAAAATTTATTTTCGGCATCAAACGCATAGATCGCAGGAGACACGTTTATATGGTCGGGAAATCTGGCGTTGGTAAAAGCAAGCTTTTGGAGCTGATGATAAGGCAGGATATTACTTATGGTCACGGATTATGCCTAATGGATCCCCACGGCGATGTTATAGAAGCCATCTTGGATTACGTTCCCAAAGAGCGCATAGAAGATGTCTGCATCATAGATCCTTCGGATGCCGAATTTCCGGCTTCCTTCAATCCGCTCGCGAATGTTGATCCGGCTTTCAAATTTATTTTGACTCAGGGCTTGATTGAAGTTATGCAAAAGCAATTCGGAGCCAACTGGACTCCTCGCCTTGAACACGTTTTTCGTTTTACCTGCTTGGCGCTTTTGGATTATCCACATGCCACGATGCGCGGAATGATTTCAATGCTTACGGACAGAAATTACAGGCAGAAAGTAGTTGAATATATAACAGACGACATGGTCAAAAGGTTCTTCGCTATTGAATTCGCCGACTGGTCGGAAAAATTCGATACTGACGCCATTATTCCTCTCGTCAACAAGCTCGGGCAATTCCTTTCCGATCCATTGCTTCGAAATATTTTCGGCCAGAAGCAGAATAAAATAGACATTGGTCAATTGATGAATGAGCAAAAAATCATTCTTATTAATTTATCCAAAGGGCGCATCGGAGAAGAGAATTCAAGCTTCTTCGGCTCCATGTTCCTCACTAAAATAAAACAAGCGGGAATGGAAAGAGCCAGTATGCCGGAAAAAGACCGCGTGGATTTTTATCTTTACATAGACGAGTTCCATAATATAGTCACTCAGACATTTGAAAATATTTTATCAGAAGCCAGAAAATACGCTTTAAATCTTACCATTGCCAATCAATATATGGGCCAGCTTATGCCTCAAGTCCAGCACGCAGTTCTTGGAAATACGGGAACTCTCATTTGTTTCCGCGTCGGCGGAGAAGATGCCGTGAAATTGAAGCCGGAATTCGCTCCGTTATTCGATGTGAAAGACATGATTAATTTGGCGATAGGAGAAATTTATATAAAGATGACGATTGACGGAGAATCCTACGATCCATTTTCCGCGGAAACTTTGAAAGTTTTGTCGCCGACTCATCCCTCATATAAAGCGGAAATTTACGCCTTATCCCGCGGGAAATATACTATCTCCAAAGATGCTGCGGCAAAATTGATAGCGGTTGAAGAAGCGACAATTATCAGGAGTGTCGAAGAGAAAATGATTATTGAAAAAAGAGCAAAAAGGAAAGAAAAAGAACAAGAAAAAAAAACGGGGAAAAATGAAAAAAAAATAGAAATAGAACCTGCAGATGAAGATTTTGAAGAAGAAAAAGATGAGGAAAATAAAAATAAAAAAGAAAAAAAAGAAGGTAAACCTATGATATAATAAATTTATGAATAAAGATTATTACAATATATTGGGAGTGAATAAAAATGCCTCAAAAGACGAAATAAAAAAAGCTTTTTATAAATTGGCGCAGAAATATCATCCCGACAAAAAAGAAGGCAATGAAGCGAAATTCAAGCAAGTAAATGAGGCCTATCAAGTGCTTTCGGATGACTCTAAGCGCGAAAAATATGACCAATACGGATCCAGTTTCGAGAATGTACAGCATGGTTATACAGGCAGTCAGCAAGGCGGATTTGGGGATTTTGACTTTTCTGGCTTCTCCACCAGAGGCGGACAGGCAAATGGCGATATGGAATTTGACTTCGGGAATTTGAATGATATCTTCTCCGATTTTTTTACAGGCGGAATGGGCGGACGCAAAGCGCAGGCAAGGCGCGGACGCGATATTTCAACTGAAATACAAATTTCTTTCGCGGATTCCATTTTCGGCGCTAATAGAAAAATTTTAATCACTAAAACTTCAAATTGTACGGTTTGCCACGGATCGGGAGCCAAAGTCGGGACTAAAATGCAAACTTGCAAATATTGCAACGGCCAAGGAAAAATTCATGAAGCAAAAAGATCATTTCTTGGGACTATTTCAAGCACGAAAATTTGCGAAGAATGTCTGGGTTCAGGCGAAGTTCCTTCTGAAAAATGCGAAAAGTGCAAAGGCGCGGGAGTGTTACGCCGAGAGGAGGAAATTTCAATCGTAATTCCTACCGGTATTCGCGATGGCGAGATGATAAGGATGTCCGGAATGGGCGAAGCTGTTTCAAAAGGAACTGCAGGAGACCTTTATATAAAAATAAATGTCGCTCCGCACGCAATATTTAAGCGCGACGGCAGTAATTTGGTGATGAATTTGAATTTAAAACTTTCAGACGCTCTTTTGGGGACAGAGTATCCGATTCAGACTTTAGACGGCGAAATTAAAGTTGTAATTCCAGAAGGCGTATCCGTTAATGAAATTCTTCGCGTGAAAGGCAAAGGCGTGCCTGTTTCCCAAACTAAAAGAGGGGATTTGTTGATTAAATTAAATATCAAGCTTCCCAACAAACTTTCTAGAAAATCTAAAGAACTAATAGAACAGCTCAAAAAAGAGGGGATATAATTTACTTGTCCCGTACTAAATTTTTGATTAAAACAAATGGCCACTATTAATAAAAATTTAAAATTTTAGTACTGGGATGCTTCCTGAAAAAATTATTTTTGTCGGAGTTGCTATAAATCTTTTCTGTTCTATTTGGTATATTAAAAATATTATTTATGGCGGAACTAAACCGAATTTAGTCTCTTGGTTCATTTGGATGCTTGCGCCTTTTGTCGGAGTATTTTTGTTATTGAAAGCTGGCGCTGGACTTTCTTCTTTGGGCGTATTTTGGGCTGGATTTGGCCCCTTTTTGGTAATAATTTTTTGTTTATTTAAGAAAAATGCTTTTTGGAAAATACAACTTTTTGATATAGTTTGCGGCCTCTTTTCTGTAATGGCTCTAGTTCTTTATGTAATTACGCATAATTTGGCAGTATCAATAATTTTTGCCATTTTAAGCGATTTTCTGGCTTATATTCCGACATATATTAAATCATGGAAGTATCCGGAAACTGAAACCGGCTCCACATATATCGGCGGAGTGATAAACAACACCCTGGCTTTATTGATAATTAAAAATTGGGTTTTTGCTATATATTCGTTTCCGCTGTATTTAGTATTGGCAAATTTAATTGAAATTTCTTTTCTTTATCGCAAAAAAATTTTTAGAAAAAGACTTGCTAATATTTAATATAATCAAATATTTCTACTAATCTTACGATCGTGAGTATAGTAGACAATAAGATTTTTATAAAATATAATAGAATTATGAAAAATAAAGGCGAAGTATTGCTTAAGATTCTTGATTTTGTTGGCGACAGTGCTGTTGAAATGTGTGATGTTATTGAGGGAACATTGGCCGCTGGTTATGGAGCCTCTTTTGGCA
>Ga0066636_10002874_pt1 | contig 10985 bp, 7 predicted proteins | sample CryGeyCG2014_080_2_FD_62736 | JGI IMG/M metagenome (GOLD analysis project Ga0066636, IMG submission 62736) | Groundwater microbial communities from aquifer - Crystal Geyser CG07_land_8/20/14_0.80 | ecosystem: Environmental > Aquatic > Deep subsurface > Groundwater | place: USA: Utah: Grand...
CCAGTTTGTTTTTCTTTACAGAATAAACTCATTCACAAAATATACAATTTGTGAAAACAGACTTCCTTTTATTAACAGCGTTTGTAAAAAACACAATCTTTCAAAGGTGCGGGGTAAAAATCTTGGCGCGTTTGTTGTCCAACTTTTTGAATCCTGAATTTTTTAGAAGAAAATCCGACTTATTAGTACTTCTTAGCTGAACACATTACTGTGCTTACACCTAAAGCCTATCAACGTGGTAGTCTTCCACGAGTCTTGATCCCCCACATAAAATTATGTGTGGGATTGATGTCTAATCTTGGGGAAGGCTTCGCGCTTAGATGCTTTCAGCGCTTATCCCTGCCAAACATAGCTACCCGGCGCTTCACCTGGTGGCAAAGCCGGTAGACCAGAGGTTTGTTCACGATGGTCCTCTCGTACTAATCGCAACTTCCCTCAAACATCAACGCCTGCAACAGATAGAGACCAACCTGTCTCACGCATGTTTTCAATTATTACTAATTGTTTGGACTATACCACCTTCTTTATTTTTATAAAGAAGATCGACGTTTTATAAAATCTTTAAAGATTTTATCTCTCCGACATACGTCGGAGAAGTCTCTACGGGGTTAATATATACTGAATACATAACTTCCCTCGATATTATCCTAACATCTGACAGGTTAAAAATCAATATTAGGAATTCACCGATATGAGTCGATTTATCCCACCACATAATATTTTATGTGTGGGATTTATGCATTCCAATATTACTATTGGAAGCCGCCGTGTTCGATTGTCGTAAAGGGTTCTTTTTTGACGGTTTGAACCCAGCTCACGTATCACTTTAATTGGCGAACAGCCAAACGCTTGGGAGCTTCTTCACCCCCGCGCTGTGATGAGCCGACATCGAGGTGCCGAGCGTTGCCGTCGATAAGGACTCTCGGGCAACACTAGCCTGTTATCCCCGGGGTAGCTTTTATCCGGTGTCTCCAACCTTTCTATAAAGAATTGTCGGGTCACTAACTTCCGCTTTCGCGTCTGCGCGGCTTGTAGGCCTTGCAGTTAAGCCGGCTTGTGCGTTTACACGACGAGAGCGATTTCCATCCGCTCCTAGCCGACCTTAATAAACTCCTCCGTTACTTTTTTGGAGGAAAACGCCCCATTTAAACTGCCCGCCAGACACTGTTCCCTGTCGTTTTTGCCGCCAAGGTTAGTCTTTAAAATTTTAAAGATGGGTGTTTCATTGACGCCTCCGCTCCGCCCGAAAGCGAAACTTCAAAGGCTCCCCACTACGCTACGCATTAAAACTCTAAAAACAATATCAAGCTGCAGTAAAGCTCCCGGGGTCTTTTCGTCCCGTTGCAGGTATCCCGCGTCTTCACGGGAATCGCATTTTCACCGAGCTCTTCGTTGAGACAGTTCTCCAGTCGTTATACCATTCGTGCGCTCCGGAACTTACCCGGAAAGGAATTGCGCTCAATTGTGTTACAGAATCTAGAATTTAGAAATTAGAATCTAGAATCGGATAGAACATTTCTGTTTATCTCTCCATGTCGCCATAGAGTTCGGACTATATCTTCTCCAATAAAAAATTGAAGTTCGGCATATAGTCTCTGAGGATTTTAAAAACGTTTTTTCTTTCGATTTGTTTTACTTGCAAGTTTTAAAATTTTTTTCCATCCTTCATTTGTTAAATGCTGCTTTTTAATCATAAATTTAATGACTTTTTTAAATATTTTAAAATCATTTAGTTTATAAGTTTTAAGCGTATATTCTTCAAAAAATGGAATAATTTTATTTTGTAATTCCGAAATTGACCTAACGCAATAGCGATAAAGATGCTCATTGTGATTATCGTAGCGTTTATTTAATACGATACTGCCACAATTAAAATAATTTTTGATTTTATAAAGAGCATCTAAACTTTTTTCGCCTTGCGTAATTACAAATTCCGGAAAAATCTGTTTGCCAAATCGAGTAGTTGAATTTTTTATTACAGATATCGTGAAACATCCTTCACCATCCGTAAAACCTGAAATCCAACCTGCCATTTTTAATCTTTCCTGCTGATTGTCTGCACCGATAACTTTTTTACTTGGTATATTTTTAATCATATTTCTATGGTCGTATTATACCATAGTAGTTTCGGATGCACCAGATATTCCAGCATATAGCCGAATTTTACTAAAGCAATCAATTCACCTTAGAACGATTATAGTTATCGCTGACATTGACGAGGGCTTCGGTCGCTCAGCCAATGCTCCGCATTGGGAGCTCCAATTTTCAATTTTTAATTTTCAATTTCCAATGAAAATTGACTCATTGAAAATTTATTGAAAATTGTAAATTGATAATTGAAAATTCCAGTGCGAAGCACTAACCGGCAACGTTAACCTTCTCGCATCGGTCAGGCATCACCCCCTATACATCCTCTTGCGAGTTCGCAGGGAGCTGTGTTTTTGTTAAACAGTCGCTAGAGATACTTTCGCTGCGCCGAGCACTCAACTTTGACGGTGATTAGTGTATTTTAAAAAATTCAACTAGTCATAATTTAACTTTGTCAAAGTTGAGTGCTCGGAGGCCTTATTGCGAACTTACGGCCGCTTTTTTGCCGAGTTCCTTAACGAAGACTCACTCGTTCTCCTTAGGCTTCTCGCCTCACCCACCTGTGTCGGTTTACGGTACGATCTCTATATAGCCATTCTTAGAGGTTTTTCTCGAAAGACTCTTCGATTGAATTTCCAACCTAAGCTGAATTTTTTCGATTTCCGAATTTCGCCATTAAAAGCAGTTCAACGGATTTTCCTGTCGAACAATTCTAGAAACAAACAACGTCAAACCATTAAGACGCTCAATCTTATTTTCTTCGTTACCCCATCGAACTATACAGAGGGGCTGGAATATTAACCAGCTTCCCATCAGCTGCGGCTTTCGCCATCGCCTTAGGATCGCCTAACCCTCCGTCGATTTCCGTTACGGAGGAACCCTTGGATTTTCGGAGTCCCAAATTCTCATTGGGATTGTGGTTACTCATGCCAACATTCTCTCTTCCAAACACTCCACCGGCTCTCGCGAGTCCGGCTTCAGCGCGTTTGAAATGCTCTCCTACCACCGCTCGCGCCTCGCTCTCGCTCGGCTCTCGCTGTATCGATGCTAATATTACGAATGCATACGAATTATACGAATACGATTTTTATTCGTATCATTAGTAAATTCGTATATTCGTATCGATACCGTGAGCGCTGAACAAAAGTGAAGCGCGAACGATCCGTGTCTTCGGTAACTTGCTTAGCCCCGGTAAATTTTCGGCGCAATTCGCCGTCGAATAGTGAGTTGTTACACACTCTTTAAAGGATGGCTACTTCTAAGCCAACCTCCTATCTGTCTATGGCGAATCACTACCTTTAACACTTAGCAACTCCGACGACCTTGCGGTGTCGGAGCCCCGACTTTACGTCGGGGATATTTAGGGACCTTAGACGACGATTTGGGCTGTTTCCCTTTTGAACATGGAGCTTAGCCCCCACATTCTAACTGCCGGGCCGATTCATCCCCCACATAAATTATGTGGGGGATTTATATCCGTATTCGGAGTTTGACTAAGAAGCCGAGGTTTCCCCCATTACTTCTCAACCAGTAGCTCTACCCCAGATATATTTTTGCCCAACGCTAGCCCTAAAGCTATTTCGGAGAGAACCAGCTATTACCAAGCTCGATTAGCTTTTCACTTCTTACCCTAATTCATCCGAAGGTTTTGCACAACCAACCGGTTCGGACCTCCACAGAGTTTTACCTCCGCTTCATCCTGATCAGGGCAAGCTCGCCTGACTTCGGGTCTTATTCCACCCCTTAATAGTAGCCCTATTAAGACTCGGTTTCCCTGTGCCTCCGCTCCGTAAAGCTTAGACAAAGGAGTAAAATAAACTCGTTGGCTCATTCTTCAATAGGCACACGGTCGCTCCCAATGCTTCGCATTGGAAGCTCCAATTTCCAATTTTTAATTTCCAATTTCCAATGAAAATTGAATCATTGAAAATTTAATGAAAATTGAGAATTGATAATTGAAAATTCCAGTGCGAAGCACTGTGCGAGCTTCCGTTCCTTGTAGACATATGGTTTCAGATACTATTTCATCGGCCTCGCCGGCCTGCTTTTCACCTTTCCCTCACGGTACTAGTTCACTATCGATCATCAAACATATTTAGCCTTTCCGGATAGTGCCGGATGATTCCCTCGAAGCATCCTGTCGTCGAGGTACTTAAGATTCCCGACGCTCTTGCGAGGTCGGGACTCCGACTTTTACGTCGGAGCAAAAACTAAAGAGTTCTTCGGCTTTCGTTTAAAGGACTATCACCTGCTTTGGTTCGGCTTTCCAGCCGATTCAACTAGCCAAAGCTCCGACGCTCTTACGAGGTCGGAGCTCCGATTTTTACGTCGGAGAATTTGTAACTCTCCCACCTTTTAACTTATTTCACACATAAAATGGTTATATGTGAAATAAATCAAAAGAGTGTCTCTGTCTTGCAACCCTTATAAAAATTTTCTTGCGAATTTTTTTATAAGTTTAGGCTCTTCCCTTTTCACTCGCCGCTACTAGGGGAATAAATTGTTATTCTCTGTTCCTCCGCTTAATGAGATGTTTCACTTCAGCGGGTACGCTCTTCGCATTCTGCTCAAAATCCCAAATCTCAAACATCAAATCACAAATAATATCCAATAACCAAAATTCTAATAACCAAAACATATTTGGAATTTTGAATTTAGGATTTGAAATTTATTTGGAATTTGGATTTTGGAATTTGAAACTTGAAGCAAAACGCGAAGTATGAGCGGTTTGCGCTCATGGGTTTCCCCATTCGGAAATCTTCGGATCAAAGGTTGCTAAGCGCCTCCCCGAAGCTTATCGCAGCCACGCCACGTCCTTCATCGCTGTTTGATGTCAAGGCATCCACCATACGCCCTTAATTAAATCTTCTTGAAATTCAGAATTCAAGAAGTTGGATAACTTTATCCCACCACATAATTTTTATGTGTGGGATTTATCCCACCACATAATTTTTATGTGTGGGATTTATCCCACCACATAATTTTTATGTGTGGGATTTATCCCACCACATAATTTTTATATGTGGGATTTACTTTTTACTTTTTGCTTTTATTTTTACTTTCCTGTATTCAATTTTTAAAAAGCCAACTAATCAACCAATTCTGATTTTCACACCAACTAAAACTTTTTATAAATTGCTTTATTAAAAAAGCTTTAGTTGACATAAAAATAAAAATCCCGCTTACAAGCGGGGTGAAGACAATAAAAAAACTTGCCGAAGTCCTCATCCGCTTAATATGTTTTTTAGCATTGTCATTTTATTAATAATCTTTCAATTATAAGCGGGTTAAAAATCTTGTCAACCCCCCACATAAATTTATGTGGAGGGTCAACCCCCCTTTTAAGCTATCTTCAATTCTCTTAAAATCTCTTCGGGCAAGGGGTCGCCCGGCTTGGTTTTACCGGGATATTTCCACGCTGAAATAATCTTTCTGCGGACTTTTGTTTCTTGAATCATCATCCAAATTTCATGAGGATGTTTCACGCTTCCGGCAGACTGCATCATTGCGATGGTATTTGGCGCGATACCTTCTTCAATGCGGCTCGGCGAATTCAAAATTCTCAAAATTCGCTGTTCGGATAATTTATAAAATCGCATTTTATCTTTCGCATGGTTTGTCCAAAAAATCTTTTTTGATTTTCTCAAAATAACCATTAATCTTTTTTAATTACATAAACAGCAAACACAAAATCATTTCTTCAACCCGCTCACACCAAGCACTCAATTTATTGAGTGCTTGGTTGCGCTTCCGTTAAGGTTTCAGAAATAATTTTATGTTTGCTGTAATATTTAATTTTATTCTTTATATCTCAAACAAATTGTTTTTCAGAACATCCCGCAGCCCCGACGGGCTTGGTTCCCGCTTTAGACGGGACCGTCGGGGCGAAGGTGAAGAAAATTTTGCCGCTGGAGCAAAATTATTCTGCTTCTGAAAAATAATTTATTTGAGATATATTGTAAATAACACTATAGAATCTTATAATTATAATATGATTGCTCAAATTAAAAAAGCTATTTTTCCGGTAGCCGGCATGGGCACCAGATTTCTTCCGGCAACAAAAGCTCAACCCAAAGAAATGCTACCAATTGTTGATAAGCCGATTATCCAATATTTGGTTGAAGAAGCCGTTGCTTCGGGAATTGAAGAAATTATTTTTGTTACCGGCCGAGGCAAACGCGCGATTGAAGACCATTTTGATTACGCTTATGAATTGGAACAAATATTAAACAATAACGGAAAAAAAGAGTTGTTAAAAACAATCCGAGATATTTCCAATATAGCGAAATTTACCTATGTCCGCCAAAAAGAACCAAAAGGAGCCGGCGACGCCATATTATGCGCCAATCATTTAATCGGAGACGAACCGGTGGCAATACTTTACGGAGACGATTTGGTATTCAATAAAAAACCCGCTCTTCTACAACTAATAGAAGTGTATAATAAATACCAGGACCCAATTGTCGCCCTTGAAAAAATATCGCGAAAAGAAATTCATAAGTATGGTGTCATTGACGGCGTTAAAATAGCGCCCAGAACTTTTCAAATAAACAATCTGATTGAAAAGCCGAAACTCGGAACCGAACCGTCAGATTTGAGTATAGTCGGTAAATACATTATAACTCCCGAAGTTATTAAAGAATTAAAAAAAATAAAAACAAAAGGAGAATTATTTTTAACAGATGCTTTACTCGCGGTTGCCAAAAAAAGAGCTGTTTACGGCTACCAATTTGAAGGCAAGAGATACGACTGTGGCTCCAAAATCGGATTCATAAAAGCCACTATTGATTCCGGTCTCCAGCACAAAGAAACAAAATCAGAATTAAAAAAATATATAAAAGGTCTGAAAATATAATCTGAGAAATAAAGAACAGCAAACACAAAATCATTTCTTCAACCCGCTCACGCCGAGCACTCAACGCTTTGAGTGCTCGGCTGCGCTTCCGTTAAGGTTTCAGAAATAATTTTGTGTTTGCTGCTTTCTTCTACCTCAACGCACTGGTTACAGAAAAAAGGATTTTTCTATTATAAATTAACCGAAGCCAGATTTGTCTTAAAGAACATCTCGCAGCCCCGACGGGCTTGGTTCCCGCCACGGGCGGGACCGTCGGGGCGAGGGTGAAGAAAATTTTATCGCTGGAATAAAATTATTCTGCTTCTGAAAGGCAAATCTGGCTGAGGTGAAATGTGAATAGCACTATGAAATCTTACAAATAAATTATGATAAAAAATAATCTTAATTGGATACTGCTTGCTATTATAGTATTGGTTTCTTTCGGTTTAATGCTCAATGCTTCTTTGCAAGAATCCGCCACAATGGACGAATTGGCGCATATTCCGGCCGGTTACGGATATGTAAAATATCTTGATTATCGTCTTAATCCCGAACACCCGCCTTTAGTAAAAGCCATTGCCACGCTTCCGCTTTTATTTCAAAATTTAAATTTCCCCACTGATAAATCTTCGTGGCAAACAGATGTTAACGGCCAATGGGTCGCCGGCGCGCAATTTTTATACGAATCGAACAATGACGCCGATAAAATAATCCAATGGTCGCGGTTGGGGCCAATGCTATTAACATTGATTTTAATAATTTTTATTTATATTTGGAGCAAGGAATTACTGGGACGTTGGTGGGCTTTATTACCAACTTTTTTATTTGGACTATCGCCAACCGTATTAGCGCACGGGCATTATGTAACAACCGATATTGGCGCAGCTTTAGGAATTTTTAGCGCTTTGTATTTTTTCGTAAAATTTCTTAATCCCCCACATAATATTGTGTGGGGGATTAATAATCCGTCTAAAAAATATTTGATTTTTAGCGGCATCGCCTTCGGCATTGCTCAACTTCTTAAATTTTCCTCTGTTTTAATTATCCCCTTCTTTATTTTCTTAATTATTGTTTTTTACGTCCGAAAAATTATTATTGATTGGCGCGACACAAAACCGTCAAAAAAGTTTAAAAGATTCTCTATCCGCGCTTTCCGATATGCAAGAAGCGTGTTTTTAATTTTTATTATCGGCTACGCTGTTGTTTACGCCGCTTACTTCGTATTCACAATAAATTATCCATTGGAAAGACAAAAATCCGACATTGAATTTACTTTAACTTCATTTGCCGGCGGGCCGGTTCCCAGCGGAAAAATTTGCGACCTTAATTACAATAAAATGCGATGTTTGGCGGATATAAACATTCTTATGTCCGAAAAACGACTCACTCAACCATTAGCCGAATATATGCTCGGCGTCTTAATGGTGATGCAGCGTTCCAGTGGCGGCAATACGGGATATTTTCTCAACGAAGTTTCTTCCAGCGGCTGGTGGTATTATTTCCCAATTTTATTCATTTTTAAAGAACCTGTCCCGTCTTTAATTCTAATCCTTATCGCTTTTCTTTTTAGCATCTGGAATATATTAAAAAAAATCCGCATCAATCCGCTTCTAAAAAATATAAATCCGCATCAATCCGCTTCTAAGATAAACGACTATCTTGCTCTCCACTTCGCGGAATTTTCAATACTATCTTTCACGATTTTTTATTGGCTTTACAGCATTAAAAGCCCGCTTAATATCGGCATTCGCCACATCCTGCCAACAATGCCTTTTATTTATATTTTAATGGCTTCTGCCGCCAAAAAAATAGTCAATTCATCAACAATTCGTAAATATCTGTTAGCCGCTTTTCTTTTGTGGTTCGCTTTGGAAACTTTATTTGCCACTCCTTATTATCTTTCTTATTTTAATCAATTTGGCGGCGGAATTTGGAACGGTTTTAAAAATGCCGTTGATTCAAATTATGACTGGGGACAAGATTTAAAACGGCTTAAAAAATTCGTTGATAATCCTCCGGCTGGCGAAAATATTGATAAAATAGCGATTGATTATTTCGGCGGAGGAAATCCCAAATATTATCTGGGCGACAAAGTTGAATATTGGCAATCTTCGCGCGATAACCCGATTTACGAAAATATAAAATGGCTGGCTGTTTCAATAAACACCCTGCAAAATGCCACGGGGAAACTTCATCAGGGACAACAACGCAATCCCGAAGACGAATATCAATGGCTCCAAAAAGTAAAAAATCCGTATAAACCGGATTACCGCGTCGGAACATCAATCTTTATTTATAAATTAGATTAAATAACTTTTGGAGATTTGCTCCATCCCCCTAAGAGATGCAAATGCAAGTGGTCAATTATTTGTCCGCCTTCACGACCGACGTTAAAAACCAACTTATACCCTTTTAATCCCAAATTCTCCGCCGTTTTCTTGGCAGTGAAAATCATTTTGGAAATAATTTCTTGATGGTTGCTTTCTAAATGGTTTATTGACTGAATGTGCTCTTTGAGAACTATTAAGCAATGAACGGGCGCCGACGGATGAATATCTTTAAAAACCATAATACTCTCATCTTCAAAAATGAAATCTGTCGCTATGTCTTTATTGGCGATTTTGCAAAAAATACAATCCATTTATAATCTTTTTTTTACTTCTTCCACCACTCTGCCAATCGGCACGGTTTCCTGAACTCCGGTTTTCATATTTCTGATTATAATTGTTTCCTCAAAAAATTCTTTTTGTCCAAGAATTAAAGTCAATGTCGCATTGGCTTTATCAGCCGCCCGAAGCTGAGATTTAAGAGAATCTTTACCAAACGATTCGGAAACCTTAATGCCCGCTTTTCTTAATTCTTCAAAAATAATAAGATTCTTTTTCTTTGCCTCTTCCCCAATGTGGACTAAAAAAACTTTTAATTCATTTTTAACTAACCCTGACGATTGTTGAAATTTCATAACTTCAATCGCGCGCTCCATTCCCATTCCGCCGCCAACAGCGAATGTTTTTGTTCCGCCGAGCATTTCCGCCAAATAATCATATCTTCCACCGCTTGCCAAAGCAAAATTGATTTCCGAAGATTGCTCGGTAAAAATTTCAAATACTGGACCGTTATAATAATCCAATCCCCTTACCAAATAAGGATTTATGGAATACGGAACCTTAAGTTCGTCCAAGTGTTCTAAAACCGCCTTTAAATAATTTTTACAGTTGTTGCATAATCTGTCTATAATAAGCGGCGCGCCGGCTTTAATCTGAACGCAAATTTCATTTTTGCAATCAAGAAGACGCAAGGGACGGACTGGAAATCTCTGACGACAATCTTTGCAAATTTTATTTTGTTTATTTCTGTAATATTCCTGAAGTTTTTTAACGTAATTCGAACGGCACGATTTACAACCGATGCTGTTAATTTGAACGATTAAATTTTTAATTTTAATTTCTTCAAGCAGGCGAAAAAGAGTTAAAATCGCGACTGCATCATAAATCGGGTCGGAATTTCCTCCTAAAATTTCAAAACCGACCTGATGATGTTGACGAAATCTTCCGAATTGGGGCTGTTCATGCCTGAATATCGGTCCGATATAAAAAAGTTTTATCGGCTGGGATATTTTTAACAAGCCATACTGAATATAAGCTCTCATTACAGGCGCGGTTCCTTCCGGCCTTAAAACCAAGCGGCTTCCGCCCTTTGATTTGACGAAATACATTTGTTTTTCAACAATGTCCGTTCCCGTGCCGGTGCGTTCAAAAATATCTGCTGTTTCCAAAATCGGCGTGTCAATTCTTAAAAAATTAAAAGAGTCGGCGATTTTATTCGCTGATTTTCGCGCTTTTTCCCAAAATGGCTGGTCATTCGGCAAAATATCGCGCATTCCTTTCGGTGACTGTAAAATTACTTTTTCTTTTTTTACAGATTTCGTTTTTTTAATTTTCTTTTTTGCCATAATTGTTGACCGAGCACACAAAATTTATATTTCTGTTTATTATATATCATAATTGTGTGCTCGGTCACTACAATTATGAGCACCGAGCACTCAACGCTTTGAGTGCTCGGT
>Ga0066636_10002880_pt1 | contig 10975 bp, 18 predicted proteins | sample CryGeyCG2014_080_2_FD_62736 | JGI IMG/M metagenome (GOLD analysis project Ga0066636, IMG submission 62736) | Groundwater microbial communities from aquifer - Crystal Geyser CG07_land_8/20/14_0.80 | ecosystem: Environmental > Aquatic > Deep subsurface > Groundwater | place: USA: Utah: Grand...
CCCTTCATAATCTCAAAGAGATTGTATGGACTAGTCGTTGAACCTTCCAAGAGATTGCTCTCAAGGCTTGGCTGCTGATTATCCTCTTCAGGGTTTTCCAGCAGTTCACGGAGTTTTTCATTATCTTGAGATAATGGCGCTATATTATTAATCAGTAAATATTTTTCAGGATATTTTGCAAGATGTTAAATACTTACGTTGTATTGCAAAAGGATATGGGTAGATAACAGAATCAAGAATAGCAATGTTCCCTGCATCTCCTGAGATTATTCCTTTGTTAAGGGTTCATCTCGTTATATATATTTACTGATTATATATTCAATTAACGCTATGACTTTTGTTAAATAAATAACTTGCACATCCTAATAACATTTCCCATAAATAATCTGCCTCTTCTTTTCTGATTTTCCCATAGGTTGATAACCGTTCTTTAAAGTCAGGCTCAACCTTTTTCATTTCTTCAGTTTTTTTCTTACTTATTAAACGACGAATATGGTCTCCGGCTACCAAATCGTAGCCACCAAATTCTTTGCATAAGCTTTGAATTTGTTCTTGGTAAACCAATACTCCACGAGTATCTTTCCATAATTCCTGAATGCTTTGAGGAATATGAGGATCTGGTTCGCGTCTCCAATATTGCTCGTCCATGCCAGCTTGTCTTGGTCCTGGTCGAATCAGTGATGTAATATCTGAAATTTCTGCAACAGAATGCGGTTCAGTTTTTCGAATTAGATCCCAGGTCACTCCTGAAGTTTCTAATTGGAAGATACCGGATAACATCCCTGAGTTAATGATCTTATAGGCTTCAGCATCTCCATCTTCAATTCCATAAATATTTATATCAATATTATGTCTTTCTTTAATAAGGTATAAGCATTCGGCAGCAATTGACAGGTTATCAATTACTAAAAGATCCAATTTTAATGCGCCATTAGCCTCGACATCTGACATATCAAACTGACTAACCCAGGTCTTTTCGTGATGGACTTTGCCAAATTCATCTTTCCACTCTGATTCTTTAAGAGATACTGGAATTACTTCAGTAATTGGTGTATCCATTATAATCATTCCAGCAGCATGTATGCTTGAAGTGGCTGCCATATTCTCGAATGCTTGAGCAACTTCATATAACTCTTTATATTTGTGTTCAGTAGCAAGCTCTGGCCAGACTTCAACTACTTCTTCTAGAGTAGGTTCTTTCCCAAACTTTGCTTTAGGGACCTTCCTTAAGATCTCTGCTTGCTCTTGATCAGATTTTTGAGTTACAGAACAGTATCTTCTAATAATTGAGCGAGGCTTGAAGGTTCCATAAGTTCCAATTTGGGAAGTGCATTCTCTTCCATATTTGTTAATAATCCAGTCAAAGATTTCTTTTCTTCTTTCTGGAATTCCATCCAGATCTATATCTGGACTTGAGCCTCCAGTTACATCACTACGAGCTTTTGTTTTATCAAATTCATCAGTTAATCCAGTAATATATAAAATAATACTGTTATGTGGGTTTGGTAACTTGCATTGAGTGGTCTGTCTTGTTGATAATACTTTTAGTATGAGATTGAGGTCTTCTTCAGAAATCTTTATTTCTTCAAACTCCAGAAAATCTGGATCCACTTCCTCAACCCTCTTGTTAATATAAAATTCTCTAAGATTCATCTTCTTCCTTGAGGTTTAATTATGGCTGTAGCATACAAGGTGCCCACCCAGATTCCTGGATCAGAACGTCAGTCTTTGATTACTGGTATTATTACTGGCGATCAAATAGATATTAAGAATGTGCTAAGTCGACCAGCAAAAGGCTTTAAAATCATAACAAATCTTGCAGCTGACTCAATCACATATCGTTTGAATAACAAAATAGAAATAATTAAAACTGGTACTTATAAGGGCACAGTAAAAGCCTCTGCATTAGAGACTGTTACCTATTGGTCCAGTGATTTTGGTGTTTCTCAATATACAGAAACTGGCTCCCTCGTTTATGATTCTATGCCTGGTCTAGAAATTTCTTCTATTGAATTTGTCACTGTAACCTCTGGTGCTCCAATTCAAATGGTGGTGTGGTAATGACTGGTCCAACTTCTTCCGGTTTAATTACTGCAACAAGTTTACCCTTACCGACTGGAGCGGCATTAAATACCTCTGTTGATGGTGTTGAAGAAAAGCTGGATGCTTTACATGCCGATATTGATCAAGTAGAAGCGAAATTAGATTCTCTTGTCACCAGTTTAACTGCCGCAGGACATACTGGTACAAAACTAATAGCGATAGAGGCACTTTTAGCCACCGGTGCAACAATTACAGCTATTCAGCAGATTACCTCTGAAATCCAAGCGATGCGAGGGCAGACGCCAGTGCCCTTTGCTTGGGTTGGTCTTGGTGCCGTGCAATTTGATATTGGGCCAGCACTAACAATAGACGCTAAATATGAAGTTACCAAAGTTCAATGGGACGCAAACGATGATGCTGCTGGGACTACTGACGTTCAGCTTTCGATTGGCTATGCAACAGGCTATATGCCAGGTGCCTCACAATATGAGCTTTATGGTTCTACAACATTGACCTTTGTGGCTCATGTTATTGGAACAAGCAATCTTTATAATACCGGAAGCGCGTTTGTAGCAGATGGAACGGGTAAGCTTTATGGAGTTGCTACACCAACCGGTGGAGCCACAACAAACGGAACTGGCACTATTTGGGTTCGAAGGATCTACTAATGCCAGCTCAGATTAACCCAGTCCCTTACCCATTGGTTTCTGCGGGGACCCCGCAGTTAACTTTAAGTATTGGAGCAAATAGTTCTCAAACAACTTATGCATCAATAACTGAGGGGGCCACACCAGACGGTGGAAGCGGAATTTATACATACGCTTGGACATTACAGCGAGATAATAGCACAGATGGTACTTCACTTCTGTCTGACTCTACTATACAAGCACCGACTTGGACACCTGACCGAGCTGGATGGTGGGATGTTCGTTGTACTGTAAACAGTGGAGATGTCACCGTTACAGCATCAAGACGACTTCGTATTATTATTCACACACAGACCATCGACGTGCCACTTTCAACGCTTGTCATGGCCCCATTATAAGGAAAGACTTCATGGGTTGGAGATATATTGGATCGGCGTTACCAGCGGGTACCGCACCTGCAGATTATCTTGATACTATCGTTGGGCTATTCGCATCTGTTCTTTATGCAGATGGATCTCCCCGCGCAGCGGGGGCTGGCTATGCCTGGAGCCTAGAGAGCGAGGAAGGTACCCCCCGCGCTGCCGTCAGCTTTCAGGGGCCAACTGGATGTGGACATACAGCACGTGTCGTGATCGTGGGAGCCCCGGCTGCTGGCCCTATGGCAGGGTTTGCGCACACGGGCGCAGGAGCCATGGCCTCACCCGAGGTCACAGCCAACAACAAGCTTCACGCCATGACCAGCATCGGCGGGTCTCTTTCAACCTGGACCGGACTGAACCCGATGGGCGTTGGAACTCGAATCAACGGGTTCGATGCTGTCGGATTGTTCGGTGGTGCAGCCGGAACCGTACGTGCTTGGGAGAGCCCGAAGGGGATCTGCATCGTCTACAAGAATGGTACTGGCTTCTCTGGGCTGATTCAGGGCGCCTGGATCCGTCCATGGAATCCGGCCGGCGCTCTCGGCTCGGAGCCCGATGGTCATCTTTACGGCGGTTTCTGCACCGGCTCGGCCGAGACCATGGTCATAGATGAGGACGGTAGCGCCTACAACCACAACTTTAGTTGTAGGCATATCGCCAGCACAGGCCGTGCCCATGGACATGTGCTTCAACCTGGTGGAGGTAACAACCTCTACTACCTGCGTGTAGAGCGGAACCTCTCTACATCAGCCGTAGCCGCTACGCACAAGACACCCGATGGTGAGTGGGTGCGACAAAAGTTGAGCTACATGGACACCGCGCAGACAGCTTATGGCTACGCCTACGATATGGGCTTTGTCCCTCGTGATATGCTGGGCGTTACGCGCTATGACGGTGCGAATCCCAGCTACTACGTGATCTCTGCATCGTCCGCCGTGGTGGGTGACGCCATCGGGCTATACTACGACGAGACGTAATATAAGTAAGTCCTCTTGATTTGTAAAAAGCTTTTGAAACTCTTATGGCCGGTTTATCCGGCCATAAGTTTATTATATAGCTTAATTAATTCATCCGTATAGAAAGCGATGTCACTTGTCTGCTCAGTTACTGTAACTGTTTTTATGAACTGTTTATATTCCATTTTAGAAGGCTTGCTTCTAGTTAGTTTTTTAAAACGATTATAACTATATTCAAATTGTTCTTTTGTCATAATTGTTCTTTCATTTCTTTTGTAAAGATTAATGGTATTGGAGATCTGCCGAAGCTTAAGAATCTTTCAAAGAATAATCCATATTTAATGGGGTTGATTTGAGTTATACCCATGGCCCAACAGGCCAGTGAACCAGCAGAGCTTCCTCGTCCTGGTCCAGGCAGGCTATTGATACGCCAGCTTTCTTGTATGACTTGGGCCACTATTAAAATATAATCTGAAAAACCCATTTGTTTTATTTGCTTAAGCTCATAATCCAGACGATCTCTATATTCTTTGGGAGGCATTCCATTAAAGCGGTCATATAGACCGTGCTGTGCTTCCACTTCTAAATGCTCCCAAGAAGTGAGACCCGCCGGCGTATCTTTGTAAGTAGGGAACCTGCTTGTAGTGTCAGATAAATAATCTTTATCATTTATCAATTCAGCAACATAAGAAGTATTGGTAATTGCTTCTTCAGGAATTCCTAAATTCCTGCAATGATTAGAAATCCATTCAGCATTTGCAAAATGGCAATCTAATCCTCGAAAAGAAAATCTTTTCTCAGAACTTCTTGGTGAATTTGTTTGCACGCATAAGGCAATGTCATGCAATTTCTGTTGAGATTTAAGACCATAGTGAACATCATTAGTGACAATGAGTGGTAAGTCTAATTCATTAGCAATTTTAATTAGCTGTTGATTGACAAGGATTTGCTCTTCAGAATAAATCTGTTCTTTGATTTCAGTGAGTTTTTCGCGGCCCTTAGATGTATAGTTTCCAATCTCTAATTCAACTAATAATCTTCCACTAAAAATTTCTTTCCATTCAGTAATTACTTTTTTAGCTTTCTCATATTGACCAGATAATAACAATTGAGAGGAATAAGATCCCAAGCAGGCCGTAGATGCACACAGTCCATCTGTATGACATACTAATAGGTTGTTATCTAACCGAGGTTTAGAGTAGAACCCCTCGGTATGTGCTTTAGAAGATAAGGTATATAAGTTTTTCAGTCCCTTATTATCTAAGGCAAGCAAAAGGAAGTGATAGTAAGATTCTCCATCAGCATCCTTTTCTTTTTTAGTCATATCATGAGTCCAGTATGCTTCAAGACCGGCGATAGGTCTTATGTCTTCTTTTCTACAAGCTTTAATGAACTTATATAAGCCTCCCACAGATCCATGATCTGTACAACTAATACTATTTTGTCCATTTTGTTTAGCCAATTTAGGCAAGTCATTGATCTTGTTAATAGAATCAAGTATTGAATACTCGGACCTCAAGAATGAACATGCAGATGGGTAAATCTACAGTCCATTCGAGGTGCCTCCTTTACAGCAGCCATTGCATTTGTATCCTTTATAAGAAACTGCCCATAAATTTCTGAATACACCAACTGGAATATTTAGACAAGCAGAACAATTGAGATATCCGCACTTAGGGCAAACACCTTGATCTTCTAATAGCTCATAGCTTTCATCTTCATATACAATCATTAATTGCTTGCCACAAGTGGCACATTGAATATCTCTATCAATCTTCTTCTGAGATTTCTGTATTCTGACTGTCATTAGTAACTTCCATGCATTTTGTTTTGATCTTATCGAATAATTCAGTGTTGGATTTAAGTAAAGCAATCAAGCCTGCCCGTCCACCTATGCAAAGTGTATCTTCGGAGCCTTTGACCTTAACAGCTTGACCGGCGAATCTGATAATGCCTTTATTTTTAGCGCATTGAACTAGGTCTGCATAAGGATCAATTCCTCGACCAACAATAAATTCTACTTCAGCTTCACCACCCTGCATTGCTAATTTATTTTTCTTAATAGCAATTTTCATTTCTAAAGCTTTATCTTTTTTTGATGAAATTTTAGAAGTTACTTTAAGTCGTAGAGAAGCATAGTATGGCAATGCATGACCTCCTGAAGTTTTGGGGCCAGAGTACATAGACATTGATTCGCGTTCTTGGTTTATAAAAAGATATAATACTTTGTGGTCTTTGGCTATTTTAGAAGTCTCACGCATAGCTTTAGACATTTTTCGAGGCAGCGTTGCCATAGAGCTTTCATTCATATCCTTGTTGACTTCTTCTTCTGTCTGGGCTGCATCAACGGAATCAAATACAACACAACCGATTTCAGAACTATTCCCAAGATTTATAGCGATTTGCAAGGCCTGTTCTGCTGTATTTGGACGAATATAAAGCACTTCTTCTGTGTTTACTTCAAAACCTTGAATAAACTTTGTATCGTTTGTTCGTTCGAGATCTATTAGGGCGGCAATTCTTTTAGCGCGCTTTTCTTCTTGAGCCTTCTGATTCTCGTATTTTTGCCACTGTTTTAGAAATTGTAAGCACAGTGAACTCTTCCCGCCAGAAGGAGGCCCGTATACTTCTATAATCCTGTCAACAGGAATTCCACCACAGCCGAGTTCTGAATCTAGTGTAATTGATCCAGATTCAAAGCATTCAGAACTCTCTATAATATTTCCAAGACCAAATTGTACATCAGAATTATTCTTTTGGAATGCCGCAATCATTGAATCAATCGCAGCTAATCCAGTTATTCTTTTAACACCCATTCAATTTATAAACCTCTCTTTAAAAGCTCTATTTAATTGGTTAGCCAAATGATCTAATTCATTGGTTACCCACCAAATCTGTCTCTCAATCAATTCTCTGGGCAGCGGAATGTCTGAAGAATGCTGGTTTTGGTTTACTACGCCATCATAAACCAATTCATCAGCCTTATCTAATTCTTCAAAAGAATTGAAGCGTCGAGTCTCCCACACCTCACCACTGAAATCTTTAACTACCTGAGTTTCGTTTTTAAAGCGAACATCATCAATCATAAACACGCCAATTTTCGGAAAGGGTGGTGAGAATGATTTAATTTTATTTTGCATAGCTTCAGTAAAGTAATCTTTCTGAATTCCTCTGAAGAAGTCCCCAGTCTTTTGCATTACTTGTCGAGGCGAATGATTACCCAACCTCTTAATTGGCGACTCCTTTATTTTTTCATCCATATCTGGTGTAACTTCTAAATCTAAAAATTGTTTACACAGATCTCGAATTGGTTCTGCAAAATTATGAGTTACACAATGATAGATATTAGGATCTAGAGATTCAGTAAGTAAACGAGCCGACAGTGTTTTGCCCATACGTCTATATCCAGAAAATCCTAAGACAATTATTTGAGGCTGATAATAGACAATAGCTTCAGGCTTAAGCTCAGGAGGAATTGAATGTTGCTTAGTAATTAGATATGGAGAATCTTTTTGTTCAAACATTTGTTTCCTTGATTTGCATTCTGTTGGAATATATGTGACAATGAAACTATAGTGATTTCATGGAGTCGTCAAATGAAAACAGAAGCATTAGTTAATGGTCATTTTGCAGTTCTTCATGCCGGACACATTAGATTATTAGAGTTTGCTAGTAATTACGGATTGGTAACTGTCGCTTTGAATAGCGACTACTGGACTAAGCTTAAATATGGAAATGACTATATACCACTAGTAGATAGAGCTTATGCATTAAGATCTAATAGATTTGTATACAATGTTGTTGTGTTTGATGAAGAAACGCCCGCCGAATTGATACTTCAGTTACAACCTAAGTATGTTGTTAAAGGTCCAGATTATATAAACATCCAATTGGCTGAGCAATGGGCTATTGATAGGATCAAGGCTAAGGTGGTCTACATGGACGGGCCTAAGACAGAACAGACTTCAAGCTCTGGATTGATTAAGAAGCTAAAGATTCCACTTTATTGAAGTTCCAGATTTTACGCTTGATAATATACTTTCTTTAGTTGTTTCTACCTCAAATGATCCGAGCCAAGCAATAAGTCATTCTTGTAGTAAAGTTCTTTTTTACCATTAGGATTGGCAGACTCTATGAGTTTGCATTGACTACAGAATTCTTCAAGAGATAGCAATGGTTCTATATCTAGCTTTTTCACAAGGCGTGAATAAATTACTAACTCAAAGAATTTATTCTTTTTTTTGAAGAGTTCATTAGATAACTGATTAACTATATTATCCGCCTGAGTGTATTTAATTAAATCTTCTCAAGAAAAATCATCCAAGCTGTTGGTGCATGTTGTCATATGTTCTATACTTGGTCTTGATCATTTCTTTAAGCTCATCTCGTGTTTTTCCAGACTGTTTGATCAGATATTCTACAAACATATAGTCAGGAACATATTCGAAATTGCAGACTGGACAGTATTGTGAGGGAATATTATATTCAATATTTTCAATCCACAGCTCTTGTTCTGCTTCGTCTTCAGAATCTCCTCTCTCGGCATTTTGTGTGATTAGCTGATTGATGTTTGTATAGGCATGAGCCTTACAAAAGGTGTGACCCTTTTCACATTGAACCATTTCTGTTTCAGTGAGGCAAAGGTCCCAACCTCCATCTGTATACGAACAACAATCGCAGACAAAGGAGGAGCTGCTGGAATTCGAAATAAAGGAATTTCTAATCTTCATTTTTGGGTCCAAACTATATGTTTGGCGATATGATAATAGGCTTCTCTTTTGTTTTTGCTATTCTCTACGTATAGAAAAGAATAATGGAATCTATCGGGGATTTTTTTCTGCATTATGAATTGCTGATATTTTTCTAAATAAAGTTTCATTTGATTACCATCTTTAGGCCAACCCATTTCATTCGCTTTGTTGATTGTATCTTCTACAAAATTGGTTTTCCTTTTCAAAGATATTTATTTTCTAGTCCTTATAATAGACCCTCATATAGTTCAGCTCAGTAGGAAGACAGCCATGGTAGCCAAGCTCCATTGCCTCTACAATCTTTGCTGTGTCTTCTGGCAAGGTCAGTCGAATCTTTGCTGAACTCTTAGAAGTGGTATCCATATGATCAATTTTATAATCAAGAAGATCATTTGGCCCGCAAGCAAAGAGTGGATAATAGAATTTATCTGCTTCTAAAACAAATGTTTTGGCAGAGAGTCTTGTCGGCGCGTAAAACCAATTACTGCCAAAGCCGAAGAACTCTCTATTCTCTTGTTTAGAGATTTCAATAATTTCTTCACCAGATAGAGGACCTTGTAGATCTGGATTGATAGTTCTTAGCCATTCGTTAAATACTTGAGGCTCTTCTACAATTGCGATTCCATACACATGATAACCGTTATTCATTATTTAATTCCTTTCTATATTTCCATTTAATAATATATTCAAACTCTTCTCGATCCCATTGATGATTACAGTTTTTGCAGATAACTGTTCCATTTTCTAATGGTTCCATATCTATTTCGTCATTAAAGACTATATATAGATCTTGAAAATGATCATCTTTGTATTGGCTTTCTAAATTGAAAGACCACCAGGAAGTTATGTCCTGCTTGATTATCAGTTTTTCTGAACCACAGTCAGGACATTCTATTGCTGGGTTTTTGTAAGTAAACTTAGACATTTAGTTTTCCATATACTCACTTACATCATCCCAGGTAAACGCTTGCTGACAATCTGGACAGAAGAAGTTGGCGTCACCATTAATATTTGAATCTATCATTTCAACCAGCTCCATTCCGAAATTTGAATCATAAACTGCTTTATGATAATTCACGGTACGTTCTTCCCAGTAAATATACTCTGAATTACAACTTGGGCATCTTACTTTATTATCCATTTTATACTCCGATGAAACAGGCGTTCATTCTGAGCGCCTGAAAAATTCCTTTTCCTATTTGATCTATTTTTGTCTGTGCTAAAGCGATGTCATCATGGTAGAAAATTATTTGAGTAACAGCTTTAATAAATTTTTCTTGGTTAGAAGTATCGGTGTGTTTATTTAAAGTAATGATTTTCTTCTCGAAGTCAATCTCAAACTCATCCTCTTCTTCAGAATGATAGACTTGGTAAACATGACCTTGGTAAATGAATGACTCTGGAATAACCAGAACATTCAATTCACGATTATTCCAATACTCATAAGCTTGTTGAATTACATAATTTCGAATCTTATCAAGATTTACTTTGTCTCCATCAAGTAATTGGTTCACTAAGCTTTTTAAAGTAGTTGGTTCACCATTTTTATCCGGGACGAGCAGCATAGAATATTCTGAATTAAAGAACATATCTACAGCGTCATCAAAAGCTTCTTGTAGATACTCCTTTGATCTAAGTTTTGGATGTTGAAGTTTTACATAATCATCCATAGCTTGAACAAGAATTTTGAACAAGAGAGCTTTGTAGTCGTCGCCATCGAACATTGTTTTGTCTAAACCAAGCATTAATTTTCCTCTTTAATTGTAGTTTTCAGTATTTCTTCAGTTTCTAAGTCTAGCAACTTTCTATAATCATATTTATAGAGATCTAAATCTTCATTGACTTCCATTTCTAAGATCACTGTGTATTTCTTTCTGGGCGGTTTGTAGTCGTAACACTTCTTTACATGTCCATCCTCCTCTTTTTTGATGCCAGTAAACTCATTATTGCATATAGATGGTTTACTTATTTTCCATGTACATTCTTTGCAGTGGATACAAATATCGTTTTCAGTTATTATTCGTTGCATATTGGCATAGTCTTAATTTTGTCATAGTCACCACACTCAACTATGTAATTATCTAAATCAAACAAAGCATTTCTGAAATCTACATCACAAGAAGACTCCTCTCCTGGTTTGTAATCACAAAAACTACAAG
>Ga0066636_10002885_pt1 | contig 10969 bp, 16 predicted proteins | sample CryGeyCG2014_080_2_FD_62736 | JGI IMG/M metagenome (GOLD analysis project Ga0066636, IMG submission 62736) | Groundwater microbial communities from aquifer - Crystal Geyser CG07_land_8/20/14_0.80 | ecosystem: Environmental > Aquatic > Deep subsurface > Groundwater | place: USA: Utah: Grand...
TGTAGCATCAGCAATTTGCGCTAAGAGGGCGGCGGTAGCACCTGGAATACCAAGTTCAAGCGTTCCAGCACCAACTAGATCGATCTTACAAATGCCGATTACGATCGCTAGAACATCGCCTGTGACATTGAAAACAGTGAAAGGATCGTTTGTACCATCGTGATCACCGATGGCGTTTGTTGTGCCACCAGCGAAGGTAATACGCTTACTTGTTACGAAAGGTAGAAGTCCTTGGAATGGTCGTCCGTTTGCATCGAGTTTGAGTAGTGAGTCAGTCATAGTGTCCTTTCAATTATAGACACTAGGATTACACTGCTCCAGTGTCGCCTTGTACGCCTGTAGCACCAGTCACACCAGTTGCACCTGCGAGATCTTCGAGAGCGTTCACATATGCAGCGAGAGCTTGCAAATACAGCTCAAGAGCGCGGTTGCCCTGAGTTACTTCGTGACTGAGTGGTGTCGTAAATGCCATATGTGTTTTCTCCTTTTAGTTTTACTATTATGTTCTCAATCTTACGCGCTTACTGCGTGGCGTAGGACAACTAAGAAGCCTTGATTTAGGATCTTGGCAACGTAGCTGAGCTTCCAGCCAGAGGTACTGCGTTGGTTTAGAGGATCAGCAGTTCCAGCAGAGCCGAGAGGCTTGACGATGTTCATCAGGGTCTTGCCTGAGATACGAGTCTGAGCATACGCCTCTTTTCCGAAGATCAGAGTGTAGTGGACATCGATCGAGTTGTCACCTGCGCCAGCTGCTACTTTAGCGTTGGTCGTCATAATGAAGCGAACATTGGCGAGTGAGCCGATTTCATCTTCCATCACCGTTGATTTGTTGGGGTATTTCTCGACAGGGATGAAGCCTGCAGCATCATCTAGGTCATAGGCGGTGTCCTCAGACACGATGCCGATGAAGCTCTTGCCAACTGGAACGGTGTTCCAGCCAGTTGAAGCATTGATCATGGAAGTGACAGGGCGAGCGTTGTTCCCGCGAAGGTTACGAACAGCCTGTTTGACTTCAGAGCGGTTGATGATCATAGCACTGGTGACTTGGGAATCTTGGGTAGCAGTGGAAGCCCATTGGATGTTTGTGCTAGCTGCCAAGACATCTCTTGCGAGAGCATCTACGGAAGCACCGGCCTGTTCACCCAAAACTTCAGCAGCTTCAGTGAGGACGGGATCGATCGTCTCAGTCAGAACAACGTCTGTGAGAGTGACGTAATCACCGTAGTATTGAACAGTTGCTTCGGAATCGGTAACAGAGAGCTGTTTACCAGTTGGGGTGACACCTTCGGTCAGAGCAGTTGTCTGAGCGGTCAATGCACCATAGACACGGAATTTGATGACGTTGCTGCCAGAATTAGCAGGAATGTCCCGAACTTGAGCGAAGCGGTTGTGGACGAAAGCAGGAACAGCTCTCAAGAGCATGGTGCGATTGTAGAATACGCTTACTTCTTTTGGAATCTGTGTGCGGGTAGTCATTCCCATATGTTTGTCTCCTTACTTTATATAATATGTCACTTTATAACAAAAAAGACGCGGGTTCTTGCGAACTCCACGTCTCGGTTTTTCCGTTATACGCGGTAGCTTTTGGCTACGTTACAATCAGTATTGCATAATCAAAATAGCGTGTCAATAGGTTAGTACCAGACTAAACTAAAGTTGCTCACCAACTTGACGACCAGTTTTGGGATCAACGCGGTCAATGAGCAAGTCTGCTCCTGCCTGTTGTGTCGCCATCATTGATTCTGAGAGTATATCTGCTACTTGCTGTGGGATTTCAACGAATCTACCCTTGGGAATGAATGTTTTGTAGCCATTGAGCTGAACCACTTCGACTGCTCCGCTTACTATTACCTGCTCCGTGCGACCGTGAACCATCACTTCGCGGATGACACCTGGCTTCTCTGCGCCAACTAGGGGAAGGAAGAAGCGAACATTGGGTTGTGATTCTAGTTTACATCTCATCGTCTCAGCTTTGGTCAAGAATTGCTTGTTCACCAATCGATCTTCGCTTGGGTTTGGTTTCTCTTTGATGGTTTTGACGGGTTCAACAACTTTCTGAGCTGCGCTTGCTTTGAGGGTGTTGATAACAGCCTTGAGTCCTGCCTTCGTGGTGAGAGTTACCGCATCTTCGGCTGGCATACCTAATTCAACCACTTCAGCCTGAAACTGTTTGACGGTTTTCTCTACTGGCTGATCTCCAGCACCTACTCCTGAGTCACCTTGGTTCATGTTTTCGTCTGACATATGTTGTCTCCTTTATATTATGTAATTATCCAGTCATCCCTTTTGCTTTGGCGATCTCAGCTTCCATTTCTTTGTCACTGAGTTTAGCATAGTCTTTTGCGCCACCTGCGGGAGTTCGGACGTGTGATCCGTTGCCACCCTTACTCTCCAGAACCTTCTTTTGAGCTGCGCGCTCTTTGGCTGCGCCGATCTTCTGCATTTCACCCGACATGACGATTGCAGCGATATTTTTGACAGGAATGTTTTTGTAGGTTGGGTGAGCCAGATATTTCATCATCACTGGTTTGTACTTGGCTGCTTCGGGGTGTTCGGTAATGTAGGAATTGACCTCGATCTCGTCATTTTGCTTCTGAATTGTTGCTTTGAGGGGACTGAGTTCTTTGTTCACAACTTTGGTGATTTGAGCTTTGTCCTCTGGGTCTATATCGTCATCACCATCATCGGCTACACCTGAGTCTCCCTTGTTACCACGCTCTTCGGGGTTGAAATCATCAGCATTGATACCAGAATCGCCTTCGTCTCCATCTGATCCTGAGTCTCCGTTGTCTCCAGAAGCTCCTGCGCCGTCATCGCCACTTGCACCAGCTCCATCATCTCCTGAGTCGCCATCGTCACCAGATCCACCTTCTCCACCGTTGTCGCCACCACCATCGTCGCCATCTTCCTCTTCTTCTTCCTCTTCTTCACCTATGAAAAGATCTCTGGGTAATTCTTCGTCAAACAGTTTTGAAAATATGCTCATAATCTCCTTCGGTTATTCCGTATAGATTGGTACTTATTCAGTGTAGTGATTGTGAACTATCTTGTCAAGTCGTCTTGGATAATTCTTCATCACCAGATCTAGCTGTGAGTGTAGCCACCGTATCAAATGGGTCGGACTCTGGCTCTTTTTGAGTTTCAGTCGTCAGTTTTTTGATTATTGTCTGTGGAGTATCGCGCATTTCCTCCATGACCGCAAGTTTATCTCTGAGTCTATCCATTCCCTGCTCATTCAACTGTTTTGGGTTGTAGAGAATTTGCCTTTTCACCTCCTCGATATTCTCATTCGCGATCTGGACGAATAATTGCCAGCCACCATTGTCTAGGAGCGAGCGAAACAGTGCTGTGCCGTTGTCTATCTTTTCTGGTGTATCAAATAGGTCTGACATAACTACATTCCACTCGTCATACTAGGCGTAATTGGTCGATTGATTGGTTGATTTGAACCAGGCGTGGGAGTAGGGGTTGGCTTGCCATCTTGGAAGTCAGTCGCTCCCTGATCCTGGGGGAAGAACTCTGGATTGGTTTTCTTGATCATCAGAGCCTTTTTGTGGGTTTCGATGTGGGCTTTAGCGGATGGAGTGTCTTTGGCTGTTGAGTGCACCTCCAAATGGATATTGTGATCATCCTCTCGCAACACTCCGACAAACTCATCTTCATTCAATTTGTCATTCTCTTCTTCAGCTACGCGCTCATCGATCGTTGGGGGGAGTAGGCGGTCGAGTTCATCCTTTTTCATGCCGTAGAACTTGCCGAGTTTACGCATAGCATATCTGCGGTTGGCTGTAGGATCGGCGAGAACGAGCGTGAAGTATCCCGTGAGTGACTGTCGCTCTTCGAGTTCTTTGGCGCGGTTTACGGCCCTACTCTCGATCTGGAAGTCAGGACTGATGTGAGTGATGAAATCTTTCTTGTCGAGCTTGCGCCATTTAGCACCAAAAGCTCCTTTGAGCCTGAGAACCTTCTCATCAATGTCGTCAGAGAAGTAGTCGTAGTACCCTTTGTACCAGAATTGCCAGAACACTTTCTCACTCCACCCAAACACCTTGGCGGCGAGTGAGTAGCGAGTATCAACACCAGATTTGAGAATGTTTGTCTCTCCAAGTGGTCGGTTCTTCTCGGATTGGATACCCTGTTGAATGTCGGGAGTGGCTGTGGCTTTCTGAGCGGAGATGTCGAGGGTCGTATAGACGAAATCGATGAGTGGCATATTCGGGCGCGCTTTGATGAGTGGTTGGATAGCATTTCCGATTGGCTCATTCTTGCCGTCAGCTGAGATGAATTTGTTGAATCCGATCTTGAGGTCTTTTTTGTTGGTGACTTTGTTCGTGTCATAGATATACATCGGGTAGACATCGCTCTTCATGGCCTGCAGTACGAGGTTCAAGACGACCGCCCTAGCGCGCTGCTTGTCCTCAACCAAGTCAGGAATGGATACACCATCCCAATCATGAGCTGTGGGGTAGAGAGGACGATCTACGAGCTTCCAGTAGTCCTCTTTGAGTTCTTGAACGCCGATGAGTTCGTTTCTCTCGTTGGCTGTCCAGCATTTCAAGCGGATTGGATCTTCGTCAGTTGGCTTCCCATCCTCTCCAAGTGGTTGATAGAAGGTGTACCAAATGAGTGCTTCGTGTTGTGAGTTTGCGCCCAGCTTGTTCTCATTGTCGAATTGGCGAGTCCCGCCTCGGTTCTGAGCTTCGTTGCGAGCATCGATAGCATCCTGAAGGAGTGAGAATGTAGGAGTTCCGTAGTTGAGTGCAGTACCCTCGCCCTTTTTGACACTATCGAAGATGTGTGGATTCTTTTTGAGATCCATGCGGGTGACTTTGATTGGGTATCCCATGAAGCGAGCTGCACCCTTCTTACTATCCTTGCGACCATTGATTGATTTGGCATCAGGGTCACGAAGGAAAATAAATGGATCAATTATCTCTGGTAGTGGGTAGAATTGTAGCTCATCAGGGTTACGAATGAACTCTTCCATCGAGAGAATACCTCGACCGAAGAAGGCGGCATCGAAGTCCCAATCGTAGTCGATTTGGTCCTTCTGCATTTCCTCATAGTCAAACTCAGCCATCGCATCGATGTTTTCAGTTTGCTGATCATCACCTTCCTCGCGACCACCAGCGGCAACCATCAATCGGTCGTCATAGAGAGAGGCGAAAACTGTCTGCATGGTCGTGAAGAGGGTGACATCACCTACAGCCTTGGTGTCGCGTTTCTGGTTGTTGTAGAGCTTCAGGCGAACTTCCCACTGCTTTTTCTTGGGTTGTTGATGCTTCCAGGCCTGATCGTACTCTTCTTTGACCTGTTCGAGTAGCCCAGGATAATCTTTGGCTGTTCTCACCTCTTCTTCCTGATTTGATGATTCAGATTTTCCCATAATTATTCCTTTGTGGGTTCGTCCATTGATTCTACTTTACTTCGATTAGCTTCAAGCATTTCAACGGCTTTTTTCTCTTCGTCAGTGAGTCCATCGCCGCGCTGGTAGTCGATTGTGGCGCAAGCACCCGCATAACATATATCGCGGGAGTTATCGATCACATCCTGAGAGACTTCTACACCCTTCTCATGGGTCACAACGATATAACTTGAGTAGAGTTGCCCCTTCCATACGGCATCCCACAAGAACATATCCTTCTCATCGCCTGGGATGTGACGAGCATAGACCATGCCATCCTTATACCCAACAGCTGTGAGAATTTTCATGAGTCCAGTGACCTCGGTAGATCCGAGTACGCCTTCAACTTGTTGATCGTTCATGTGTATCCCTTCTTGGCATCATCCTCTTCTTTTTCTACGCCAATTTTGGTGATTTTGAATCTGCCTGATAGTTCTTGCTTCTCTGAGTATTCGTCTTTGTTCGATCCAATCATCTCAACTTCGATTTCCATTTTGTACTTCTTCCCAACTGACCAATCTTTGATTTCGGGGAGCTGTGAGGCTTTGAGAGAGAAGGTGGGGTGCATCATGTCGTAGCTCAACGTTTCATTCTTTTTCTTTTCTTCTTTGAGCGTGTGCATAGTATCTCCTATATTACGAGTATGATCTCAGTGTAGCAAATTGTCTACTGACTCACAATCGGTATGGTCAATTCATTCTTCTCATCAACTAATTTACTCAGGTGAGGTTCAACGCGGGTGATAGTCCCATTGGCTTTGTGGACAGTTACGCTACCAAACACACACTGTCGAAGCTCTTGGATGACCAACGCTTCCTTCCTCGATACCTCGATGACTACCATGATTTCTTCTTTGTGTGGGACGAATGTATCACTCATATGGGTCTACCTCTACTTCAACTTGATGTTCGTTTGCGCTGTGATCAGATTGTGTCGTAACTTGACCACCGACATCATCCTTCCATCCTACAGCAAAAGTACGAAGTGCGTCAGATCCGTGTGAAGCCCAATTATGAAGTGGGTTTGATTTGAATGTTTTGAGCTTGTCGTCCCATTCGTGTATATAGCTTCGAAGAGCTGAGATACCATTGACTGTTGAGTCCTGATCGAAATAACATTTGGGGAGCAATCCTTTGACCGACTCAATCCCGTTATCGACTCCGAATGTGTTGGTGGCTACCACAACCACTTCATGTCCTAGCTCAATGGCGATCTGCTTGCGAGTCTCTCCATCGTTGCCGCTTGGAGCTGTAGCATCGTGTGGAAGGTACATTTTGCCGTAGTGATATGGTTTCTTTGCCATCTCAGCCAAGAATCCTCGAAATCCACCTTCTACACCCTCCATGTAGTCAATGAGATGAAACGCCCGTCCTACGCGCTGGATGAACCACACCTTCATGTTATCGAGTCCAAGATCCCATGCGGTATAGACCAAGTGATTTGGATCATGGGGAACGCGGGTGATCCGGCCCTCTTCATCGATGTTTTTGAATAGGTCGCCGAAATATGAACCCTTGATCGCGATGCCGAAATCATTCATGTATTCCTGCATATACAAATCATCGTTGCCATCCTTTTCGATGATCTCTAGTCGCTCTTGTGCCAGAATCTCAGCGGGAATTGCTTTGGTCTCCTCGACTGTTTGATTGATGTATAGCCACAAATCAGGATACTTCTTTGCAATCTGAGCAGTAGTCCAGCCGTGATTCTTGCCACGAACTGTGTAGATGAAGATAGCCCATCCACCATTTTCAGCCAGGATAGGTCGAAGATAATCCCAAGCAGCGGGGTCTTGCAACGCCCACTCAGAGAACACGATTCCGACAGGGTTCGCGCCCACTATCGAGTCAATGTTGTCCGACCCCACTACTTGAAATATCGAACCAGGAATTTTATCTCCCGCTTTGGCGCGGATCTTCTCATCTTCAGTCATCAAATTGCTTGGTTTCTTGACCTCGATAAGCATATTTGAATTGTCTGTGCGTAGGCGAAGAGCTTGGGGGATATGGTCAGTGAATTTGAATCCATCTCGATCGCGACCGTCCCAAATGACCTTCTTGCCCTGTGCGTATGTTGGAAGGATGTAGTAGTAGCTCCCTATGCGAGAAAACATCTCTCGGGCCACATGATTGATGCAGAGCTTGTCTTTCCCCCACCTACGGTGTGCCACCACGACAGCGCGTTTGTAGCCTTTGTCGAGTCCCTGAAGAACGGGGAGTTGATAGTCTCTCGGAGTGTAGTTGTAGGGTAGATGGATTTTGGTTGGTTGGTCTGTCATTCTCTCTCAGAGAAAAACTCTCTGCTCCACTCAATATGTCTTTGCTGAAGAGAGTTTCGATCAATTATGGCTCTCAAAAACCTTCGAGGTATGACGTGACATCGCTCTAGTGGATTCAATAGACCACAGGCCATACAGCATTGATCAGTCATAGTAACTCTCACTTTCGGTCATACATTTTTTGCACACAAGACCATCAATCTTTTTCATTTCCCCCAGAACTTCATGGAAGGCGAGAAATTGATCACGAGCAAGTTCTCCAAAAGCCTTGCATCTTGGGTTTGCACATTTTCCAAGCCTAGAGTCTGGATCTTCTACAACATTTTCCGAATGTTGCTGTAAGACTTTTACTTTTGCTGTAACATCCTCAAGTTGATAGGCGGGAACGAGGATTTCTATTACCTTTTCGTACCTAGTGATTTGAACTGGCAACTCGTTTAGTCTCGGTAATCTAGTTTGTAGCTGGCGAAATGTAATCTGCTTCATTTCTTCTCCCTCGGTGCAAATCTCTCGATCTCAACGGAATTGAAAGTATGCGCTATCTCTAGTTTTTGCTTGGGGTATCGGTTTTTTATTTTGTTGTACTCTCGGATCGCGCCGAGTTTGGTTGTGAAGTCTGCGTGTTGGTGAATTAGGAATGAGGTTTGCTTATCAACTGCCACATCATTCATCCCCGTTTTCTCCAAAATCTCGTTGATTCGTAGAAGGATGATAGGATTTGATAGCAACCTCGAAGCCGATCCCTGGCACGACTTATACCAATTTGGCTTACTCTTGTCTGGATCATATACCTTGATGTACGACTGTGTACCATTCCCCAAAAACTCTCGATCGCTTGCGTATAACCGACAGAACTTCTCTCGTTTTGGATTCAGTGAACTCTTCACCTTCAGTTTTTCCGTGTGGCTCATATAATCCAGTGTATCACAAATACTTGTTCAGAATCATGTACAAGATGAACATCGCCACTGCGGAAGCAAATAACATTCTCCACCTCAAGAATGGATCTGACTCTGGCTGGTAGTAACTGTCTGCACTCATAGATGGATGGAGAGAGATTCGAACTCCCAGGGCATACGCTCCCCGACCATTCCCCATCCACGCGCGGGGTTTGTCGGAGTATTCACCGACAAGTCTCGACTTTCACGATAACCCCTGGGAATATGATGGAATCACAACCACTACTTTCTTACCTTGACCAGTTAGGGATTCCTCCCGCTGACTGTATAAGTTTTGCCATATTCCTTTGTTGTGGCGGTGAGAGTCGCACTCACTCTATACGGGTTATGAGTCCGTCATGCACTATACATTACGCCACGCGTTTTTATTATCATAATCCCTTCTCGAACCACTTGTAATAACCCTGCTTTTGATCGTTGTAGATGACCATGAGTGGTAGTCCTAGCTTGAGGCGTTGCCAGTTCATGAACATTCTTCCCGTCCTACCGTTTCCGTCCACGAATGGATGGATTCTCTCGTACAAAATATGGTTATCTTTTATTTCTTCCTCGACCCCATCTTTGGTAAATTTCCCGTAGTCGGCGTTCATCACTGCCAGCCAATTTTTGATCGCGCTAGGGATAAGGATGTGGTTCATTCCATATGTCGCACCCACCCATACAGGAACGGTTCTGAAGTACCCCCTCTCATCTGGTCGAAGTGGCTGGTGGAACATGAGTATTTTGTGGGTTTTGAGAATCACACGAGTAGTCAGATTTTTCTGTTTCTGTAGGAACTCCCATGCGCATATTGCCTGGACGAGAGAATTCTTATCAAATACTCCCTCAATAGCGTTTGACTGTTCGAGAAATTCTACCGCCATCCCCTCTTTTGGTAGGTCTGTCATAACTTCCCCTTGTATCTTTTGAACTTTATTATCTCTGGTTTGATCTTCTTTTTGACATCTTCGACAACCGATGCTGCCAAGATCGCTATCCTTCTCTCTAGCTGGCGTTTTCGATACCACTGTCGATTGTTGAGGGTGTAGTATTCCTCGACCGCATCAACAAATTCTCTCCTATTTCTCATCTTGGACCCCACCATTGGTTTTATAGCTCCTTCGAGGAATTTTCTATCGTAAAATTTGTGGAGAGGGCTTTTCATTTGGAGTCCCTCTTTGCTACAAATCCGCTCTTTAGCAGACCACATGGAGTCTTTGCTACTGCACCATTTGGAAATGGCTCATCTCGATGCTCTTCGTATGTTTTACCGCACCACACACACTTATCTTTCAAGTGTATTGATTGCACATTTGGGAAATCTTTCTCTACCCGTTTGCATGGGTGATGATTCTCAAATCCTAGTCGCTTGCCGAAATCTTCTGAGTATTTTGCCGAAGAGGTACATATTTTCTCGGCGCAGTCGTTACTATCTTCGTTCGTCAGATCGAAGGTAATAAGAACAAAGTCAAACTTGCCATCATCCCTATTTACCCAACCAAATACACAGCACCTATCTGAGTCTCCGCTCCACCTGTCCCACCTCACTTCGGGGAGTAGGTTTAGAGTAGCTTCTACGGTCTTGTGGAATGTGTCGGTCACAAGTCTACTGTACTCCACGATCAAGATACTTGTCAAGTACCAACTACAAGAGGGGATTACTCTATAACTGAGAAGCGAAGATTTTAAGTTCGTCTAAGTTAATATCAAACTCTAACTTATTGATCTCTATTTCTCGGTTACGGAATGCATCCACTAGGGGGGGCTTAGTTAAAGATGAGGTCATTTAATTATAACGGTAAGCAATCACCACTTCTCCATTTACTTTGTGACCTGTTTTCTTGGCGTGCCTATACGCTTTTTCTCGTTCACCCTCCCACCGCTCGCCACAATCACAATTAAAGATACTACTTGTTACGGCTCGCAAAGTCGTTATCTTCCTTCCGCTGGAGACTGGGGGGGCTTTCCGCTTCCCTTGGTTCATTTTAGGCATATTCTTATTTTACATTTAACAACCCATATAAATCTATCAGTCCTTCTAAAATAGATGGCGGCCACTCGCCCCACTTCAACTCTTTTCATTGCGTCTCCTTTATAATTTTACACTCCCTGCTAGCCCGTAAGCTAACAGAGGCTGAAAATTAACTATTTTGCGTGATTGCTTTATTTAACCAAAAAGAGCTTTCCTCTAATTTTGCAAAAGCTAAAGACAATCCCCTGCTGGTCGGTAGTTTCCCGATTTCTTTAGCAAGGCTTTCATACTTATCTCTAAAAGTCTGCATCGTTTGTTTTTGTTCGTCTGTTGGTTGAACATATTGAAATGTTGGCATAATCTAATTCACCTCCTTT
>Ga0066636_10002888_pt1 | contig 10962 bp, 7 predicted proteins | sample CryGeyCG2014_080_2_FD_62736 | JGI IMG/M metagenome (GOLD analysis project Ga0066636, IMG submission 62736) | Groundwater microbial communities from aquifer - Crystal Geyser CG07_land_8/20/14_0.80 | ecosystem: Environmental > Aquatic > Deep subsurface > Groundwater | place: USA: Utah: Grand...
CAGGTCAAATGCAGTCTCATATGAAATATAACGATAGGGTGTTAGGTCAAAATGAACTTTGTTGCCCGGCGACGATTCCCGGTCCCATGGTGGCTTATCGTCGGGCGTCCTTTTATGGAAGGTCAAGATAAATGGGATCCCTTTTGACTTTGCGTAGCCGACTTCACAGTAAACGTTCGGCCGCTCATCGGTCAGATCTGCAATGACCAACCTGCTTTGGTCGATTTCTGAGAATATCCAAGCCGGAATTTCATAGCTTGCGCCCTTTTGTTTGTCTGCACGCCTTGGTGCGAGTGGAGTATTTGGGTGTTCAGTGTTGAACCGATCAAGCGCCTCATCAATTGCCGTTCCTACATCTTGAAGATTCCGTTCGCTACTAAAGGATATAGCAATAAAGACCTTACCCGCTCGTTTGTCGAAATCACGCTTAAAAATGGTCCAGAGAATGGAGGGATCGGCTGGCAAGGGCATGTCTGTGCCTCCGACATTTTCAAACCAGCGGGCGAAGTCTCGTAGCCAGCGTTCTGCGCGACGGAGGCGCTCGACTTCCGTATTCGCTCCTTTTGCAGGATCGACTTTCGAGTAGCGGGTATAGATCTCGGCTGCGACAGGGAGGAATGCATAAGAATGTACGAACTTATCATGGTGGTCACTTAACCTCACTGCCAGATCATACAGTGGGTCAAAAAGATGCCTTGCTTCGGTTTCCATGCTCTGCCGAGTTGACTTTGAGATCCCATCAGGACGGAGTAACACGCCAGCCGCGCAATGCAAGCGAGTCATAGGATTGTCTCCCATTGCGGTGTAGAAACCATTAGGCCAGTCCCTGACTTTGTCACATATCCAACGTGTCAGATACACTTGAGGGTCCTCAACGAACCGTTCGGTGGCGGCTCCTTCATCGCGCATCAGAACCGAAAGGCTGTGTTCTGAAGCGATGGGCAGGGCCTTGCTGTTAATCAGATTAAAAAGCATGGCTTCGGCCAACTCGTCATCCTCCGGCCTATCCGAGTTCAAGATGACGAAGCAGAAAGGGGCTTTGGTGAAATCCTTGAAGGAAGCAGACCGCGTCTGCTCTTCTAACAGGCGCCTGGCTGCCTCCAGACGGTGGTTACCGTCAATCCTGCGGATTCTCGTGAAGCCATCCTCACGTAGCGCTTTGAGTCCCACAGAAACCCTATAGGCTCTGTCTCTCGGTGACGATCTTTTCTTGTCATAAGAAACGATTGGGTCGTTCGCCCCTTTGCTCCTGAGGCTAAGGACAATCTCGGGGAAAAAGCGGTAGCGGCCCTTGCTTAGAAACCGTTTAATGTCTTCAACATGTTGCTCGTCGAGCTGTCTCTGATAGCCAGTGCCCTGACCATTCATAGCTCCTTGGTAGGGCATAGCAACTGAGACCTCATTGAGATCACGGAGGTCAGCAAAACCACGTATCACAGTAAAAGTTCCGAGGACGTTTTCCTGCAAAAGGCCTTCAAACGATATTTTCTGGCGACCACGACTCATAGATCACTCGCCTTTTTCGTACCTAAGATTAGGGCTTCTATTTCGGTTTCGATTTCGCGGGCGATTCGATTGGCGGTTTCCCGTTCGCGGGTGATTTCTTCACGACCTGCCGCCACACGTTCCATGATTTGATTTTGCATGCTTAGCGGCGGAAGTGGGATCTCAATTTTCTCTAATTCATCTTGGGTGATCGCAGGATAAAGCCCTCCAGTCATTCTTTGCTCCATTTGTTTGAGTCCTCCCTGGGACTTGAGGAAAAAAAGCAAGTATTTTTTGAGGATAAGAGTATCGTCAACGGAATCGATCAGCGCAAAGCCGCTTGAACAAACATGATTATTATAAGCTTCTGGAACGATTGCTATAGCTCCAAGATATGGACGGGTTGTAGAAATAATCAGGTCACCATTACAAATAAGGGTAGTGGCGCGACTCGGGGCTTTTTTAAGCCCAACTACTTTTGATGAAAATATACCATCTTCCTTATTCACACTCGAAATCTCAACATACTTGAAAAAACCGTCCGGAAAGCTTTCGTGCTTCCAAGGCCTTGAAATGAAACTGGCAAGGTCGCCCAATTTTTTTCGGTTAATCCGTGCAAGTGAGTGCTTGAGAGCAACAAAGTCTTTTCGGTAAAAAAAAGTATCCCACCGCTCAAGATCACCCCAAAATAATGCAAAAGCTCCCCTTTGTGGGGTCACTGGTTCAATTTCCAATCCGATTTTGTTCAGTAGCCCATGTTCGAGTTCTAACGTAATTGATGCTATTTTTGCTTTTGTGGAGGCGATTTCATCTTGTGCCTTGCACCAGCGTATTATGATATCTTTCTGCTCTTTCAGTGGAGGAAGCAAGATTTCAAAATTGAGGAACTCCTCCTCCTTGAACCGATTGCGGCTTACGGCAGAAGAGCCAGTCGAGGCGGTGTTTACAGCACGAATCGTCGCTTTACGTGTGCAGAATAAATAAAGATACTCGGACAGAATGCGCGCTGAGTCCGGGATAAACTGTGGAAACTCGCTCGAAACGTAGCAATCTGCAAGCTCAGGCGGAACAACGGCAAAGGACGCCTTCCAAGCAAAGAGACGGTTATAAATCAGGGCACCAGCAACCAGCGGTGTGACTTGGTTGGCGCTCATGCCGTCACCTCGCACGGTTTCACGGTGGAAGACACCCTCGCCATACCACCTTACGCCCGCCATCTTGTATTCTTTCTCCGGCTCGGCTTTGACCCGCTCGGTAACATGTTGCACGAGCTTTCCAATCCGAACACGCTCCCATCCCTTGGGAAGCGATTGTCGTAGGATGAGGCTTGTCGGAATCACCCAGCGTTCCAAATCCTTCCACCAGACAGCAAAGACATGGGGTACAATTGCGTTCGTTGTCATCATTCCGTTGCCTCCGCGAGAAAGAACGGCTCGGGGTTACGTCGGAACTCCTGATAAAGCTCCAGGCATGTCCTCGTGATGCCCTGAGGCTGGTTATCGTTGGGAATCAGTTCGTTTTGGTCCTGTTCGCCCGTGGACGTAATGCCCACCTTCTCCGCTTCATAGAGAAAGATGGGATAGGGAAATCTCTCTTTGTGCAAGGCACGGGTTTCTTTGGCGATGGTTTCTGCCATCCGCTTCTCATAGTTGATCAATTCCTTTTGCAGTACCTTTCGCTTTTCGGTATTCCGCTCTGCTTTGGCCGCCGCTATCGCCGCCTCAAACCGCGCGGTCTCAGTCGAGATGGCTTCAGCGTGCTTTGCTTTAACTTCGGCATTGGCTCTTGTGTGCTTGGTGTCGAAGTCGGACCGTTCCTGCTCGGTGAACTTTTGCAGGAATAGCAGCGATGCCTTCACACTCGCGCCGGAGGAAAAGAAGGTCTCCTGGGGTAAACTCACTACGGCACGGATGAAGGCACGGTTTTCGCAGAACTCACGTACGTAGGCAAGGGAGGGATTGTTGAAGATACCTTCGGGCAGAACGATGCCGAGCCGCCCGCCCGGTTTCAACAGGGAAAGACAGCGTTCAATGAATAGAATTTCAGTTTTGATTTTGGCCGACTTGACCCGTTTGTCGCGTTCCTTTTCGGTGCCGTTGCCTTTGGGAAGTTCGAAGAGGCTGGCGATAGGTTTGCCCGCGGCGGCGTGAACACGCGCCAAAGCTTCCGTATAGAGATCGCCGAACTCTTCGGCGTAGCGTTTCTCAGCCTCGCGGCTCACCGTCGCATCGGATTTATGCACCACGTCTGAAGGCTCGACGTTCGCACCAAAGGGCGGATTCGTGAGAACGATGTCGAAGCGGCCTTCGAAGATGCCATTAACATTCAAAAATCCGTCATGGTAATGTACGCCGCCGTGGCCGTCGCCGTGCATGATCATGTTCATCTTGCTGGTGCGCGCCATGCGGTCGTTTGCGTCGGTGCCGAAGATGCAGCGGTTGGCCAGCTTCCAAAGACGAGAGATAGGTTTGTTAGGGTCAAGGGTTTCTTGGATGGCGTCGAACTTTTCCCGGAGCATGGTTGCCTTCTTGGCAGGCGAGAGTTTCTTGTCGGCCTCAACCTTGGTCTTGAATTCCTGATACTGGCAGTCGGCGTCGGCTAAAATCTGCTGCCGCACAATCTCGAAAAAACGGATCAGGAACCCTCCGGAACCACTGGCTGGGTCGCAAATCACATCCCCCTCCCGGGGGTCCACCATGCGAATCATAAACTCGACAATTGTGCGTGGAGTGAAGAATTGTCCTATCTCTCCCCGAAAGGTGCGGCCAAGAAAGCGTTCGAAGGCAATGCCTTTGATATCCTCGCTGGTTTCGGAAAGATTGTAGCGTTCCAACAACTTGACGATTTCCCGACCCGTAGCGGGTTTGAGCCGGATTTCCTCATCGCTCTCAAATATCTTGTCATCCGCGTAGGCATCTTTGGTTTGCCCAAAGAGCGTGTTGAGCGGGTACTTGCCAAGCTGGTCGTCAAGATACTCGACGCTAAAGAGGTTTTTCCGCGAGCGTTTGGCCCGAAGCTCCCGTTCGACATAGACCTTTACAAAGAGAATCTTGGCGATTTCATCAAAAGCGGCGGCGGGGTCCAGTTTCTCGCGATTACGGATGACGTTATGGCAGTCGTGTAACAATTTTGCGAATTCATCCTCCTTAAAAACCTTCAAGCGTGCCAATAATTCGTTGATCTCCTTGTCTGTAGCGTCCGCATGGGGAATATTCGCGATCTCATCGTAGTTCGGCATCCGCCGGGTGTCATCCACTTTCCAGTACTTGGTTTCGCGGTGATTATGGGTGACAAAGAACCGTGAATGTTCGTATTGGGCATAGTTCGCGCCCTGCACGTAGTCTTTTAAAGAGATGGTTACGTTGTCAGCCTTGCATTCGATCACAATCAGGGCGTGTTCCTGTTTCTGTTTGGCTTCGGGTGTGCGCCAGATTAAGAAGTCGGCGCGGGCATCACCACTGCCACGGCCTGTTACAGACACTTCCTCTTCAATCTGCTCCGGCTTGTACCCATACTCTTCGATCAGACCACGCAGGTACTCTTGGCGCACTCGCTCCTCGGGGGTGAGTGCGACCCACTTCTGGCGAAGAATACTAAAAATCTGGTTCCCGCGGATCTGGATCTGATCAGTTTTTGCGTAGGCTTGCGGTGTTGGTTGTTTCTTGGCCATGCGGCCTCCTTTATCCGTTCTCAAGTTCCTTAAGCCGACCGGAATCGGAGTAGCTGTAGTGTTCGTTTTCGCCGACAATTACGTGATCAAGCAGGACCAAGCCCACCAGTTTACAGGCGCGAAAGAGATCGTGAGTTGTTTCGTCATCACCGGCTGAGGGATCGGGGTTGCCCGATGGATGATTGTGAATTAGGACGATAGCCGCAGCCGATAAATGGAGGGCTTCTTCTAGAATGCGGCGGATATAAACGGTGGCTTGGGTCGGCGTCCCTTCGGTGATGTCCTTCTCGCCGAGGCGCTGGTTCTGGCCATTCAAGAACACGGCAATCACAATCTCATCACGCTTGCCGGTGAAACGCGGACGAAAATGGTTGGCAACGGCCAGAGAGGATTCGAAGGCGGGTGCTGTGAGTTTCCTGGCGCACACGCGTTTCCCGAGTTCAAATGCGGCCTTGATCTGAGCGACCTTCGCAGGCCCGAGGCCGGGCACCTTCAGCAGGTCATGAATGCGGGCGCGGTCGAGGCCGCGAAGACCTCGGAAACCCTTTAGAATCGAGAGGGCAGCTTCATAGGCGTTCGTCCCTGGAACACCTTCCTTGAACGTTCCTGAACCGATGCGAAGAATGATGGCGAGAAGATCGGCATCAGTCAGGCGTTCCGGGCCTTCGGCAAGAAGTCGTTCTCGCGGGCGTTCCTTTGTCGGCCATCTCTTGATTCGTTCAGAAATCATTTTACATACCCTATTTCATTAATTTGATTTGAATGAGACCGGCGTTCCGGATCGATGGCGCCTCCGTGTTCTCAGTTATCCATAGTTCCAGGTGTCGCGGACGTCTGCAAGGGGGATCACCCGGATCTTTTCGGTGAGAGGATAGGCCGCTTTCCCGGGATAGACGACCCACAGCCGCTCCAATTCAAGGTCTTCAACCGCCGTCTTTATGGATCGGGTTAATCGGGGGGCGTCTTCATACTTGAATTCCACCCCCCAGTTTTGTCCGCGCGCCTGCCAGAAAAGATCGAGTTTGGCGCCGGCGTGGGTGTTCCAGAAATAGAGGTCCCCGTCTTCCTTTCCCAAGGTTCGGCAGACGCCATCCAGTGCAAAACCTTCCCAGGAGGCTCCGAGCCGGGGCGAAGCGTGTAATTGCTCCGTGGTCTCAATGGACAGCAAGGCGTGGAACAGCCCGGAGTCGCGCAGGTACAATTTCGGCCGCTTCACCAGACGTTTCCCGATGTTGACATACCAGGGCTGGAGGATACGGACCATAAACGTGCCTTCCAGAATATCGCAGTACTTCCGGACGGTCATGTCGGAGACGCCGAAGGAACGGCCCAGCTCCGCATAGTTCAGGATATGGCCGTGGTAGTGGCTTAGCATGGTCCAGAAGCGGCGAAGCGTCCGGGCGGGGATTGTGATCCCCAACTGGGGGATGTCCCGTTCCAGAAAGGTCGTCACGTATTGGTTCCGCCAGAGCAGGCTCTCATCGTCCGACGCCGCCAGGAAGGATGGGGGCAATCCTCCGCGCCACCACAGGGCCTTGATGGCCCCAGGATCGATATCGCTGAGGCGAAATCCGCCCAATTGAAGGTAGGCGATCCTTCCGGCCAGAGATTCAGAACTCTGGCGAATCAAATCCCGGGAGGTGCTTCCCAGGATGACGAACTTGCGATCTTTTCCTTGATCCACCAGATAGCGCAGGAGCGGAAAAAGGTCGGGCAACCGCTGGATCTCGTCGATGACGATGAGTCCCGTCAGGTCTTCCAGGGCAAGCTGCGGCTGTTCCAGACGGGCAAGATCCTGGGGATTTTCCAGGTCGAAATAGGAATCGGCGGCGAGCGTTCGAGCCAGCGTTGTTTTTCCGCACTGCCGGGGGCCAAGAATAACCGTGACGGGAAATAAGGACATGAGCCTGGCTAATGTGGCCCGGTCCGTTTTTCTGTCGATAAAATTCATAGCCGCAGACTAAACGATCTATATTGAAAAATCAAGCTCTATATCTGATATTTCAATGATAAGGAAGGTTTCCGAAAGGCGGCATTTCGAGCATGTAAATTTGAAAACGCCGCTCATGGTTTCCGAGAAGCGTATCATGGGCTTCTTCGATGCTTTACGCGAACGAAAGTGATTTTTCGATTATCCAAAGGCGTTGACGCTTTGCATCGGAAGTTTATCGGCAGAAAGCTGTCCGGTCGATTCGGGGATGGCTCGACGTATCAGCGCTGAGGGGTTTCTTAAAAATAAGCATCCATGGGGTAAACCGGGTCGGCGATGTAATCCTTGATATTTTTTTGACCACATCCGGATCTTCAATAAACGCGACCACCCTTATTTTTTCCCGGCATTTTGGGCAGGTCAGGGGATCAACTTCATACAATTTCTGGATCAGTCGAGACCAGTTTTTCCAGAACTGAGCGTCGGTCAGCTCCGGTTGGAGCAGGCAGGGGATGATTTCAGGCATCCCTGATTTTTTGCGCCAACCGCGGGATGCGTTGCTGTAGTATTCATAGTAACGCACCATCTGTTCGCCTTTACAGGGGATATGGCTGGTCATAGCGGCAAGTGCTTGCATCCCGCCGCTCTTCAGCGGGGCCATTCCAGGGCGTCGAACACACGAGTGGCTTGTCCGTCCTTGGACCGATAGAAGGTGAAACCGACCGGAAACAGGTAAAAAGGAATCGGTAGCATCGGATGAAGGGAAATAATAAGCCAACTCGGCTTTAAGGCCCTCTGACAATCAAATTGAAGAAACAGAACGTAAAGGACAGAGGAAACTGATAACCACTGCCTTTAACTTGGTATTATGAATAAGTGCAAAATTTGAAAAACATCCCTCGCGAGTCTATTCTGTTATGCACTCATCAATAAGGTTAAAATTACATCAAAAGCATATTGAAAAGCTCACGTTCAAATAATTTATCTCTTCTTTTTTTCTATAAACAACCATTGCCTGAAAAGTTCGTAAATATCTTTTCTCAGGCCTACATAATGAATTCGGATAATATGTTTTTTATGATCAACATTATAGATAATCCGGAATTTTTTTGTTCTCAGAGAATAATATCCAGATAGTTCCCTCTCCAGCGGCTTTCCCAGAAGAGGAGTTTCTTTTAATTCTTCGATATGTTTTTTTATAAGAGGTTTTAATCCAGGATGAAGGGATTTGATTTGCTTGCTGGAGGTTTCAGAATAACGCAGGCGATAAAAACGCATCATTCTTTCCAGACCAAGTCATGATCCAACACCCGACCTGCTTTAAAATCTTTTTTTGAGGCCTGCAGGGCATTCCTGATCTTTCGGTCACTTAAAATCTCGATCGTCTCCAAGAGGCCTTCATACCGGGACAGAGACATCATTACTCCAATCGGCTCACCATTCCTAGTGAGAGCGATGGTTTCCTCTTCCTTTTCCATCTGTTTAAGAATATCAAGAAGGTTTCTTTTTACTTTGGTAACGGGTAGAATCTTCTGGAAATCTTCCATAAGAACTCCTGAATGATATTTTTAATGACCACTATAATGTTCATATTGAATTTGTCAATAAAATATTAATGGAATGAGTCGAGTAGACCGGTTTCTCCCGATATACAGGTTGATGTTTGTTTTCTCTGTTTGCCGCCTGGTTTCCCGGCGGTGCCACTCTATTTCAACCATGTATCCGTTGGCCCCGGCCCCTCACAGAATCCCGCCCTGGCGGGACTCTTCAGGCAAGTTCACAGGACGGCGGCATAAATCCAAGAGTGAATCTCTTGCCGCAATCTCTGATAGTCGATTCAGTTTGGTTGACAATGCTTTTATAGGCTCTGTGTCCTTAATTGTTTCCCCTCCTCGATACACCTGCCTGTCAACCCCTTCCCTCCATCCCGCGTTGGCGGGACTTCAACGGTACTATGAGTTGATCCGACTACCTGTCCCTCATCCTCAACCCTCGTTTCCTCGGTTATGAGTACCCCTTGATCAGAGGAAAGAACAGGTCCTCCCAGGTTCCTGAAAAATCCCTTGGACAACATGCCGTGGACTATGACCCCGGTGGAGTGTCCGCCATCTCGCCTATAGCGATGGCTTCGTTGCTGCCTTCAGTGTTCTTAATCACTTGGGCTTTTCTTCACAACATAAGCATTTTCGAGGCTGAACACCTTCACGCTTTCACATTACTGCCTGCGGTCACCCTGTTGACGCTTCACTCATACGATTACCCGCATAAGTGTAAAACCTTGTCCCTGCGAAGGCAGGGATCGGTTCTGACGGTCGGCTAACTTTGTCAGGCTGGCTTCTCAACCAACTGGATTCTTCAGGCTTTGCCTGGCGCACTAAGAGCTTGCTTTTTTGCGCACGGATCGAGGGCAAGAGGGCATTGTGTTCTGCCATGATCTACACCCCAAAATATGGGAACAGTGCATTTGTTGTGTCAAGTGATTTTTCGATTATCCAAAAGCGTTAACGCTGTCAATCGGAAGTTTACCGGCAGAAGGCCATAGTGTCGGTCGATTCGGGAATGGCTCGACGGGTCAGCAGCGACGGGTCTTTTAAAAGTACGTCTCGATGGAATAGACCGGGTCGGCGATAAAGTCCTCGGCGAAAGGCTGAGGGATGTCGTCGCCTGTCTGCGTGCGACGCACAGGCAGGTATGTCGGGGATTCGATGATCGGCGGAGCATGCGTGACGGGCCTTGGAGACCCTTTGAAATCCCATAAATCCAGATGCTGGAGTATTCCTGCCTGCCGGCAGGCAGGTTTTGGACCGCATCCGGATCTTTAATAAATGCGACGACCCGCATTTTTCCCCGGCACTTGGGGTAGGGCAGGGGATGATCGCATCGATTCCAACCTTTTTGCGCCTGCCCCGGGATGCGTTGCTGTAGTATCCATAGTAACACATCATCTGTTCGCCTTTGTTCGGAACATGGCTGGTCATGGCGGCCGGCCATTCCAGGGCGTCAAATACCCGGGTGGTTTGGTCCGTCCTTGGACCGATAGATTACCGATTTCGTGGAAACAGCCATCGGGAATTCTCCGAAGGTCTGACACGCGCTTCTGATGACACGACGGACAAAAATGCCGCCTTTTGCAGGAAAAGGTCAGAAGATATTCGTGACCGCACTCACTACAACGGATCCGGGCAAACCCTTTTCTCAGAATTCCGCACTTAAGATATCGACAAATCACTTCCTTGACGTAAGGACGAAAAAATGCCTTCGAAGGCCTTGAAATGGTCCTCCACGCATTTCATGCTTCCCCAGAAGCGTATCATGGGCTTCTTCGATGCTTTACGCGAACGAAAAGGAAAAGCACAAATCCCAATGCTGCAGCGGTAGTATTCAGCATGAATGCAAAGTCATAAGCCCCGGTTGTATCCCTCAACCAGCCTGTTACCCAATGGGACAGGATGGCTCCTGCCCCGTAGAAAGGGGTCCACGCCCCGATCACCGTACCCATCACAGCTTTCGGAAAATAATCCCCCGCACATGCGCCGTAAATGGGGAAAGTCGCTCCGTAAAAAATGGCCAGGAGCCCCACCATTCCGTACAGCAGACCAGGGCTTCGAGACATCAGGATTCCCACCAGGGATACGGTGATAAAGCCGTTGGATACCAGGATCATGTTCCTTCGACCTAGGCGATCCGAGAGCGGGAGCACCGTGAGGACACCGGCCACTTGAGCAAAGCCATGCACCGTCGCCAGGAGGCTCGCTTTTTCCATGGGATTCCCATCTGAGTCCTGGCGTAATCGACCATGAAGGTGGTGATGCCGTAAAGGGCATAGGATATGCAAAAATAGGAAAGACCGATCTTCCAAAACGTCATGTCCGTAAAT
>Ga0066636_10002895_pt1 | contig 10941 bp, 7 predicted proteins | sample CryGeyCG2014_080_2_FD_62736 | JGI IMG/M metagenome (GOLD analysis project Ga0066636, IMG submission 62736) | Groundwater microbial communities from aquifer - Crystal Geyser CG07_land_8/20/14_0.80 | ecosystem: Environmental > Aquatic > Deep subsurface > Groundwater | place: USA: Utah: Grand...
CCCCGATGGATATTCCGGGGACAACATCAGCCTTTTTGCACGGATCTGCGCCGTTGCCGACGTATACGATGCTCTCACCACTCAGCGGCCTTTCAGACCCGCATTTTCCCCCTATCAGGCCATGCGCACTCTTGTCGGTTCGGCTTCGACACATTTTGACCCCGAAATTTTGCGGGTATTCCTTGGCAAAACTTCATTGTACCCACCAGGAACTAGCGTTACTCTGAACGATGGGTCATCGGGGGTGGTTCTACGTGCAAATCCGGGCGCACTTCTTCGCCCGGTTGTACGTTTGCTGAAAAAGGAAGATACGGGAGAGCCGCTCCCTGCCTCCAAGGCCGGTACTGTCGATCTTTCCAAGGAATGGCGCCGGTTCATCATTGGGACTTTGCCCGACCCGGCCAAGCCTCTGGAGGAAAACCCGCCCCAACCCCAATTACGGCGCGTAAAAGAGTAACCGTACCATTCAAAGCGCTTTTATTGGAGATAATCGTGGTTACCAGGATCAGCTAAACTCCAGCCTTTTGATGTCATTGCGAGCGAAGCGAATCAATCTCCGACATCACGGGATTGCTTCGACGCAATGCGCCTCGCAATGACAATCTCCCTGCCGTGGGTCCGACGAGCATTTAGCATGTATTGTTGGCCGCGGTGACAATTCAGTCTTCATTGTTTTACAAAGGCGCACTGAACTTTGTGATTGTATGAGCTCAACTCTCGCTTGTAACGGGCCTTCCCCTATTCCCTGATCCCTTTTATTCAGATAGGGTCGCCCCACGCTTGGGTTTTCGCCTGGGCGGTTTGGTTGAGGAAATTCGACCCAGCACCGGCCGGCCTTCACGGACACGCCCCTCGGCCATCGCATCAGCAGCCTTTTTACGGAAGGCGTCAACACGTTTTTGGCTAAGCCCGGCCCCGCGAAGGCTCTCAATCAGGATGTCCAGTTCTTCCATCTCGATAACGTGTTCGAGCGCGTCTTCGCAAGCTTTGATCGCGCCCTCGAGGTCTCCAAGCCGCAGGCAGCAATCGCTGAGTGCCACATACGTCTGGAACTCCCCTGGCTCGCGTATCAGCGCCTCGTGCAGGGTTTTCTTCGCCTCCGTCGGTTGATTCTGCCGCAACTGGCAGTTGGCCAGATAAAGGAAGGCTTCGTCAAGATTTGGATCGAGTTCGATGGTCTTGCGCAACGCACGCTCGGCGTCGGTCCAGTTCCCAAGTTCCATCAGGATGGTGGCCATGTTCAGCCAGGCTTCAGAATATCGCGGGTTGAGAGCGGTGGCCTTGCGATACCAGGTTTTCGCCTCCTCGTACAACTCGAGATTGGAACAGGCATCGCCCATGCTGTTAGCCACACACGCATTGTCCGGGTCGAGCTGGGTCGCCTCCCGGAACCAGGTCAGCGCTTCTGCCGGGTCATGTTCATCCATGAACGCCTGACCGAGTTCGAACAAAGCTTCCTTGTCGTGCGGATCCGCCTCGAGCCTCTCTCGCAGCTCGATCTTGTGCATCTCAAAACGCTGAACGCTCATGAATGATGTCCTCCTGGGAAAAACTATTCGCCGCCGCCGCTTTCGCCGCCTTCAACTTTTACAAGGAGGTCGTTCAGCTCTTTGGTGTTGTCCTTCATTTTGTTCTTTTGTACAAGGGCGTCTTTTTTCGAATCGAAAATGTTTTTGAAGACATCCTTCAGCGTGTATGATCCGGCCGCATGTTCGAGTTTGCCGTAATCCATCTGCTCAACTGTTTTCATCCCGTTGAAGGCGTTCGAGACGTCGCGCACGGCGTCAGACTTGCTCGAAAACCAGGTTCCGAGGCGGCTCAACTTGCGTTCGAAAACATCTTCGGGAAGGTCTCTCATGTTCTGTTCGGTATCTTTGATAGCGCTGTTGAGATCGAGATCCGCCTGTTTGATGTCATTCAATGCATTGCGAAGCTGCTTCTTGGTTTCCGCGAGATTCGCCCTCGGTTGGCTCAGCGCATCATTGGCGGCCTGCTCGGCATTCGCGATCGTGTCTTCGAAGGTTTTTCCGATGTCCTCGACGAGAAGCTTCGCGTCATTACCGATGCTGCTCATAAGATTCCCGTAAGTGCTGAAGGCGCCCTTCAGATCGCCTACGTCCTTCCAATGCGGGTCATACTTGAATGAGGAAACTTCCCGCATCGTGGCCATCGCATTCTGATCGTGAACGAGCGGCTCGGTGGCGCCGGGAACGGTCGCCTTCATGCTAAGCTTGATGGCCACCTGCTCGGGTCCGTCCCCGGTATCTTCGGGGCCGGCCGAAGGTCTGGGTTTGGTTTCCAGGGAAAACCCGTCGACGCTGTTACTCATTGTGTGAAGGGTGGTCTTGCCATTGAATACGACTTTTCGCGTCAGCCGGGGCTTTTCCCATTTGTAGGTAATAATGGCAACCTTTTCGCCTCCGTGATGCTGCTGCAGCAAGGCCTCTCCACCGGCCTCGCTGATGCTGAGGGAAACGGACGCCGCCATGCGGAAATCATCCTGAAGTGCCTTCATCAGGGTATTTGTTTGCGATACCAACGCCTGGCGGGTGTAGGCCTTTGCCGCCTGCTGGTTTCCATGCCTAAGGAAGGCATAGATTCCGCCCGCGGCCAGGGAGAATATCACGATCGACACCACGACCTCGACCAGCGTGAAGGCCACTCTCGTTTTCAGGAATTTCATGGCGTTCCTCCCCGGTGCGTTAGGATTTCGGTTCCACGACCATCATGCTCGTGGAACGCTTTTGTTTACCCATGTTGGGTTGGGTCCAGGTGACGTTGACCTTGAAATAGACCAGACTGCGCTCTTCGGCTTCACGGCCCTGACGGGGAACGAATCTTAGCATTCCGGTAACATCGAAGTCTCGGTATTTCCTCTGATAATCCAGTACCTCTTCTTTCGAGTGGGGCCAGAACATGTCGTCAAGATTGTAGTTACCGTCGGCGTCAGGCTTGTTTTTGTCAGCAAATGCCCAGAAATCCTTGAATCTGACCGTAGAAACCTCTTCCTTCACGGATTGGAGGATCTTTATTGCCATCTGAAGCTTCTCAGTGTCCTCGCCGACCTTCGCTTGCGAAACCAAGCCTTGCAGGAACGGCCCGAACACGAGCGCCAGGATAAACAGCGACAGCACGACCTCGAGCAGCGTGAATCCGTGGGTTTCGCGCATCTTTCCCCAGTTCCCCTGTTTGGCGGTGGTAGCATTCAACTGACGAAGGCCTGTCATTGCGAGCGAAGCGAAGCAATCCTCCCGATCCAGACTGCTTCGTCGCTTGCGCTCCTCGCAATGACAACTTGCCATCAGTTCATGCACTACTGCCACCCTCAGTTTTTCTGGAATTCGTAAGCCCGCCATTTTTTGCTGAAGCTTACGTGATAGCGTGTTGGATCGTATTTTGCAACATCCTTGAAATACGACATGAGCGAGCTGTGGGTCCGGTTGGATTCATAATGCACATCGATTTTCCCCTGACAGACCTCGCGCTTGAACTGGTTTACAACGAGGTTTCCAAAGATTTTCAATTTCCCGTAGAAGGGGTTTTCGAGGCCGCGATCACCGTAAAGACATGCATCTACCGAGGTGTTGCCGCTATTGATCAGGGCGCCGTTCCGGGCGACGATCGACAACATGGTCGGGGGCCCGCCATTGGGAGGATCGACCCGGTGAATGCTCTTCAGATGTATGTTTCCTGCTGCTACAATGATCCCGCGACCGCAAACCCACATCTCGCTGCGGAAAAACAGCCCCTGGCCGTCGGTGCATTCAACGAAGGTCACCCCGTCGCAGTTGAACACCATCTTCTTTCCGACGCCGGGGACATCCATTTCGGTGCTGCGGTTTTCCACATCCTTCGCAAAATCACCGGTGGTAGCGTAATAATAACTCGCCTTTTTCAAATACTGCATTGGGGAGTAGACGTTGGCCGGCAGGTTTTTGGGGTTGGCTGGATCCCATTCTTTGGCCATCTGCGCGGCATCGACCTCACCGCTTTCTTTCTCGATGGGCGGATAGGCGCAGAACGCATAGGGCTCGACGATATTCGACTGGAAGGGAATTGGGGGAAGGGTCACATCGACGTTCGGACATCCGAACAGCCAGTTAAGCGGGATCCAGATTCTGATCATGGGCATTGTGACCCGGGAGAACCTCTTCCAGAGGTTTCCTTCGACCCTGAATGAAAGCGGAAACTCGCAGTGGAAATCACCGAAGAAGTAGGTTTTGTTGTAGAACTTCGGAATCGGTATCCAGATTGTGCCGTCGGTGAGATAAGGCCAGTCAAAGTGGGGCAGGGAAAGGGCGTCGAGGGGAACACTCATGAAATCCGAGGCGCTGAGCGACCCCGAGCCGGCCTTTTCGATCATGCCACAGACGATGTTGAGCAGAGCGACCCAACCGCCAAGGGGAGGGGGGCTCTCGAAGCTCAGCCCGTAGAGGCTTTCCCCCACGGTAGGCATGAAAGTATGCTTCGCGGGATCGGGGACCTCGTAGTTGCTTTCCCCTTTTTTTTCCCTGTGCTTGTTCTTTGATTCATTGTTGATGAGCAGCGCGGCGACTTCGCAACCTTTCAAGGCATCCGTGAAGGTATACCCGCTTCCGAGAAAGTCGAGAAGCCCGAAGTTCAGTCTGACTTCCATGGGCTTAGTGCCGTTGACACGCACACGCCCCGGCAGGAAGAAGCCGTTCGCTATTTTCTCGACGTCCAAACTTCCGACGGCGCTGAAAAAGTCCTTCAGTTTGGTGAACAAAGAGGTGTCGAAAAACGTGATGTTGTGGATAATCAATGATCCCATCCCGGCGCTCCAGTTGATGGGGTCATCTCCTGCGAAGCCCGAAGTATTCTCGGCCGTCGGGTTTTCGAACAGCAGCGCCGAGTTTGCCACGAAGAATGTGTGATCCGGAGCAATCGGCTGAACGTCTGCCACGCGGAAATCTCTCTGCGAGAAAAGTACCTTTTTGATGGTCTGCCCATTGGGCCCCTGCGGTTGGTACTCGACGGTGGTCTTGATTTCGAAGATACCCACTTTTTCAACGGTCCAACCCCAGTTGACCTTTCCAACCAGGGTTCTTATCTGGTCGGGAATGATTCCTAAAACCTTGTCGCGAATCGAGTTCTTTAAATCGGTCAGATCGATCTGTAGTTTCAGGTCTTTCAAAAGAGTATCTTTCAGAAAACCCTTGAGCGTGAGGCCGTTGCCGAGCTTGCTGCGAAGGCCTTTAAACAGAGCCCCGATCAGACGTCCGATCGGAATCGGTATTGCGACAGGATATAGCGCGAGATTGAATTGAATCTTCTCTATGACCTTCGCGACGACATCTCCGAAGTTTACATCGGGCACGAACTGGATCAGTTGGTCGGTAATGTCAATCTTGAACTCCTTGTCGCTCATGATGGAGTTCAGGAAGTTGCCGATATTGAGGTCGGCGAGAATGTTGACCTCGGAAAGATCGAGCGTCACACCGGGGATATCGTAAGAATTATTGGTTGGAAGAATTCCATAAACCTTGGCGATTTTGGCTTCGGTAGTGATTTTGACATCGCCGCCCAGATCGCGGTAGAGGAGCTCCAGATCGGCATATTCCTTGTTCGAATAGGTCTTTTTCAGTTTGGCGACCATCTCCGGGCCTATGTTGAGCTCCATTCCAAGACCGTTTCCGCCTGTTTGATCGTAGGAAATATTGTCGTTCCTGTACTGGAAGGGATCAACGTTGGCGCCTGCCATCACCTGCGGAAGACGGAATTTCCAGAACCAACTGTCGAAATCGAGTTTCTTGAAGCTGATCGCATCGTAGACCATCTTTGGATCGTTCATGTCCTCAGCGATCAATCGATAGGTAAGATTGGTGGCTGCCTCGGCGCAGTCCATGGCCTTCTGATCGTTCGCGGAGCGGACGGTCAGGCGCCTGGTCGCAACGCCGGTCTCGGTAAGGGTCTGGGCGATCACGATAAGGACTGCGGCAACGCCCAAAACGATGAGATAGACGGATCCAACCCGTTTTTTCCGGATCAGGTGCGCTTCCATCATGATAGCCTCCAGCGGGGATTCTGGTATTCCCCGAGTCGGATTGAACCTACGTTCATGACTTAACTCACGTACATCACATATCTTGACGCTGGATCATTTGAAACGGTTCTGCATTTTCGCGAAACCGTCGATCATTTTCTGCCGCATTCCTGGCGGGATCTTTCCGGGGTTCTGTTGAGCCATCTTCTGCATGACCTGGGCAAACTGTTCAGGGGTCACTTCCTTGATGCGGTCGAGCCCGGAAAATGCTTCTTTTATCTTCATTCTATCATATCCCTTGGGCATCTCGCTATCGGGAATGGTAGCGAGGAGGGCATCCATGGCTTTTTCAATGGCGGCTTTATCTCCAACTTCAAAGCCCACGCCCATCAGGCTTTGGGAAACCAGCATTCGCGCCTCTTCGCTGATGCCGGGATCGGCGAGGGCTTTGAGCAGGGAATCCTTGGCTTCGGGCATGTTCCCCTTTTCAAGAGCTTCGAGCCCTCTCCGGCAGTTCTCATTCAGATAGAACTCGGCATAGCCCTTGTAATTGGGGTCATCGGCCATCTGCATGAGGGTGTCATTGAGGGCATCCTGGCTCTTGCGGTGGAACTCCTCTGAAATGGACTGCCGTTCACCTTCCATGGCTTTCATATTGCGTGCATAAGAGGACCCGGAAATGAAATGGGAAGTATTCCCCCGCTGCCCCATGACCATCGATGGTTTGTTCGCCTCGCCCTCTTCCATGCGGCTGGCGTGGGTTTCATGGGTAACCCCGCCCCTCGTTCCGGGGCCGGACGGGTGGAAACTATCGCTTGAAAGCATCCACAGACCGACGCAGACGAAAGCCAGAAAGGTCGCCCCCAGCTGCATCTGATGGCGTCCAAAAAAGCCGGCTGCTTTTTCGATCGAGCCTTTGATGTCTGGAATCTGAATCTCTGTTGAAGGCTGCCCGAGAAGCTGATCTCTCTCGGCATAAAGATCTTTGTTGGTCGATGCGCTAACTTTTCGGAATGCGTAGGATGGCAGTTTGTCGGCCGCGGCACGCTCTTTTTCCTGAACCTGATTCCCGCGGCAGATCGTCTCCAGCCCGGCGATATCAGCCGCCAACATCGGGACTGCGCCTTCCAGGGCGGATTCCCACAGATCCTGGAAATCGGGAATAAGCACTCCCTTTGAATCATGGCAGGCGTTGTATAAGAGCTGTATCCCTTGCAGGGAGGGGTTGGCCGCCAGGATAAACCCCGCCTGGAGCTGAGCCTCGATGTCTTTCTCAGCCGGAAAATATTCGCGAAGGATCTGCTCGGCCGAAGGATAATCGACCATTGCGAGAAGTGACAAACCGTTCTCGCGTACCTTGATTTGCTGGGACTTCAGCATTCCGACGAGGTATTGAAGGGCGCTCGGCTTGTCCGAGACGAGATAGAGTTCGAGCGCGGCCATCTTGACCCGGAAATCGTCGTGCCGAAGCAGATTCGGAATTTCGTATGAAATGGCGTCCAGGTCGATTTTTCCGGTTGCGCGAACGGCGCCCGCCAGGATTGCCGGATCTGGGTTCTTGAGGTACGGATTCAGCGGTTTGAGATCCATTCCACGGCCATGGGAATAAATTCGATCGAACAGTTGGAGTAGCACTGAACGATCGAGGGCGGCGACCAGTAGGATTGACAGGGTAGTTCGAACTTCACCGAAAGAATCCTCATCGACAATTGTTGCCAGGAACTTCCTTTGCACTTTCGGATCGAGGGAATAAAAGCTTCCATCCTGGACTTTCTGCCTGAGGCCGGCGGGGGAGAAAGATTCTTTTTCTCGGCCAAGGGCGTTGGCAAGGGCTTCCCGGACCTCTTGGTCAGTCTCAACGGAATCTCTTCGTTCGAGAGCCTCGACCACTTTCGGAAAACCCAGCCCCTGGCGCAACTTCCCGACGGCTACCAGGCGGACTTCGGCTTCGGAGTGCTCCAGGTCTTTAAGCGCCATCTGGCATGTGATCCAGAGTTTCCGTTTTTGGAGCGAGGATTTCAGCGAGGAAATGTAGCTTTCGACCGACTCTTTCAGAATTCCAGAAGCTTGTATTGCCCCAAGAACCTGATTGATAATTAGCTGGGCGATGATCGCTTTCCTGCCTCGGGCAACGAAGAAGATGTCGTAAAGCTTCTGTGGAAGATCTTCGACAGGGTTCATCGTCACCGCGGAACCAGCCAGAACGAGCAATAATGGAAGCGGCTCGACTGAAAGATACGAAAGGTAGAGGGCTTCACTTTCCTTGAACGGAAGAAGCATCAACTCGCGAAGCGCCCGTTGTCTGATGAATGGATTACGTGCGGCGAGGAGCGAACGCAGAAATTTTCGGGATTCGTGGGGGTCGATAGTTCGCAGCTTTCGGATCGCATGCAATCTGATTTCGAGATCGTTAGCCATCAGGAACTGAGCGATTCGCTCCTTGAACTGATCGAGGCTTTGTGTGTGAATCAGGTCTATCGCAGCCTTCACAACCGGAACCGACGCATGCGAGGCGAACGGGAGCGCCAATCCGGCGTCTGAAGCTACTCCAAACTTGGCCAGAAGCGTGAGTCCGACCCTGATGACCTCGGGGTTCTCTTCACCGAGAAGGTGCGAGCGCCAATCCTGAAGAACCTCGTTTGATGGCGCTTTCCGAAGCGATAATTGGACGATTCGCTGGAGAGTATCTTCCCCGAGTTCGAGAAGCGTACGGGTTCGTTCGGGGGAAAGCTCGATCTTTTCGACCACGCCATCGGTGCGGCTTTTATTGGCTCCTGACAACAGCTGGGATGCGAAATCCCGGCAAGCCTTGGTGGGATCCCCTGTGGTCAGGCGCTGAAGATCCTCATTAAATGCGTCAGTCAAGCCCTGGAAGCCGATCTCGTCGAGGGCAAGGCGTCGATCGACTTCATCGGGGGATGCCAGACAGTAGGAAAGCCAGAGGTTGAGGTCGAGCAGAGACGGAACCGCCCTTGCTTCAGCCAACTTTTCCATGGACAACCGGCTCTCCTTTGGGGTTCGATACCCCACTATAGCACATTGGCCTGATTGACCCGGCCGTGATTACCAAAAGAACACTGAATTCGCATAAAGTAATTTCGTATTGCCTTCGTAACATCTCAAAAAAATGGGAAGAAAAAAAGTAGAAGCGGCTTCCAGCCGCTTGAAAACCACGCTGCAAGATGCCGCGTCTACTTGTTACCCCGAATTATTGAGAAGTTACTTGCCTTCGGTCTAAATTGCTGCAGGATGCTGCTTTCGGAAAAAAATGTTGCGCATTTTTTGACACTTTTTTTTTGCTTTCCCATCTGCTGGGAATTCTGCTATTATCATTTGTCGATCGCGGTCGCGGGTGTAATGCGAGAGGCTTCGTGAAACAAGCCAGGAGAGGTTCGGATGTCCATTGCCTACACAATCGAAGTTGGTTTCGTCTGGTATAAGTTGTCCGGTCATCAGGAGATTGAGGAGACCAAGCAGGCGTTCGAAGCCGCTCTTCGTGACCCTGGTTTCAGAGAAGGGTTAAATGTTCTCATTGACGCCAGGGATTCGTCCGGAAAGCGCACAAGTAGCGATCTTTCTAGCTTGGCCAATTTTTTTGGAAGTCACCGGAGACTCCTTGGGAAAAAGTTCGCCCTCCTGATCCAGGAGCAGAACCCGACTCCGGGAAAATATTCCAGAACCCTCGTGCCTCAATCAGACCGGTACAAAGTTCGGTTTTTTATTTTCTACGCGCCGGAAGATGCGATAAAATGGTTGACGACTGAAATAGAACCTTCCTGACTCTTCGCCCTTTTCCTTTCTTTCCCATGTACAAAAATTATTGGAGATTCTAACATGTTCAACTTTCGTCTGGTTGCCGTTTTTCTGTCCGTAGCTCTTTCGTTCGGAAGCCCCTTGTCCGCCCAACTGAATTATGAAGGTTCATCGTCGCTGGGGGATTCGCTCATTCCGGAGCTGGCGAAGGACTTCACGGCGAAGACCGGCATTCAGTTTGGAACGATCAATCCAACCAACTCAGCCCAAGGGTTTCAGGGTGTGAAGAGCGGAAAAGCTGCTATTGGCGGCCTTTCCAGACTTCTAACACAAGAAGAACTCAAGGACGGCTTTGCAAACCGGGTCATCGGATATGATGCGGTCGTTGTATACGTCAATTTGCAAAACCCTATAAAGAACATCACCATCGCCCAATTGAAAAGTGTTTTTTCCGGGAAAATCGTCAACTGGAAAGACCTTGGCGGAAGCGATGTCCCGATCGTGGTTCTCGTAAAGCTCGGTGGAGAGGAAGGCGGCGTGGTGGGTCAGTTCAAGGAACTGGTAATGGCTGGAGAATCTATGGCCAGCCCGTCGCTTGCATTCCCCAGCCACCAGGAAAACGTCGAGTATGTCGCGAGCAACCCGGCCGCGATTACCTTCGCATCGCTAGCCGGCGACAAGAAAACCGGTCGGATCCTCTCGGTCGAAGGGGTTGATCCCTCCCGGAAAGCGCTTTTATCCGGGGAATATCCCCTGGCAAGGCCTTATTTGCTGATTTTCAAGAGCAATCCGCCGGAGCCTGATGTAGCGAAGTTCATCGAGTTTGTCTTTTCTTCGGAAGGCCAGGCGATCGTCCAGAAATTCGTTGTTCCGGTGGTCAGTTTCGACGGCAAGGAAAACTGATTTTTTTTTGGCGGGCGGCGCCTATTTTTTCAATTCCCACTTTTTTGCTTTGGGGTTGAATGTTGCGTTTCCGGGTGCAGTTTTTCCATTCTGGAAATTCTTGGTAAAAATACGGGAGTCATCCCCCCGCCACACGGCATCGGAAGGTCCCCAACCTTCGGGCGAGAGTGTCCATTCGAGAGCGATCTTCCCCTCTTCTATACCGTAGATTTTCAGTAACTTCTCAAAAAAGGGGGGCACGCGCCCCCCTTCGCCTCGCGAAGTGAATTCGCGAGGCTCAT
>Ga0066636_10002896_pt1 | contig 10940 bp, 12 predicted proteins | sample CryGeyCG2014_080_2_FD_62736 | JGI IMG/M metagenome (GOLD analysis project Ga0066636, IMG submission 62736) | Groundwater microbial communities from aquifer - Crystal Geyser CG07_land_8/20/14_0.80 | ecosystem: Environmental > Aquatic > Deep subsurface > Groundwater | place: USA: Utah: Grand...
TCTTCCATCACCAGGCTGCGGAGTAAAACTGCCATGCGCATTGCCATCTACCCCGGAACATTCGACCCCGTCACGAACGGGCACATCGACGTGCTCGAACGGGCCATCGAGATCTTCGACAAAGTAATCGTCGCCGTCGCGGTGAACTTGTCGAAGTCACCCCTCTTCACACCCGAAGAACGGGTATCGATGATCCGCGAGGTGACCGCGAGGTACGGAAAGAAGGTCGCAGTCGATTGCTTCAGCGGCCTCGTCGTAGAGTACGCACGCGCGAAGAAGGCGATCGCGGTCGTGCGCGGACTTCGCGCCGTCTCCGATTTTGAGTACGAATTCCAGATGGCGCTGGTGAACAGAAAGCTCGAGAGCAGCGTCTCAACTGTCTTTCTCATGCCTCACGAGAACTACACCTACCTGAACTCGAGCATCGTTCGCGAGCTTGCCCAGCTCGGAGGTGACATCAGCGGGTTCGTCCCTCCTACCGTGGAGCAGATGTTGCGGGATAAGGTTCGTGAGATCAACAGGAAGAAAGTGCCTGGGGAACCAGGCCTGTGAGGCACCTGTTGAGAGTGTTAAAGAATCGTAAGGGGAAGGTCTGAGGTATGCCAACGTACCAATACAAATGCAGATCGTGCGGACATGAATACGAAGAACTCCAGCCCATTACGGCTGAGCCGTTGAAGAAGTGCCCGCATTGCGGCAAGTATTCACTCAAGAGGGTCATCTCGGGAGCCGGGCTGATTTTCAAGGGTTCTGGATTCTACCAGACGGATTACAAGAAGAGCCGCGCCTCCACGGCGTCCGAACGCACCGCAACAAAGGCAGAGAAAAAGGAACCATCGAAGAATTCAAAGGCGGGCAGCTCTGGCTCAAGCTAGCCAGGGAAACGTCACCTTTTCTGTGAGAGGCGGCGGCGTGTCTTCCTCGCCTCAGTAAAGAGCCTGCCGATCGTGTCCTCTCCCCCTCTCATACCGACTGTCTTCTCCACTTCTTCCAGAAGGGCGATGTACTCACGGAGCGCGGGGCGCACCTCCTCGCCGTTTGCCGAAAGAATCTCCCGCCACATCTGGTAAGGACTTGACGCGATGCGCGTCATGTCCCTGAACCCACCCCCTGCAAGACACGTTACCCTTTTCCCGTTCCTGCCTGCGAGTGCAGCGAGCCCCACGGCCGCCAGCTGTGGGATATGACTGACAACCGCTACGGCACGGTCATGCGCTTCGGGAGTCATGACCACAGGCGAAGCGCCGATCGTTTCCACAATCATTTTGAGCCGGTCGAGCACCCTCCGGGGTGTCCCGCGCGGGGGCGTGAGAACGAACCTCGCCCCCAGAAAGAGATTCGCGTCCGCGTTTTCAAATCCCTTCTTCTCACTCCCCGCCATCGGATGGCCGCCGACGAAGAAGCGCCCCGGCGGAAGTGCGGAGAGCCCCGCCTTCATCACAGGGACCTTGACGCTCCCGACATCGGTGACGATGGCACCAGGCGGGAGAAGGCGGACAATCCTCGGGATAAGGAGGAGCGAAGCCTTCAGCGGTACCGCTACGACGACAAGATCTGAGTCACAGCCTTCTGCAATGCGCCGCGCCGCCCGGTCGATTGCCCCCGCCCTGATCGCACGCATGAGGACCTCACGGCGGTCATATCCCACGATGGAGTATTCCGGGAAGGCTCGACGAAAGGCGAGGGCGAGCGAACCACCGATGAGTCCAAGTCCGATGATCGAGATCCGGCGCGGAGCCTCGATGCGATTCCGCTCAGGCAATGTACCTCCCGATCGCGCTCGCAATGAGACGCACCTCCTTCATAAGCTGCGTGAACTGGTCGGGATAGAGCGACTGAGCGCCGTCTGACATTGCCTTCTCCGGCTCGTTGTGAACCTCGACAATAATGCCGTCCGCCCCACTCGCCACGGCGGCGCGCGCCATGGGGAGGACTTTGTCCCTGAGCCCGGTCGCATGGCTCGGGTCGACGATGACTGGTAGATGGCTTTTCTTATGGACAACGGGGATAGCGCTCAGGTCAAGCGTGTTTCGCGTTGCGGTCTCGAAGGTCCGAATCCCGCGCTCGCACAGGATCACGCTGTGGTTGCCGCCGGAGAGGATGTACTCCGCCGCCATGAGCCACTCCTCAATTGTCGCGGCGAGCCCGCGCTTCAGCAGGACAGGTTTTGCCACTCTCCCGAGATCTTTGAGAAGGGAGAAGTTCTGCATGTTCCGCGCACCGACCTGGAGGATGTCGGCGTATTTCTCAACGAGCTCGATCTGGTTCGACTCCATCACCTCTGTGATGACCTGCAGATTGTATGTATCCGCCGCATTGCGGAGGAGCCGCAGCCCTTCCTCCCCGAGCCCCTGGAACACATACGGCGATGTGCGCGGCTTGAACGCACCCCCGCGAAGGATCTTTGCTCCCTGGCCAGCGACGTGCTTCGCAATCGTGTAGACCTGCGTTTCGGTCTCGACGGAGCACGGTCCCGCCATGACGACCACCTCGGGGCCGCCGATCGCGACGCCGTTGACCGAGACCACCGTTCCCTCTGGCTTGAACGTCCGGCTCGCAAGCTTGAACGGCTCGGTGATCCGGTAGACATTTGCAACGCCGGGAAGGACCTGGATTTGCCTGATGTCAAAATCTGGTTTGACGCCGATCGCGCCAAGGACCGTCTGGCTCACGCCGGTTGACCGGTGGACCTCGAACCCGAAATCCCGCAGGACCTGAGTGACGCGCTGAATGTCCCGTTCGGGCGCATCCTGTTCAATGACAACTACCATGTGACTTCCCACCAGCTCCTTTCGAGAGGCCTGATGCTATTCGTACCGGTCCAGGCGGAACTTTTCCCCCAGGTAGAGCTTTCGGACTTTTTCATCGCTCGCCAGTGACTCCGACGTCCCCGACCTGAGAATGTGACCGTCATACAGGAGATAGGCGCGGTCGGTGATGGAAAGAGTCTCGTGAACATTGTGGTCCGTGATGAGGACACCGATCCCCCGGTCCTTCAAGGTGTGGACGAGCTTCATGAGATCCTCAACGGCGATGGGGTCGATCCCAGCGAACGGTTCATCGAGGAGGATGAATTTTGGATTTGTCGCGATGGCGCGCGCAATCTCAGTCCGACGACGCTCTCCTCCGGAAAGCATGTATCCCTTGCTGCCGGCAATGGCATCGATGCCGAACTCACTGAGGAGCCCATCACAACGCCTCGCACGCTCCTCGGGTTTGAGTGGGAGCTGCTCCAGGACGGCAAGGATGTTATCTCTCACGCTCAGCTTCCGAAAGATGGATGCTTCCTGGGGAAGATAGCCGATGCCGAGGCGTGCCCGGCGGTACATCGGAAACCGGGTGACGTCCGCCCCCTCCAGGAACACATTTCCGGCAAGGGGCCGGATAAGTCCGACGATCATGTAGAATGTCGTGGTCTTCCCGGCTCCGTTCGGTCCGAGGAGCCCCACAACTTCCCCCTGGCGCACATCGAGGCTCACGTCGTTCACGACGGTGCGCTGCCTGTACCGCTTGGAGAGATGCTCGGCACGAAGGACGAGCCCTGGCTTTGGCCCTGCCTTATCGCTGGCCGCAACGGGCTGCACGGACAAGTCTTGAGGGGTTCTCATCGGTTCACTCGTGCCTCCCCGGCTTCCGGCGCCGGGAGTGGATGCGCCGCGGAAAGCAGGTACGGCGGAGGAACAACGCGCGGCCGCCGCTCCTCCCAGAAATAACCGGGAAGACGGTACTCCTCCACATTCCCCTGCACCATGTTTTCCGGGTAGTAATTTCCCTCCACACCTCCGAAAGCGGTGACCCTCCGAAGCGAGCCCGAGTCGCTGAAAAGTGTAATCCAATCCGCCGTCGTGCGGTTGATACCGTTCGGTTTCACATTGTCGAAGAGGAACGAGATGCTCATCGCGTTGCCGGTCGCGGTCACCGTCCTGAGGGAGTCGCGCTCGAATCCAAGATGAAGCGTGGTACCGCTGAGCTGGTCGCGCCGCATCGGTTGAAGTGTGTCCGTCTCGGACACAGCGATGGCGGGTCCGCTGATCGTCACGCTCGACACCTTGTTCTGTTGAAGGAGCACGTGCACCCGCGTTCCCTTCGCCTCCGTCCGTTCGTACCAGAGCACAGGACTCCCTGTCAGCTCGAGAGAGTCCCTCTTCGGGTCAAACCTCAAGTTGGCCCCGCGGGCCGCCATCGCCCCGCGAACAACCTCAACGCTGTCCGACGCCGTGTATTGCCTGACGGAATCGCCGAGCATCTCCATGACACCGCTTTTCACGAGGAGCGTATCGATACGTCCCCCCTCCGCCGTGTCGATCCGCATCATGACGGGGAGCAGTCGCATGATGCTCACCTTCGTTGAGTCGCTGTGCTCGAGTTCTTCCCCGGCAACCCAGAGGCGTTCCCTCGGATTCGACACGACGACGCTGCCGTTTGCAGTGAACCGGCGAGCTCCTTCGAAGTATGTCAGCCGGGACGCCTCCACTGTTGCCGTTGAATCGGTCAGCCTTACGCTCCCGGCGAAATTCGCCACCCTCTCGTCGAGGCGGTAGATTCCCTGGTCTGCGGTGATTGTCCGCCCGCGGTTGATGAATCTCAGTCGGGCATGCGTCGAGGCGACCTTGAGCCTGCTGTCGTACGAAGCCGAACGAGTCATGAAGACAATCGTATCGTTCGTCACGACGACGTTGCCGTCGAGATCGACACGCTCGGACTTCAACCACTGAAGTGCGCGGTCACAGCGAAGAGTGGTTTTCCCCTGGTGGAGTGTGACGCCGCCGATAAGCTGCCTGATCGCTTCCCCGTTCATCTCTCCGCCGACGAGGCTGTCCGCGTGATCAAGGATTACCGGCTCCCGCCGATCCTGCGCTCGCGCAACGTGGCAGAGAAGAACGGCAGCGCAGAAAATGAAGGCCGCAGATCCATGTCGTGACTTGATCAGCAAACGGCTTCAAGCCTCACTTGACAGAGGTCGTCCCTTTCACGTGGAAGATCCGGTAACGGGTCAGAACCTCGTTTGATTCAAAGCCCTCCCCTTGGATTTCCTCCGTTGGACTCTTGATGGTAACGTAAGATTCGGAGTGAATGAGCCGGCGGGCGTTATCCCAGTCGAGTCGCTCTGTTCGGATTGTGTTGCCGCTGTCGGAAACCACTTTCACGGTCCCGATTGCCTCGAGGTCATGCGTCAGGTCGTTCACCCAGCCGGAGTCGGACGTGAGGACGGACGAGTGGGCCCCGGACCGGTCGAAGAAATCAACCTGGACTCCGCCGTTGAGGATGGTGTAGCCTCTCTCGGGATACACCGACACATGACCGGCCTTGAGAATCGCGCGTGTCTCGCCTGAATCAGAAAATGCCACGGCCGTCCCCCAGCTCTCCTGGGCGGGCGGTGCATCCGTCGGCGACTCTCCCGACACTGCCGGTTTCAGCCGCTCTTCACAACCCGGGAGGAGAAGGATGAGACAGAACAGCGCAAATCCATGAAGGAGCTTCATCCGCCGCTTTCCCCGCCGATCCCCGCCTTTACCAGGTCATGGAGGTGAACCATACCGACCGGTCGATGGGCTTCGTCGACGACGACAAGCTGCGTGATGTTGAATTCCTCCATCTGCTGAAGCGCGACAGCCGCGAGGACGCGAGGAGCGATGAACTTCGGCTTCGGTGTCATCACCGATTCGGCGCGGACGTTCACGACATCGGTCGTCCGGTGGAGGAGCCTGCGCAGATCTCCGTCTGTTATGATGCCGACGAGGATGCCCGCGTCGTCGACAACACACGTCGCGCCGAGCCTCTTCGAGTTCATTTCTATGATGGCATCCTTGAGGAGGACATCCTTGTGAACAACCGGCACGCCTCGTCCGCTCACCATCATTTCCTCGAGGCGGAGAAGAAGACGCTTGCCGAGAATCCCGCCCGGATGAAAACGGGCGAAGTCCTCGGCCGTGAAGTTGCGCCGCTCAAGGAGAGCGACACCGAGCGCATCCCCCATGGCAAGGGCAGCCGTTGTGGAGGCAGTAGGGGCGAGGTCGAAGGGGCACGCTTCCTCTCTGACACTCACGTCAAGGACAACATCCGCCGCCTGCGCGAGGCTCGACTCGAGGTTCCCGACCATGCAGATGATCGACGCACCGATCCGCCGGAAGATGGGAAGGAGGAGTTGCAGCTCCTCCGTGTTCCCGCTCTTCGAGATGCAGATGACTACATCCTCACCTCTCACCATCCCAAGATCGCCGTGGACGGCATCGGAGGGGTGGAGGAACAGCGCCGGGGTCCCTGTCGAGTTGAATGTCGCCACAATCTTCCTCGCCACTGCACCCGACTTCCCCATCCCCGTGACGACCACCCGCCCCTTCGACCCGTAGATGAGCTCGATGGCCTTCTCAAACCGCTCATCGACCCGCGATTCGAGCGCCGACACTGCCTCCGCCTCGATCCGGATCACCTGCTTCCCCGTGGCGATGGCATCTCTGTTACCGTTCATGCGTCCTCTCCCGGGAGAATGGACAGACTCGCTGACAACTGCCGGATCAGATTCATGCCTCCTCAAGCGATCTCCCTTGCGACATGAGGATCAGTTCGATGAGCTCACGCACGGCTCCATTTCCCCCGGCGGCGCGCGTGACGTAGTAGACGACCGCACGCACCTCCGAGCGCGCATTCGACGGCGCGGCGCTGAGTCCAACCGCCTTGAGGAGGGAGATATCGAACAGCTCATCCCCCATGTAGGCAACCTCCTCGTCCTTAAGCCCGTACATGGATTTCACCTCCGCATACGGCTTCAGCTTGTCGAGGAAGTCCTCGTAGATATCCGTGATCCCGAGCTCGGCCGCGCGCCGCCGGACGATCTCGGATTGCCGCCCGGTGATGATGCCGATGCGAAGCCCGAGCTCTATCGCGCGGCGAATGCCGAAACCGTCGTGGACATTGAAAACCTTGAGCTCTGTGCCGTCGTTGCCGTAGATGAGGGAACCGTCGGTGAGGACGCCGTCGACATCGAGGAGAATAAGCTTTATGTGCTGCGCCCTTTCGATGGCGCGCTTCTTTCGTTCAGCGGTCGAGAGACGATGCATCACGAGTTCACGTTTGAGGGATCTGGTAGCTGCGGACACGTTCCGACAACTCTTTGACTTGCATGAGGAGCGACGGGAGAAGACCAAGCGCGAGCTGCGACGATGCGTCGCTCAAGGCCCGGGGCGGATCTGGGTGGGTCTCGATGAACAGGGCATCGCACCCCGCGGCGACACCGGCCCGGGCGATTGGAAAGATGAATTCCGGCTGCCCGCCCGACCGCCCTCTCTCCCCTCCCGGAAGCTGGAGGGAGTGGGTCGCATCGAAAACAACCGGATACCCAGACCTGCGCATGATAACGAGCGACCGCATATCCACCACGAGGTTATGGTAACCAAACGTGGTTCCCCGTTCCGTGAGAAGGATCCGAGTGTTGCCGGCAGATACCACTTTCTCGGCCTGGAGTGCCATGTCCTCGGGTGCCATGAACTGCCCCTTCTTGATGTTCACCGCACGCCCGGTCCTGGCGGCCGAATGGAGCAGATCCGTCTGCCTGCAGAGAAAGGCAGGGATCTGGAGAACGTCTGCCACTTCTGCGGCAAGCGAAACCTCTTCCACGTTGTGGACGTCGGTCAGAACCGGCACACCGATCTCCCGGCGCACTTCGCCCAAGATTCTGAGCGCTTCGTCAATGCCGACCGTCGTGAACGAGTTTTCGCTCGTCCGGTTCGCCTTCTTGTACGATGACTTGAAAATGAACGGGACTCCAAGCGCGGATGCCGTCTTCCTGATCGACTCAGCAACGCCGAGCGTGAGATCGCGCCCTTCCACCACACACGGGCCGGCAATGAGAGCAAGCGGCTCGTTGTCGCCGATCCTCACCCCGCTGATCTCGACGTGAGGCATGGTGGGAAGACTCATGTGGAAGCCCAGGAACAATTAGTAAGAACACTTGTTCTCCATATTAACAAAAACACCAGAAACATTCAAAGGAGTGCGGCGCCCTTCCTGCAGGAGGCGCCGGGTCTGCCCGGACCTGGCATGAATAAACTGAACGGTCCAGCGCCCCTGCACTATGGCAAAATTACCTGAATCTCATTATCATATGGAGGCCCTTTCGGGGTCCTTGCTCCTTAAGGAGTCTTTTCCCACCAATGGAGATGAAAGACGACGCCATGAACGAAGCTGGGAAGAAATACAAGTGGTTTGTCCTCGGAGATCTCAACGGTTTCTTCGGCCTGATGTTCGACAACCTGACGGTCCTCTCCTTCCTTGCCGGCATACTGATCTTTGTCTTCCAATTCCCCGCCGACATTGTCTATGGCCGGATGTTCCCCGGCACGGCCTTTGGCGTCCTATTCGGCGACCTCGTGTATACATGGATGGCGTTCCGTCTGGCAAAAAGGACAGGCAACACCGAGGTAACAGCTATGCCGCTCGGCCTCGATACCCCTTCCACCATCGGGATCGCACTCGTGGTTCTCGGCCCCGCATTCATCCAGTTGAAAGCTGAAGGGATGCCGGCACGCGATGCGGCCATGATGACATGGTACATCGGCATGGCGACCATGATGTTCATGGGAGTCATCAAGATCGTCTTCTCCTTCCTCGGACGATGGGTGCAGAAGATCGTCCCCCAGGCCGGACTTCTCGGCTCATTGGCGGGAATCGGCCTCGCGCTCCTCGGCCTCATTCCTCTCGTTGACATCTTCGGGATGCCGCTCGTCGGGCTGATCTCCCTCGGATTGATCCTCTATACGCTCGTCGCAGGAATCGGACTTCCCTGGAAGACCCCGGGAGTCCTTGCTGCGGTCGTCATCGGCACGGTGCTCTACTACCTCATCGGTCCCTCAGGGTTGGCCGGAGGGATTTACTCCGGGCCGCCGGCCGTTCAGCTGCATTACGCTCTTCCCATCCCGACGCTCGGATTCCTCCACGGGATTGTGCCCGCGTTGAAGTATCTCCCGATCGCCATCCCGTTCGGCATCCTGACGATCGTCGGCGGAATCAACGTGACGGAGAGCGCACGGGTTGCCGGTGATGACTACAGCACGAAGTGGATCCTCCTCACGGAAGCCGTTGCAACGATCCTCGCCGGGCTTTCCGGCGGCGTTGCGCAATCGACTCCCTATATCGGCCAACCCGCATACAAGCACATGGGCGCACGCGCAGGGTACACGGTCCTTACAGCGATCTTCATCGGACTCGGAGGGATTCTCGGGTATGTTTCATTCTTCGTGGAACTAATTCCGCGCGCGGTGCTGGCGCCGATCCTCATCTTCGTGGCGCTTGACATCATGGTACAGGCCTTCCAGGCTTCCCCTGTGCGCCACGCCCCCGCTGTCGCCTTTGCCTTCTTCCCCACCGTCGCGCGGCTCATCGCCCTGAAGCTCGGCGACCCGAAGTTTGTTCCGGTGGATGTCTTCCAGAAGCTCCTCAACACGGCAGAGAAACCGCTCCCGGAGCTCCTCGTCACGGTCGCGCTCGGAAACGGGTTCATCATCACGGCGATGCTGTGGGGAGCCTTCCTCGCAGAGCTCATCGACCGGCGCTTCAAGAGATCGGCGATCTACCTCATCGTCCTCGCCGCCTTTTCATTCTTCGGAATCGTCCATTCGGCGCTGCCGGACGGACAGATGTACTTCCCCTGGCAGTTGACGGGACTCGCCCAGCAGGTCCCTTACCAGTTCACGCTCGCTTACGTTGTCCTCGCCATCCTCTTTCTTGTGCTTGGGAGAACACGGCAAGCACGTGAACCCGCCGGGATGCCGGCTCACTGATCTGACTCTAGGCGATTGCCTCATCGCTGCGCAGACGAAAAAGGAGGGCTTTCTTTGGTCCTCCTTCTTCGTCTACAATCGTATGTTCGGAGGCTCAGGAGAGGAAAAGCCCTTGTACAGGAGTGTAAGGGGTTGAAGTGACCTTGTCAGTATCGGAGGCGGTCTGCGTGACGTGCCGCTCCGCGTGATAGGAGCTGCGAACGAAGGGGCCGGACTCCACGTGCTTGAATCCCATCCCGAGCCCTTCCTCCTTGAGCATTCTGAAATCATCGGGCGTCACGAAGCGGACAATCGGCAGGTGCTGTTTCGTCGGCTGTAGGTACTGTCCGATCGTGAGGACATCGCAGTCGATCTCGCGAAGCTGCCGCATCACATCGATCACCTCCGGGATTTCTTCCCCGAGGCCGACCATGAGGCCGGTCTTCGTGAGGAAGCCGCAGCGCTTCGAACGGGCCAGAAGCTCGAGCGACCGAGAGAACTTCGCCTGCGGCCGTGCCATCCGATAGAGACGCGGCACTGTCTCGACATTGTGGTTGAGGACGTCCGGGTCGGCGTCAAGGACCGTGTTCAGCGCCTCCTCATCTCCCTTGAAGTCTGGGATAAGAACCTCCACCCCGCACGTCGGGACGCGGACTCGAATCTGCCTGACAGTTTCTGCGAAGATCCCCGAACCGCCGTCCCGAAGATCGTCCCTGTCCACCGACGTGATGACGACGTGACGGATTCCCATCGACTCCACCGCCTCGGCAACACGCCGTGGCTCGTCGAGGTCATGTTCCGTTGGGCGGCCCGTTTTCACGGCGCAGAATCCGCAGCTCCGGGTGCAGATGCACCCGAGGATGAGGAACGTTGCCGTCCCCGCCGCCCAGCACTCCCCCATGTTCGGGCAACGCGCCTCCTCGCAGACGGTGTGAAGCTTCTTCGACTGCATGAGATGGAGGAGGCGAACATAGTTTTCGCCGCTCGGTATTCTTGCCTTCAGCCAATCGGGCCGGCGGGCAGGTTGCGGTGTCGCGATAGCAGCGCCCTCTTTCGTTTCAAATCCTCTCAATGATCATCCCCTGGCGTCATAGCACTCTGCTCATGTCGAACTCCTCGAGGAGCTGGACCACTCGTTCAAGGAATGAGCCCCCGAGCGCACCGTCGACAACACGGTGGTCAAAG
>Ga0066636_10002897_pt1 | contig 10940 bp, 9 predicted proteins | sample CryGeyCG2014_080_2_FD_62736 | JGI IMG/M metagenome (GOLD analysis project Ga0066636, IMG submission 62736) | Groundwater microbial communities from aquifer - Crystal Geyser CG07_land_8/20/14_0.80 | ecosystem: Environmental > Aquatic > Deep subsurface > Groundwater | place: USA: Utah: Grand...
GCACTCCTCAAACTCCCTTTCCAACACAGGTTCAATCTCTCGATGTACAGTAGTCTGAACCAACCTGTCCCGGATCGTGGCGATACATAGAGCTCGGGCCTCCCCATTCCCCTTGTCCACCAGGATTTTCATCAAAGGAAGCGGTACATATTTATTGCATCTAAGTTCATTCTCAAGGCGCGATAGGTTATTGAATAGATCCGCCTCAAACATCTCAATCGTCACTCCATCCACCCCGGCGCAGCCATGGTTTTCTTTGACTTGTAAAAAGGCAGAGTAGAGAGAATTATAATCTGCGATATTTCCTATCATTTTAAAAAGGGTCATGGTCATAAATAATCACGTCACCTGTGCCAGGCGAACGATAGATTAACTTAATCGCCTTGCCGTGGAGGGCATGTGCAACAGCAAGATATAACCAAACGGGCGCCCGACCTGTTAGGATGACTTCATTTCCGTCACCGGACTGATCAACAGCTTTTTGTACATAAGTATTCAAATCCGAAAGCTTTGCAGTTCCTGAATAGCAAAGGCTTAAATCGATTACTTTAACTGTTCTCATTAAGTTTCCTTTCTCCTTGCCGCATTCAATTTTGAGTACAGTTCAAGTAAGTATTCACCCGTTTTATCCAATACTATCTCTGGTGTAATCTTGAGCGGTATAACATTATATTTCTTCTGTTCCACATATTGAATATCTATAGCCGAATTGAGTGCCCCAAAAATCAAACCAATGCTGATTAATTTTGTCCCTCCAGTAATGTCTACAATGATATCTGAGCTTTGGAGTCCTATTTCATCGAGATGCTCTTTTGAATAAATATTGGAAAGAAACGTCTTGATTTGTTCAATCGACTCTAAATCACTGTCCGCTGTTAAGTCAGGAAAATTCTTACGGCCGTCTACATTGCATATCTTTACTCCAGGAATAAACTTTTTTACGAATTCTTCGAGACATACAGTATAAGGCAGACTATCCTCAGTGGTTAATGGCCAAACATACCGCAGAGCGTCCTTGTGATAATACAATCCCTTAAAGAGTTGGCCAATACTCCATTCTTTGAACAATAACGTTATGTCGCTTTCGTTTATGGTTCGTATTTTCTGATTTATCTCTTCGGGCGTAATCTTCGGTGTACTTAGCGATAGAACCATTCCCATGTGTGGTTCGACTTTTGATGTCGTTAATTCTTTGGACGGCCGTTTGTTAACATTGCGCAGATGTTTTATGTAAAAATAGATGACCAATATACAAAAAGATAAAAATGGAAGCGTACATATTAATATGTTTTCCCAATCGGCAACCAGAAGACCATCCATAAAAACAGTCGGAAATAGTTTCCAAAGATCATAAAGTCCATTGACTGCAACACCAAACAATGTAAGAGTCCCAACAGCAGTAATAATAATTAATGGTGCGATCCGGTCAATGCCCAGTACTTTTAATGCTGTCATTTATGCACTCCCCAAGGTACCTCCGGAAATTGGAACCAATATAAAATTCTGTCTCAAACCTTTTCAGGGAGTGGCAGAACTCTTCTGTCTTTAAATTCGTTATTATTTGGGCCTTCGATTTGCATATAACCGATTTCCCCTTTTTTTTCCAGTTCTTTCCCATGTCCCACATCCAACATGACTTTAAGCTGTCGCAAACGATGGGTTTCCCAAAGACTGCCCGCACCATCCTTTTCCTTTTCGCTGATCCCCTTCAGAACAAAACTTTCAAAACTCTTTTTAAATTCTTGAATGGTTTTCCCCTTCTTTTCTGGCAGAGACCAATTCTCACCGTCAAATAGAGACTTGTAGCGCTCCTGACGGTTTGAAAGGCAAAGTTTAGTAGGAGTGATTCTCACAGATCCCAATCCTAAGGGTTTTGCCATACCGACCTTATGGGCGCACCCCTTAGGTAGGTCCAGGACAAAGAGTAGCGCCCCCAGTTCTTCTGCTAAAAGATTTTCAAACCGGATATGGGATTTGAATTCCGTTCCCTCTTCAACCGGTCTGATCTTGGAAGGATACTGGGTCTCGTGCTCTTTGATCTTCTTTTCATCTTTCTCTTCCCATCCCTTTCCTGACTTATGCCAGTACAGCTTGTTTCCGCGAAGAACTGTATCTTCGTTGTAGTGATTCAGTTTCTTAATATAATCTGTCTCTTGAACCAGATAGTGCTGGAATGTGGTTGGCTTCGGTGTCGATAATATCTGTGGATATTCCGCTTCCATCCGCGGATCCTTCGTCTTGTCTGTTAGTTCAGCATCTTCAAAAAACACTCTGCCTGCAAAGGAATCCTTCCCTTTTTCAGCTGCCTTACCGAAGAGTGCTTCAGTCATATCGATTTTGTCCTCGTCCGTTAAAAAAGACGGGACAAGATCACCTATGGATTGGTGGTAAGCCAGCCGGAACATCCCCGTATGTCCGAAGGAGACTCTCTTATTTTCCTTGCTGTCCCCCCACTCAACGTAAAAGCATGGCACACCGTTAGGACTGCTCCCAACTTTTTCTAACAAGTCAGGACTTTTACGGTCCCCATCCTTCCTATAATATTCAATATCAACGTCTGCAATAATTATTGTTTCTTTCTTTGGCCCCGGCTCATTTATTATCCAGTGCATGTGCTTTTTCCCAAAGGGACCGCTGGATATAAGATAGCCTTTTTCGCTATTACCCGTCTCGACTTTGGTGGATACTGATTCTATCAACGCATATCTCAGTTTGTATGGAACCTTTTCCCCGGTTTCTCTATCCAATCTGTAATGAGTATGATCGTCCGGTTTGACTTGTTTAAAGTAGATTACCTCGAAGTCAAAATTATCCACTACAATTCCCATCCCATTAACCGTTTTGAAATCCACCCGGTAAATTTGAGTGTCTTGAGCATCTCTCTTTGAAGGGGTGATTGTGTATTTAAAACCTTTTTGCTGCAAGAATCCAGCTTGAATTTTAGGATAATAATAATCATTTCTATTTACCATGTATTTTTGATATTCATTTCTCAGATTGCTCTTGTCAGCCAACCCCCTGTAATACAATCCGCGGTCTTCAAAACACTGAAACTTGCTCCAACTTACAATCTCAACCAGAGTGCGTATCATGCCTCGGAGGGAACTGCCAGGGATGCGGATATGGCTGAAATGCCCGCCAGGAGAGAAGAAATCGGAATTATTTTTTGCCTCTTGACGCGCCTCGACCTGAGACTCGTTCAATGAATCCCGAATGTAAAGGGGCGTCAGTGCTTTCATATGACATTCAATATAGCCCGTGTGCCGATTCTCGTGATACTGGTCATTTGAACCCATTGGTTCGGCCGGCACTACAGTTTCATTTAGTGGGATAAAATTATAGGGTGCACGGGCTTTTCTTCCGGGTTTGATTTCTGTAAAATGAGGTGGTACTTTTCTGCTTTTTCCCTGCATTTGGGCTGGCGTTTCGGGTGTGGGTGATACTTCCATCCCTTGTTTCCTGGCATATTGCCCCAAGTTAGCTTTCCAGTCTTCCATTTCAACCTCCTATGGTATCCCCGTTTTTATCGGTGAAAGCTACAAATCGGCAGTCTTCATAACCGGCTTGTCCCAGCTTGTTGTAGCCAATATAGTTTCGTGTATGTAATCTGATTGGCAGATGGTTCTCTTTTAGTCCGGTGAAAGGAAGCTCCAGATTCGTGCCTCTTTCTTCTGTCAGATATGTCGTTCCGTCGCGTTCGGAACACCTTGTTCCGTAAAGTGTCTGCCAGGCATCCACGACATCCAGGCTGTCTCCCTCACCATCTGTGCGTACCCTTCCAGAAAATGTTCTCTCTGCGTTCCGCCATACATAAAGCTCTTGCGATTCGTTGAACAGTCTGAGTTTCATTACAAACTCGGGTTGAACTTGGCCCTCTAAAGCTCTTCCATTGTATTGCCCGATCAGGACCCTGTAATGGAGGTATGCGACGAAATACCCTTCCCCTCCTTTCCAGTTGTTTTGGATGACAGACACAAAATCCTTTGTCGAAGGACAAGGTACACCTGTGCTCTCAACGGACATAAGTATAGGTGGTTTCGTTTCAGGCATATCAGACCTCCTTGCAAATACGGTTCAAGTCATCGGCCAGTTCCTTGTTGGAGAAGACCAGTTCATTGTTCTTTTCCTCAAGTTGGAGCTCTTTACTGTCCCATTTAATTTTCGCCACAACTCCTTTAAGCACTCCTCTTCCTATACTCTTTTCACCCCCTATTGGAAGGTCAGCGCTCCAGAGATCTTTGAGGATCAATAAGAGTAAACCTAATTCCCATTCTTTATATTCGGAGATACTCATCTTTATTTGAACCGCTTTTCCATTTTCGCTGTTCCAGAGAGGCATACTATCGAAAAGTGCACCTTTGATGACTCCCCCAGTGAAGCGGTCGATCTTTATACGTTGTTGCAGTTCTGCCGCCACATTCCTTATTTCAGTTTCTTCTACTACCACCTTCCCTTTCCTGCTCTCTTTGGTCTCTTCATTGACAAAACCGAAAAGCGAATTGATCCGCACTTCGGCATCGGTCCTGCCCAAAGTTTTCAGAATTTTTAGCCCCCTGGCCCGTATTGCTCCTTTTATGGATGTGCCCGGGAGAACATTCTTCCCGTTGGAGGTAAGATGCACTGCGTCAGGTTTTATTTCATCGGAAGCGTAGGACCTTACAATTAGAGAATTTTTGATCGAAAAGGCGGCGTCGATTAAGATTGTTTTTTCAGAGAGGGGCAAGGGGCTTCCCCCAAGGGTGGTTTCAGTTCTACTCGTCAAGTCCTGTTTTAGCCATTGGAAAATATCGTCTCTTTTTGAAAAATCGAAATCATAAAACTTGATCTCTTCCAGCTTGCACTTTCCAAATCCGCTGGTGGTTTTGGCTCCCAATGCAACTTTCCCTTCCTTTAGAAGATGACAGATTGTTGCTAAAATATTCTCAAACATCGTTTTGTCAAAGGCTTCTCTCATTGTAATTTCCATGTTCATCATGAAGCATGATCCCGGTTCTACGACTTCATAGTCATACTTTTTTTCATCCACTGCAATTCCTTTCGCAGGATCAATCGCCACGCCGTCCCTTATTTTTATTGTGGCCCCTTCTGTGCGCAAGTCGTGACAGCAAAGAGCACTTTGAGATCCGTCACTCTTTTCTGAACCCCAGAAGTAGTCGGACTGCGTTGGATCCAATCTCCTGCTTTTATCTTCGATCATGTGCCTGAGAACACCCACAAGTGAAGTGGCGGGGATGTAAGGTGTTCCGGACTCATCTTTCAAGGCCTCAATATCCGATAAATCATTTTTGCCGGACCCTATAATCAGAGGGGTTTTGAGGCTCAGTTTGCCTTTCAATACGAGTTTCCCGACAAGTTTAGGATCAGCCATTTTGCACCTCCCTCTTTTTCGTCTTGCGGATCATCCGGAGGAATGTGAACCAGTAAAGTCTATAAAGCTCTTCTTTCATGGTGCCGTCCATAATTTCATGCTCCTCTATATTTATTTTGTTAGCAAATTTTTCAAGCTCTGGATCGTTATGCATTACTCGAGACAGCTCGGGGCTTCCATCTTGAATAAACTGTGACAAGGTCTTATTCTCGCTCCTGCTCGAACCCAGCTTCTCCCCCGCGGCTGACGGGAGGCTCTCAATCCGTTTCATAAATTCCTCTTTGCTTCCTGAGTCTTTCAATATCATTTCCAAACGACTCAGAAGAGAATTGGTGAGAGATTTCGCATCAAATCGTTTATGATCCTGCAACGCACTTCTCTCAACGGCCCTTTTTATATTTGCCTGGATAACACCTTTGAAAAATTCTCTGGCTAATTCAGGGAGCATGCCATTAGTCGAAGAAGGCCTTTTCTTCCGCCTCTCATCTGTACCATTCACAACGGAATAGGCAGACTTCTTTTGCCAGTTGATAACAACTCTTCCGAATCCTTCATTTAAACGCTCACCTAATCCCTTTTTTTGCAATCCGGCTATTCTTTCGGGCAGGTCTGTGGATTGTGAGTTTACTTTTATTAAGAAGCAGGAACCTGCCTGAAAGCCCATATCCGATGGCCTTTTGAGGCCCCAAACTGATATGAAGTTCTCTATTTCCACCGGCTGTTTGAAAGATCGGATCTGAACTTCGTCAGTTTTCACTCCCAATCTCTCGGCAAGAAGTACTTGAAGGTCATCTAATGACGTAGTGGGAAAGCCGTAGCGGTTATATATAATGACAGGCGATATGAATGAAAGAATGAATTCGTCGGTATCTGGAAGGCAAAAAGAGATCTCCTCAGATTCCTTGGAAATAAACTCCAACACGGTATTGCCATACTGTGCTGACCGAGAACGACCCAATTGCATAAAGAAAGGGCTATCACCCATAACTCGCACAAACTCAGTCAGCACTTTCTTCTCACCTATTAAGGATCCCATAAACAACTGATCTGAGGCTATTGCTTCATAATTAAATATTTCTCCATCAGTGCTATGCCCTTTAATCCTGTTTGACCGAGAATGATGAAAACTCAACTGGACTTCGGGCTGAAATACACGAATTATATCGCCCTCCAGACAGCAGTAACCTGCAATGGTTGTCGTCTGGGTATCCGGGTCCCGGCTAAAAAGATCAACGGCTGATGATTCCTGTTTCTTAATGACCCTTATCGAAAGAGGAACTGGGGAATACTCTCGTATTCCATGCTCATGCTGCTGATATGGATAAGCATTGGAAAAAATTATTCCTCCATCCAAAAAATACTGGAAGAAACTTCTATTCTCGTGGGCCTTCTCATGCAGGCCGTTAGATCTGGTATACCGAGCAGCGAAGGCGCCAAGCAAGACGGACCCTGGAATATAGTCATGGGTTCCATTCATGTTTGTGTCTCCCGTATTCCTAGATATCAGAACGGGTGCCTTTGTCTTTATGCTGTACTTAACCTGATGCATATCAATCCTCCACTTTTTCAAATTTGCCCAAAATGGCATTGCCGAGATCCTTTCCTGTACTATCAAGAATCTCACATTTGATGTGTCCGAACCCCCTATTCCTCTTCGTGCCGATATATCTGAGATTCAATGCACCAAGAAGGAGAGCATCCCCATCCACGGTAGCGTCATCAGCCTCAATCACACCTGAAAAAGTAAGGCCCCGTTTAAGCACTCTGGCGGTCCGCAGGGAATTTCGTTTGGCCACTCCCGTTTTGTCTATTGTTGTCTGCTGCCGAATATTGGTGAAGGCACTTAAAACCATATCCCGGGAAATAAGCGATGGGTATTCTTGTATTGCCCATTCAAACCACTCTCTCTCCTTTTCATAATCTTTCAAGTAGAGGTTCCCAAAACGAAGAGGTGCGGAGATTCTGTTACCTGGCCTCCCAAAAAGAAGATCCACCTTGTCTTGCCAATCCGGAGTTATTCCCCCTTTCCCGAACATTTCGGCAACTTCTAAAGCTGACTCCCTCAGACATCCCTTGATGCGTTTAGAAGGAATAAAAGGCAGCCCATATATGTCAAAAACAACATCGCTGTCGATCGTTGACCCCCATCCTTCGCCTGTGCCGACCAGAGTTTCTGATAAAGTAATAATTCTTAATGTCAATGACGTCATAAGCCGACCCCTATTTTGTCCATAGGATAGAATTCCGCAAGTTCAAGCATGTCGAAGTACGGCGTTTCACCATTCTCCCAGCCCTCGTCCCGGAAGGCAGGATGCTCTTGTATTTCCGGCAACTCATAACCTCGATACTTCTGCTCTATGATAAACTCTTTTGTTGCGTTTTTCCCGAGTGTCAATGTGTTGCGTAGTTCCATCTGTTTGTTCCTCGGCCACCGGTCAGATAAACATTTTGCCCCTACCTTGAATTGGTGAAAGTTCCGTGGTCCTTTCAATTCAGGAGTCACGCAATAAGGCCTCAAGCAAAGTGCCCCTTCCCTCACAGTAAAATGTCTTTGACGAATCACGGAAGGGTTACCCGAAAACCCGCTATAGGCAATGTGATAATCGAGCCATGACTGATCATCTTTTGCCTTACCTTTTGCTGATTTGCAAAGTTGTTCGGCAAGTTCATAACCTCTATAAAAAGGGTATTTAGTCTTAGTGATTGCAACCCCAGCGCAAGAGGAAAGCTGTTTCCGGTCGTTCACATGTTTATTGGAAAACGCTTTCATGAATATCTCGGCAAAATATATGCCCAATCTTGCATCACAAACAAACGTTACGTCGTCCCCTCCAAGAATAATAGGCCGGATGGGAAGCTCCCGGTTTTTTAGTTCAAGCCCCATGACTTCACGGTAATACTTGTGGTCTCTTACTATTTCCTCCACTAATTCCTTCATGGCAGTCTCCGTTGCATCATGGACGGTATCCGATAATTTGCGCAGGGAAGGAATGTCTTCACATGCTATAAATCTCTGGCCCATTCCATTCCCATCTATATGTACGATGGCTATATGGCTCTCACCCGTTGACTGACCCAGCGAATCCAATACCTTAGGAAAGCTATGTCCATTAAGAACGGTTTCAAAGATTTGAGAAAACATATTGTGGGCATCTTCTTCATGCTTTAGTTTTGACGCAGCAACACAAGAGATATACTTACCATCTAGCGCAAGGCACTCAGCAGATAAGCCTGTTCGGGGGCATTCAGTTGTAATGCCGTGTCTTAGAAGATAGGCCTGAGGATGGTAAGTAAATTTATTCTCGTTGATTTGCTCGAATAGGTCGGAGATGTCCGTTTGTGAATCTTCCGTATCAACTTCCCCCACAGCCACAGCAGTTGAAAGACCGGGTGCTTCTAACAGGAGTTTCTTTGTCCATTGCTGGACGAATGGAATGGCCTTCTCAGGGTCCTTTACTAACAGAAGAGCATTTCCACCCCCGATATATCCTACCTCCATATATATATCTTCTCGGGTGATATTGATTTCCTCTGGAGCTTCACGCCATAGACACAACTCTTTGTTGGCTCCGAACATCTCATCAGCGATATCTGTCAAGAGCCCATCATAAACATTGCTGATTAAATATGAAGCCGCTAGGTTTTCCTTCAGTTTTTTACTTCCAAAGACATAACTCTGAATAGCCGTGGTTTCCAGAAGCACACCTGTAACCTTCATGTCCTACCTCCAAATATGATCTCTAATTTTTCCCCACAGAATTTCTTCCTGTAGGTCTTCGATACCAAGCACTCTCAGTTTGACTTCTCCTCCGGTTTCATAATGTAGATCCTCCTCCAGTCTATCGACTCTGTCGCCTTCTTGAGGATCATTGTGGCTCAAGCATGTAACGAGAACGGCAAGCCCTTCTTCACCTCCAATCTGATTGACTCGGTGCATAATCTCAAATCCTTTTTCCTTGCATATACTCTCGGTAGAATCCGTAGTACATGAGATACCGCATACCTGATATCCATTCACAAGGATTACATCAAGTTCAAAACCTTTTCCTGTAGGTTCTTTTCGGAACTTCCAGTTGCATCCGATTGGGATCTTCCAGTCAGGAAACTCCTTGTCTATTCTTTCAGAAAGAATCATGAAGATATAGTTCTCCAGCCACTTACCGTCGAGAAAGTCGTGAACTGCTGGCTTAATTCGTGATGTATATTCGTTATTTGAAATGTCGGAGCCTGGAATCCAGAGAGTTGTTCCGGTTTTATCGAGAATAGAATGTTCAGATGGGAACTCTCGCAAGAACGGCAATATGCGATTGGTGAATTCATGTTTATCGAATAGCTGCTTGTTATTCTCCAGCCTTTCCCGAATCCTATTGCTACTCTCTACGAATTGCCCTTTATCATAATAGAGCTTTCGAATAACCTCCTTTTCCCAACTCAGAAACTTGGATATTTCTGAACTATATATCATTTGATTGATGACTTTCAGTGAATCAATCCACAAGTACGACTTTTGTTTTGTGTTCTTGTAACCGTGAAGACTTATCAAATCATTTAACGAAACTGAGATTCTTGTTCTTAGATCTTCTGTAATAGTTCCTTTCTCATCATCTTTCAGCACAAAGTGCCTTGCGTCCAGGTACGAAAATATTTTTGCCTTAAACCGATCCGATTTTTCTATAGCCCGATAAATGTGAACAGACATGGCCTTCGTGCCACCAGTGTAGTTAAAATGACAAATACCAAGCGATATAGATTTCAACAATTTATCTTCGATATCTCTGATGATCTGATTTGCATTACCAACGTCACACAGCGAACAATAATTAAGAGAGACCCCATTATATTTCTCATGCAATACCTCTCTCAGACGGTCTGCGACCTCTTTTGTCCCTGCCTGCTTATGTCTTCTTTCAGAATGAACTAGCCAGATCTCATGAAATTCAGGGTTCTGCTCGGATAGAAGATAATCCGCCACCACATAATTCGGCAAAGGATTTGCCCCAATTAGCAAGACGAGAGAATTCCCCAAGTAGACCTCCACATCTGCACGTAACAAGGATCATCTTTATCTTTATAACGTAGTCGACAAGAAATTTTAGAAATTATAAGGTTTCTGCAATGTTGCTATAAGGAAACTCAAGGCCGTATCCCATACTTCCCCAGCCCAAAGCTCGTGCCCTTCCCCACATCATGCAGCAGCGCGCCGAGGACTACGGCGTGGTATTCCCTCCGATCCATCTCAGACATGGGCTCTCCTTTCAGGCACAATCCTGATCTTTGCCTTCTCTATCCTTACTCCATACCTTGTGCTGCCATATTTTCCCAGGGCGGCGATGGTGTAGTGGGAGGACCGGGTTTCATCGAGGATGTGTTCCTTGATGGTCTTCATGATCTTGTTGATGAATCCGTTATTCATCGGTGTCCCACTTCATTCTCATTGTGTGTTTTTTTTTGTAACCTTGAACTTCTTCAGGACAAACTGTTTGACGGCATCCGCGATCTCTACGGCTCTTTCTGTCTCTTCTGCAGAAGGCATATAAAAGTCATCGGGATATCGCGCTTCAACGGCATAGTC
>Ga0066636_10002898_pt1 | contig 10938 bp, 10 predicted proteins | sample CryGeyCG2014_080_2_FD_62736 | JGI IMG/M metagenome (GOLD analysis project Ga0066636, IMG submission 62736) | Groundwater microbial communities from aquifer - Crystal Geyser CG07_land_8/20/14_0.80 | ecosystem: Environmental > Aquatic > Deep subsurface > Groundwater | place: USA: Utah: Grand...
ATTAGTTATACTCCTTATCTTATATCCAGGCATGCGATAAAGTATAACCTAAAGGAATACTGATGTCAATAAGCATGCCGGATAAGTAAGTGAGGGAGGTGCGGCTATTTTCTCTTCTGGATCTTCCATCTGATTTCTGAACCCCTAAGGTCTGCGTTCAAATCTGTAGATGTAAATAACGTTATGGGGTAGAAGTTTCCTGGTTGACTATCTGAAATAGCGGTATTAGAAGACATCTATGTGTGACGCTGATAAGGGGGATGAGACTCATGGAACAGATCGGGGTAAATTTAACCCTTGAGCGGGAGGTATGGGAAAGGCTTGGCCAAATCGTGCCGAGTCGTAAGAGAAGCCTGGTCATCAACCAGCTATTAAAGGCCGAAATTGAGCGACGGATACGGGAGAACGAGGAAAAAGCTCTGGGCCTGGCATTTTCGCAGGCTGCGAAAGACATAGACCGTCAGGCCGCGATTAACGAATGGAGCGTGCTGGACACAGAAGCCTGGAGTTAAGATGAATCAGGGAGACGTATATCTTGTCAATCCGGACCCCACTGTAGAAACCGAAATCGGCAAGATCAGACCGGGACTTATCATTTCTGTAAACGCCATTAATCACAACTCTCCGAGGCTCATCGTCGCCCCCATCACCTCGTCAACCGGAAAGGTTTACCCCTTTGAAGTATCCCTCCCCCGCGGCACTGCCGGCCTTGAGAGAGATTCCAAGTTAATGCTCGATCAATTGAGGAGCTTGGACAAAAAAAGGACGGAGTTACCGAGCCGAATGAGGCTGCGAGCTGGAAATCCAATCGCTCAGCCAAATAAGCCTGTTGTTTGCTTCCCTGGGCCGGATAGTCCCCAGCAGCTTTAGAAGTGCCAAGGTTATCGTCCCGATCGGCAACTGCTTCGATAGGATTATTCCCGAATGGTCATTCCCTGCAAGAACAAACTCCCGGTGCAGCTTCGCGAAGTCGGCAATGTTGTGTGTAAAAAAGGTCCGGCCCTCAATTGCTGCATAACTCAATTGATGTTTATCGGTGAGGCCCTTGTTGCCGGCATCATGTGTAGTAATCGCATCGCATCCTCGCAATCTCAAGGCTACGGCTACGGCTTCAGGGACATCTTCGTCAAGGTACAGCCGGATCATGGGTCTGCTATCTAGTGTCCATCCGGAAATGGCTATTTTCACCGATTTCGGCGTTGGGCTCAAATTTTAATCCTCGAAATACGTCAATGTATTCCTTTGGTTAAAATTATCGCCCGCCTTGAACTCGACGAAACTATCTCATTTCCGGATGGACACTATCTCATTTCCGAACGGACACTATCTATTTACCGTGAAAATACACCCCCCACCCCGACCCTCCCCCGCGCAGGGGGAAGGAAAATCCTTGGCCTCGTAAAGTGTAGAGCCGGGGGAGGATTTTCATTTGCGGGGGCGACAAAATTCTTTTGTCATGAGCGTTTATACAATTTAAGACATTACCCAGCCTTAGGCTTTTTTTATTAAAGATTATGCCCAGATAGAAAAGCTGTCAAGCGATTAAATATCTCCTGAAAAGAGATTCCCCAAACTTCTTTAAGGTATAAATTATCTTTGCCATTGTCTGAAAGGCAATGTTAAAAGGAGGATATTTTTCTGCGAGGATGGGACTTTCCTCCACAAGAGACAGACAAAAACTCTTTATGAGATTCCCGGAGGAGCAATAATGATTAAAATTGAGCGAAGCGAAGTTTTTCCCTCAGCTCACGAGGATGCGAAGGCAGCCGAGCTATGCCCGGTATCGCCCCAGACCCTCTCCGATGCATATCGCCTTGCATATACCGATTACGACTTCATGATGCGCGATGAACTCCGTCCTGTACGTCTTCAACTTGAACTCATGAAGCCGGAACTCATTTTGAACAGCCATAAAATCCAGGGAACCGTTGTAATCTTCGGAAGCGCAAGGATACCTGAACCCGCAGAAGCCCTGAGGCAGTTCAAGGCAGCAGAAGAAGGAGTCAGGAAAAACCCGGAAAACGCATCCTATATCCGTGAACTTGAAAAGGCCCGCAAGGCCCTGGAGAGATCCAGATATTATGAGGAGGCGCGCAAACTTGCCCGTCTTGTTTCCGAAGCCAACAAGGCATCTTCCGTCTTCAATCTCGTGGTGGTGACAGGAGGAGGGCCGGGGATAATGGAGGCGGCCAACAGAGGGGCAAGCGAGGCAGACTGCATAAGCGTTGCGCTGAACATAGTACTTCCCCATGAGCAGAGACCGAATCCTTACATAACACCCGAACTTTGTTTCCAGTTCCATTATTTTGCAATAAGAAAGATGCACTTTCTCATGCGTGCAAAGGCCCTTGTAGTATTTCCCGGCGGCTACGGCACCCTTGATGAACTCTTTGAGACCCTCACTCTGATCCAGACAGGAAAGATCAAACCTTTTCCAGTGCTGATATTCGGAAAGGCTTTCTGGGAAAGGATCATCAACTTTAATGTCCTGGTGGAGGAGGGAACAATATCGGAGGAGGATATCAAGATATTTCGGTACGTGGAAACGGCGGAAGAGGCGTTTGAAATAGTCTCAAAGACTTCTGAAATCCGGAGCTCATAAACCGCCCGTGGATTGTCTTTAATCGCTTTAGCGGAAAGATGCCATGAGTGAAAAGACTTATTTAATCAAGGTGCTGATGCTAGATGCATCGAGCGGCTTTTATAAGATCATGCGTTACCATGTCGGAGATTTTTTCGGACCCGTTGATCTGGGCATTCACCTCTCCTACAAACACAACAGCCTTAATATCGGGGCCGGGCTCTTTGCCGGATCGGTATTTCCAGGCTCAAATCGTCTTATATTCACAGGCATATCGCCTTGCTGGCATGGATTCTACATATCCTCCATGGGCGGGGCCGCCTTGGTCTTTGATAACCTCGGGATCAACATGCTTTCGATCATCGGCAGGGCGCCTCATCCTTCCATCATCTACCTAAACAGGAACCACGGCGAAGAAATTGAGGTGGAATTAGCCGGGGCAGCACCCGATGTTGTATGGAATAAAGGGCGAAAGGGAGTTTACGCAGTTATGGAAGAGGCCCTCGATCTTTTCGGGGACAGATATGAGAGCGATCCAAGGGTGCTCTCCTGCGGTCCAGCATCTCTTTATAGCGATTTTGGTGCGATTTGTTCCCCTCCCATTCAAAAGCGTTCACTGTCATTTGCAGACACATGGGCCGGAAGAGGCGGTTTCGGGTCCAAGCTCATGCAAGAGCACGGGATACTTGGAATCATATACGGCGGAACACACATTGACGAAGATTTCTGTGACCGCTCGGTTGCCGATCAATGGTTCAAGGACAAATACCACCAGCGCATGGCGGCAAAGGATCTTGAGGCGACCACCAAATACAGATACGACCCAAAGTTCAACACTGGCGGCACCTTCGGGGTAAACTATGCCTCTATGGAGGGAAACATCCTTGCATTCAACTACCGGAGCGTCTATTGGAGCGAAGAAGAGCGAAGGGACTTGCACAGGCGCTTCATAGCAGATCATTATCTCAAGCAGTTCAATGAAGAAACAATTAAGCCTAAGAAGCAGAAGACCTGCGGAGAGCCTTGTGCAGCAGTATGCAAGAAGCTAAACGGCCCATACAAAAAAGACTATGAGCCCTATCAGGCCATGGGACCTCTTTGCGGCATATTCGATCAGCGCGCAGCCGAGATGCTCAACCACCATTCCGACACTCTGGGCTTCGACGCCATAGCGGCGGGAGGGGTCCTTTCGTGGCTCATGGATTGTATGGATGAGGGGGTCATGGAGCCTCAAGAGCTGGGGGTTGTCCAAAGACCGCACTGGGACATGAAGTCCTTTGACGTTGTCGAAGACTCCATGCACAACGCAAGCATTGGAAAGGCCCTCCTGGACGAGATGGTTAGGCCTGGGGGCAATATCCCGCTAGGCCTCGGACCCAGGAAATTTGCCCGCCGTCTGGCAAGGAAGAAGGGAAAGAGAGTTATGGATCTTTTTGTCCATAACGCATTTGCCAGGCAGGGATGGATGGTTCCAAACCAGTACTGGACTCCGGGAGTATTCGCTCCCATGCCCATAGTTGGAAAATATTACATGCACTACGGCCAGGACTTCCTGCCTCCGAGGGAACTCGGCAGAGAGAATGCCCGCCGCATGCTTAAGGAACTCATGTTGGACAATCTGGGAATATGCCGTTTTCACAGGGCATGGGCAGAGGATCTGATGCCCGATATATTGGAGAAGATCTTCGGACTAAAAGACAGGTTCCTCGAATCGGTAAGGCTTACCGCGAGCCGCATAGCAAGCAGGAATGCATCGGTTTTCTGGGAATCGGAGCGCAATATTGACACGGTCTTTAGCTTTCTTAGAAGGAAGAAGGTGGACGAAGCGGAAAACCCTGACCTTGACCATTGGCTGGAGTTCTTCGCTCAGGACAAGCAGGCAGCAGCCTATGAATTCTGGTATGAGATCCACAAGGGCATACACGAGACGCTCAGGGAGTTCCCCGCCTGATCCGCATCCTCCGGGTGCAGCCGGCGCTGACAAGAGAATTGCTCTTCCCTGATCGCCCCGGGGTGATTCGGGGAAAATAAATCTGCAAAAGTTAAGGACGTCCCCTCTGATGAAGTCTCACTATGGTCTTGTTGAGTTCATAGCGGCCATCAGCGAATACACCGTAGTCGCCTCCGAAACCCATGGCTGAGGCAAAGCGAATGGTATTGGCATAAATAACCCACGAATCCGCCCATATTCTCTCAGGCTCCTCATCAAAGGGGCTTCCCCCTTCGGACGGTCCCTTGGCATAGCCTGCAGCCCATATTCCGCTAAGGATTTGCGTGGCTGTGAGAGTCTTTGCATTTGTCTCCTTTATTGAGCTTTCAAACCGCTCCCACTGCCCTGCTACTGTTGAGGATCCGTGGCAGGCTCGGCAAATCGTCTGGATGCCTTTTCGTCTCGAATCCATTTCTTTGACATCAATAAGGTAATCCGCCGCAAAGCCGCCGGCAAAATCTGATGGAAGAGGCGCTCCGTCCTTATTGCGGATGATGGTTGTGTCGGGATTCTTAGGATGGGGGTGGGCGTATATGAGGCCGAAGATACGCCAGGGAAGCCTGTCGTTCATCCTGTGGGACCTCTTCGCAATTAGCTCTCCGCCGGAGCTTACCAGAAGGCTTACGTGGCAGGCTGCGCATGTGGGCGCGGAGAAGTCCTTACCCACTGTCCAGGGAACCTTACGAAACTCCCAGTCCCTGCCGTGACTGGAGAAGATATTTCCGTGCTTGCTTGCTTCATAGACCTTGAAGGCAGGCACATCAGGCCCTACATGACATTGTTTGCAGGTGTAAGGCTTGCGGGCCGTTTCAATGGAAAAGCGATGTCTGGTATGACACGCCGCGCACGAACCGATTGTCCCGTCGAGATTTACACGGCCCGTTCCCTGGTTAGGCCAGCCTTCTATCCTGGGAAACTCCATATCTCCATAATCATCATAGGCCCTCTTTTCTTTGCCTGTGACCTTAAGTACTGTACCGTGGCAGTGATAGCAGGTTTCAGCTTTAGTAACCCGGCTTGCCGGAGCGTTTTCCATTTCAGCCTTATCCCTGCCTACCGCTCCCAGAATGCTGTGCTCAAGGAGGCCATAGAGCTTGTTTTCGGCAAGGTTTCTGTAGGCATGCGACATGAGATTCATGGAATACTGTTCGGCCTCCTCCGAATGACAAACACGGCAGTCGCCCGGACTGACCGCCGTATAGACCTTATGATCATTATGGTCAAAAGCGTCGGCATGCTCTTTCGGCCTCATGGTATGACATTCGGCGCATCCGACGGCCTTTCCCTTTAACCCATCCGGGATGTCCCTGCTTGAGACCTTTAATCCAGGCCCTTTCACACCAAGTGCATCTGAAGGACTCATCTGTGAGTGGCGGCTTTTTTGCCAGTCCTCCACTATCCCCGGATGAATGATGGAATGACACTCAAGGCATGCTTTCGTAGCATCGCTCAAGGCAGCCCCTGAAACCACACCGCCCAACCCACCAATCAGAACGGCGAAAACGACTATCCAAGCGAACACAATCTTCATAAACAAATCCTCTCCCAAGACCCGGCCCGAACGAAAAACTCTATGGTTTACCTTACAATAAATAGTTGTTAACATACGCGGCCAATATGTGCAAGGTTAAGCGGAGCCGCCTGAATGAAAAAAGCTTTCAGGTGGAATTCTTGTAACTACTTAGAGAAAGATGATTATGATAAAGTTTGCATATCTACGGCTGGTTTTGTTCTCATTTCTGCTCCTGAGCCTTCCCCCGTCAATCAGCTCGGCAGGGCCGGAGTCCGCAACCTTATCTGAACCTGATCAAGGGAGTTCTCTGCACCGCAGTGAAGCCTCATTTCTATTTACACATCCAATGGAATCCATTTTTATAGCGGTCTCATTAAGCGCCCTTATATTTTTTCTCGCTCTTCTCGCTATGAGAACACGCTATTTAAGGAAGGAAAGCAAATCGGTTTCGTCAGCAAGGGAGGCACTTGAAAGAGATACACTTGAGAGGACTGCTGAAATATCCTCTGCCAAGGAAAGGCTTGAAAGGGAGATCGAAGTTAGATCGCAGACTGCGGCTACCCTGAGGGCGGTAGTTGACACTATCACCGAAACACTCGTGGTTCTCGATCCGGACGGAAAGGCCATCATGGTGAACGAGGTTGCCGCAAGGAGGCTCGGGCGAACTCCTGGTGAAATCGAGGGAACAAACATATTTGAGCTTTTCCCCGAGGATATAAAGGCGAGAAGAAGGGCGGTTTTTGAAGAAGCCATCAAAACAGGAAGCCCTTTAAGGACGGTGGACACCAGAGACGGCAGGCAGTATGAAACCAACTGGTATCCCATATCGGATAAAGCAGGGCGATTCACTTACATGGCCGTCTTCGCGGTGGATATAACCAAAAGAGGCAGGGCCGAGGAAGAAAGAATAAGGACCGAAAAGATTGAATCCATAGGGCTTTTAGCCGGGGGGATAGCCCATGATTGTAATAATCTTCTGACAGGTATCATGGGTTTCGTGGATCTTTCAAAGACATTCTCCCAACCTGATAGTGGGCAGCACAAATATCTTTCCGAAGCCCTCGCCCTGTGCCACAGGGCCAAGGAACTTACGCGCCGCTTCACCACCTTTTCAAGGGGCGGAGATCCGGTCATGAGGGCTGTTAAAATATCATCGCTGATAAAGGACACGATCATGCTGGTTCTCTCAGGCTCAAACGTGGACAGCGAGATCTCCCTGCCAGAGCATATCTGGGAGGTGGATTGCGACGAAAGACAGATGAGAGACGTTTTTACGAGCATCATCACCAACGCCAAAGAGGCAATGCCTTCCAGCGGAAGGATCGAGGTTTCGGTAGCGAACATAGATGAACTGCCTGCCGATCTTCCCGGCATTCCAGCCCAGATCCGCGACGGATGGGTGTATGTGGCCATAAGTGATACCGGGATAGGCATCCCGGCTGAAAACCTTCCAAAGCTTTTTCTTCCATACTTCTCAACCAAACAAAGGGGCGCGCAGAAGGGAATGGGCCTGAGTCTTCCGACCGCTTACTCCATCATAAAAAGACACGGCGGAACCATACATGTGGAATCGGAGCTAGGCAGGGGAACCACGGTTCATATCTACCTGCCCAGGGCTGCCTCAGCATCCCGGCCAGGACTCGAGGACAGAGAAGAACAAGCTGCCGGAACTGAGCGGATACTCATCATGGACGATGAGGATACTGTCCTCGATGTGGCAGCCTCCATCCTCGAAAGGGGGGGCTTCGAGGTAACAGCCTGCAGGGAAGGCAAAGAGGCCCTTGAGCTTTACCGCAAGGCAATGGAGGAGAAAAACCCCTTTACAGGAGTCATCCTCGATCTGACCATCCGTGGTGGCATCGGAGGAAGGGATGTTGTGAAAGAACTTCTCTTGATTGACCCGCATGTAAAGGCAATTGTATCAAGCGGCTATTCTGAAGACCCGGTCATGAGCAATTACTCCGCATTCGGCTTTTGCGGAGCAGTGGCGAAGCCCTATGACATAAAACTTCTCTTGAGGGCTGCCAACCGAGCATTCAGGACCCGAAGCGCCAAACCGGGAGATCGAGGAAGTTCCTGCGCCAATGCTGCATCGAAGGATAATCCTTGAACGCGATCAGATTCGCCCACCCGGCCCTCAATGAGGAGGTAAAAAGCATTGCCGGCTGGTACTTGTTTTCCAAAGAAGGGACGATCCGGCTAGGAGGCTCAAATGTTCTGTTCCTTGTGGGCCATGGTGTCGTTGACTCCTCATGCTGCGGCTCTGGCGGCTGCAGCTTTGCCCTGGTTCCAGGGGCCGTTGTTGCATTGAAATATGCCCAAGACGATCAGGGAAGGCCTGTCTCTCTAGTCGCCCCTATAACCGATCCCGCAACAAGGGAAGAGATACGAGACCTCTTGATAAGGAGCGAAGGGGTCTCGCAGGTGAACTTCGAAACGGCCGGGCAGTGAAATCGGTGATCGTAACCTGCTTCGCTAAGACGATCGTGATTCTCCAGGATTGCGAGAGTATCAATAAAAGGCATAAATATCAGCGCTTCCAGGAGTCGCGAAGGATGCACAATATGCTTTGTAAGATTCAACCATGATTGGGAGAATTCAAGAATAATGAAAAAGGCCGTTCCTGTTATTGTCCTCATTCTGGCCGCCGCTGCGGCTGTCTATTACTTCCTGATCCTTCCCTCCGACCGCTCAAAGACCGAGATAAAGACATCAGGCCACGTGGAGGCAACGGAGGTTGACATGAGCTTCAGGCTTCCGGGGCACGTGGGTCGGCTTTACGTTGACGAAGGGGCTAGAGTGAAGAAAGGCGAAATCGTAGCGGAGCTTGAACAAGATACACTTTCCGCAAGGCATGCCCAGGCATCGGCACTTGTCAGGGAACTTGAGACCAGGCAGGCATCCCTTGCAATAGCAATTGATCTAAAAGAACGGCTTCTTGATGCAGATATCAGAAGAGCACAGGCCGGAAGATCAGCGGCAAGCGCCCGCTATCAGAGCCTCAAAAGCGGCTCCAGGGAACAGGAGATCGCCGAGGCAAAAGCCGCCATGGACAGAGCCAGATACGAGTGGGAGAACCGCAGTCGCGACGCAGAGCGATTAAAGGAGCCCTATCAATCGCGCATCATCTCACCGAGCCAGTACGACACTGCTGTTACCGCGACAGATTCTGCAAAGGCAGCCTATCTTGCAGCATCCGAGCGCTACAAGCTCGTGAAGGCAGGTCCCAGAGAAGAGCTTGTAATGGAGGGTAAAGCCCAGCTTGAGGGAACGGACGCAGCCCTTGAGGCGGCTGAGGCCGGCCGAATGGAGATAGAGAAACTCAAACTGGATTTAAAGGCCCTAGAGGCCCAGACAGACCAGGCACGGGCACAGCTTTCAATAGCATCGGATGACCTTGACAAGTCAAGGCTCCGCGCGCCCTTTGAAGCCTTTGTGACGGTAAAGGACGTGGAGGAGCACGAATATGTCCAGCCCGGGACACCGGTTGTTACACTGGCAAGGCTGGATGAGGTGTGGGTCAAAACCTATGTGCCTGAGACGCAGCTCGGCCTCGTAAAGCTCGGTCAGGAAGCGGAGGTGATATCAGACACATTTCCGGCAAAGAGATATCCGGGCCGAGTGACCTTTATCTCCCCTCAGGCGGAATTCACACCAAAAAACGTCCAGACCAAGGAAGAGAGGGTCAAGCTGGTATTCCGTATCAAGGTGACCCTCAAAAACCCTGATCAGGAACTTAAACCAGGTCTTCCGGTGGATGTGATCCTTAAGATAGCGCAATGAAGGCAGTTGAAGTGGAAAACCTCTGCCGCTCCTTCGGCGGGACAAAGGCCCTGGACGGCCTCACCTTCTCGGTGAAGGAAGGGGAAATATTTGGTCTGGTGGGTCCTGACGGATCGGGTAAAACGACCTGTCTGAGGATACTGTGCGGACTAATGGAACCGACCGGAGGACGGGCCATGGTGCTGGGCTCGGATGTTGGTTCAGATCCTGAGGCGATAAAAAACCATGTAGGCTACATGGCCCAGCCAGCAAGACTCTACGAGGATTTAACGGTAGAAGAAAATATTGAGTTCTATGCCGATCTCTATGAGGTGCCTAAGGATCGCTACAGAGACCGCATGAAACGCCTCATGGAGTTTTCAGGCCTTTCGCCCTTCAAGGACCGACTTTTCCGCAATCTCTCAGGCGGCATGAAACAGAAGGTGGGCTTGAGCTGCACCCTCATCCATACTCCCAGGATACTATTTCTGGATGAGCCCACAAACGGCGTTGACCCGGTATCGCGAAGGGATTTCTGGAAAATCCTCTATGAACTGAGGAGAGAAAACGTAACGATTGTTGTGGCCTCAACCTACTTGGATGAGGCGGACCGCTGCCACAGGGTGGCCTTCTTCGACAAGGGAAAGATCAGGATGGTGGAGGAACCTCTGGAGCTTAGAAAACTCCTCACAGACAGGCTCTTCAACATAACCATTGCGGACAGAAGGAGGGCCATGGCGATATTGAGAGCCCTGCCGGAGGTATCAGACCATTACGTGTTCGGAGCAGGCATCCATCTTGTCTTGAAGGATAAGGCTGATCCGGCTTCTATTGCGAGCGCCCTTGATATGGAAGGACTTAAAGGCGCAAGGATGGAGCCGGTTCATCCAAGCCTGGAAGATGTGTATCTTTTCATCCTCAAAAAAGGCGCATTGACATGAGACCGGCAGTTGAACTGCAAGAGGTGGTAAAGCGCTTCGGAGATTTTACGGCCGTTGACCGCATAACTCTTGATGTGGCCCACGGAGAGATATTCGGTTTTCTGGGGCCGAACGGCGCAGGCAAATCCACCACCATCCGAATGCTATGCGG
>Ga0066636_10002899_pt1 | contig 10936 bp, 8 predicted proteins | sample CryGeyCG2014_080_2_FD_62736 | JGI IMG/M metagenome (GOLD analysis project Ga0066636, IMG submission 62736) | Groundwater microbial communities from aquifer - Crystal Geyser CG07_land_8/20/14_0.80 | ecosystem: Environmental > Aquatic > Deep subsurface > Groundwater | place: USA: Utah: Grand...
AAACGTTCTATAAGTTCATGCAGAGTTCGAACAGCATCTTCTTTCATTCCAAGTTTTTTCTCTTTCATGGCTTTCAATACGAGAAAAAATCTATTCATCGGATCGTCTCTCAACGCGTATTCGTTTAGAAACTCAATCGATTCTTTTATTGATGCTTCTTCTTGAGATACAACAGAATACATCATCATATTAAGCATTCTGTCTTCAGGATGTTTTCTCAATCCTTCTCGACCCAGTTTTAATGCCAGATCGTTGCGTCCCCACAGAGATAACCCCAGCACTCCATATCGATACGGTTCGAGATTTTCAGGATTCAAGCGCGCGGCAACTCGAGCGCGATGAAAATTTAATTCCGACTCTCGACTGTCAACTCGAAGCAAAAACGGAATGTCCTGAGAAATTCTGACCCAGATAATATCCGACATAGCTCTGAACAATCCGCAGAATCGAATATTTAAAGAAGGAGTATAAAAAGAATTCCGCGCAAGCGCTTTAGAAGTCAATCCTGCAACTAAAAACAAAAATAAAAAAAAAGCTCCAAGAACGAGCCGCTTCATAGAGCTCTCTTCCTGAACGTCATTATTCCTAATACAACAGAGAGCAATGAATAAACCAAAGTCTGATAAAGTGCGAGAACAAAATGTCCTGTGCTAGTTGTGCTTGAAATCCGAGCATTGTAATATTCAAGATCCGGTAAAATATTTTGAATAAACATTATTATTCTGCTTACTGAGCCCGGATATAAAACCTCCATTGCAAGCGGATCCGGATGCATATGGCACGCAATCCAAATTCCTATTGAAAGCGCAAAAGCCAATGCCTTTGAAAAGTTTACCGATAAAACCGAAGAGACTGAAAATATGAGGAGCGCTTCAAGCGGTAGGAGCAGAGCGGCATCTCTCAACGGCAAAATGGAGCCGCCTCCTCCAAGAAGATAGAATGACCAATATAACAGAATCGAGGGCACAGAAGAAAGAATCAGAACAATCACGCCTGCTCCGATAAATCTTCCCGCAAAAAGTTCCGACCTCTTTACTCCCGCGCTTAAAGCAGGCCAAAAGACCCGACTGGACACAGCTCCAACATACTCGACTCCAATTAGAATCGCAGATATTGCAGCAAAAAACGCAGAACCCGTCAGACCTAGATCCGTCGCCACTTCAAATTTGGATTCGAATGTAAGTCCTCCGATAAAAAGCGAACCCCAGGCGGCGATGAGCAAAAATACTAATAAAGAGTAAAGAACTCTTGCTCGAATAAGTTCACGAATAGTTCGAGCCGTAATAATTAAAATTGCTTTAATATTTTTCATTTAGCAACACACTCTGCCAAATCAGATTCAATTAATTCGAAAAACTTTTCTTTCAGTTTTCCATCTGATATTTTCTCCCGCTCAAGAACTGCAATATCTCTGCCCTTATGTATCACAACGACTCTATCGCAAATTTCAGCAGTCTCATTGAGGTCATGAGAAGCAATCAAGATAGAATTTCCTTTTGAACGTTCTTCTTCCAAAATAGATGCAAGGCCGCGGCGGCCCAGGGGATCGAGTCCTGACTGAGGTTCGTCAAGAATAATTAATTTAGGAAGAGTCACAAGCGCGCACGCAAGCCCTAGCCTTCGTTTCATTCCTTTCGAGTAAGTTCCTATGCGTTTGTCCTTAGCATAAAAAATTCCTGTTTTATTAAAAACTTCTTCAACATAAAAAATTTTTCCAGCCAAAGCCGCGGCGAAAAGAAGAGTTTCATATCCGGTAAGCAAGAAAGAAAAGTCACTCTCCTCCGGGAGAAATCCGATATCGCCTCTTCGTCTTTCAGTTCCTGTATCTATCGAAACCGAGCCGCTGTCAGCTTGAATCAATCCGAGAATAATTTTTAGCGCTGTAGTCTTACCGGCTCCGTTCAATCCTACCAATCCGACAATTTCACCGGCTCCAACATGAAAAGATATATCCTTTACGGCGAAATTCTTTCCAAACTTTTTTTGAAGATTCAATACTTCAAGAGATTTAGTTGTCACTGACCACCGAAACTCTATTCCGTCCATTCTGTTTTGACAGATACAGAGCCTCATCAGCAGAAGCCAAACTTCGTTCGGATACTCCAATCGAGACTGTGACTCTCAAAGGCGAAGAATGCCCCGGCGGCAGTAAAGGCATATCTTCTATTCTCTTCCTCAATCGCTCCGCAAATATCATAGCAGGCTCGATGCCGGTTTCTGCAAGTAATACGCAAAATTCCTCGCCGCCATATCTGGCAACAGAATCTGTTTTACGAGCTGTTTCATTGATCACCTTGGCAATCTCAACTAAAACAAAATCTCCAACCGCATGTCCGTAATTGTCGTTAAATTTTTTAAAGTAATCAATATCCAGCATAAGATAACTTAGAGATAATCCCAGCGCAACTGCGCGATGTTTTTCAGATTCAACGTTTTCATCCAAAGCTCTTCTGTTAGGCAAACCTGTCAGCCAATCCGAGCGCGATACTTTTTTTAGAGTCTCCATACGCATCGTTTTAAGTAAAACAAGCCGGGCCTGTCCAAGAAACGGTTGTATAAATTTTGAAACCCAAGGTTCTACATCTTCATTAACCGAAATTTCATCTTTCCTTCGAGAACAAATCAGTTTAATTCCTTTCAACTGCTTCAGCTCAGTAAAAACTTTATGAAGAGTCTTTACGACTTCGTCTACTTCAGAAACTTCAAGAATTAAACGTAAAAGCCTGGATTTGTCTTCCGCATCTTTCAGACTGCGCCGGCTTTCTTCTTCAATTCTATCAACTTCTTTTCTTTCCTTTTCAGCTTCTCTTATCTCATCTTCTGTTGAATCAAAAATTCTTTTTTTATCGGCGAATATTTTTTTAACCTTCATGTGAATATTAAACGCAGAAAAATAAAATGCGGCTAAAAGGATTAGCGCCGGCAAATATACGATAAGACCCGACAAAATAAAAGCAGTTGCGCAAAGCAGAAAATATTTTTTCGGAGAGCCTTCCAAAATATTTTCCTTTTCTCTCCACCACAATGCAATAAGGATCAAAATACCTGAACCGAATTTCAATATTTCATAATCAAAGTAAAAGCCTAACAGAGATAATAAAATTCCACTTATCACGAGTGCGTTCATGACGCACAAATCCTAACTCTGTCTCTACCGCTTGCCTTAGCGTGATAAAGAGCCTTATCCGCATTTAGAAATAGTTCATTCATATTTGAACCGTGCAACGGGAATTCGCATACTCCGGCCGAAAACATCAAAGGAGTTCCGTCAGGTTTAGATATGCTGTTTTTTACTGTTTCTCTAAGCATATCGATAATCGACGCCAAATAAGTAGAATCGGATTCGCGGCAAATTATAATGAATTCCTCTCCGCCGTATCTGCCTGCTTCTATCCGGCCTTTTACCTCTTCTCTGTTCTCAATGAAATTTTTAATCGCATTTCCAAATTTGCAGAGAATATCGTCTCCTGCTTCATGACCCCAAGTATCATTAACTTTTTTGAAACGATCGATATCGAGAATTGATACGGCAAGTAAGCGTTCTGCTCGGCGGGATAAAGCAAGCTCCTTCGAAATAATTTTTTCTATCGCACGTCTGGTGGCGAGTCCTGTCAGAGCGTCATGCACAGCCTCCTCTTCGATTTTTTCATAAAAGATTGCAGACTGAAACGCAGTTGAGCCGATCTCCGAAAGAGTAAAGAGAAGCCTCAATTCCATGTTTGTCCATTTAGATTCTCTGACAGCGTATAATAAATACTTTTTCCCGCCGCATAGTTCGCCTCGGAGAAGAACTGCGACTATTGCGTATCTGCCGTCTTTCATATTGCGCCGGCAAGGAAGAGAGATATCTTCAAAACACTTCGACAATTCATTCTTTGAAGTATTTAAATAATCAAATTCGATTATTCCGACATCAGAACAATTAAGTATTTTTTTGGCTCCATTAATAATTTCGTTCTTTACATCTTCAGTGTTTTTACAAAATCCAAATCGATAAGAAAGATTATTCAAGTATTCAAAAATAGACGTCTGAGTATCTATCAACTCTTTTCTTTTTTTCGATTCAATTACTTGCCGGCGAATTTCTTCAATAATCCCTTTCCGTTCAATTTCAAAAGATGAAGAGAGATTAATCATGCTCTTTATTTGTTCCGCCGAATATGAAGATAGAGCAGCTAGTAACGGCGGGGCAAAGAAAAATAGAGCGGCTTGAATAAATGAATTTTCAAAATTTTTAACGGCAAATGCAAAAGCAATAGCCGACAAAATAGTTCCAATGCGAGCCGCATTTCTTATTGAAAGGCTAATGCCAGCAATCAAAGCGATCGATGATGCAATTCCAAATATTAACGCTGTATCAAACATATCTCAGCGCGAGGTGCGAATCTCATTAATCATTCATCACGCACCACGCATCACTCATCACTCTACCAGCCTTGCCCCAGACTCCTTATCAAAAAGATGTGCGCGGGTCATATCGAAGACGAGTTCAATTCTTGAACCGACCTCCGGAATTAAATCTCCTCTAAATCTAGCCGTAATTAAATTCGAGCTTATGCGCGCGCTGACAAAAACCTCAGAGCCCATCGGTTCAACTACCTCAACCACACCTGACACTATTCTATCAGGCGGAACATCAGTTCTCGACAATCTGTCATGAATGTCTTCAGGACGTATTCCAAGAGTAAGTTCCTTTTGCTTCTGTTTAGCCGCCAGCATTGCCAATTCTTCCGTAGCTCCGACAGAAAAACCGTCACCGCTCAAACGCCTTTCGTTTTCTAAAGATACATTCATGAAGTTCATCGGAGGGCTCCCGATAAACCCGGCGACAAAAAGATTTTTCGGCTGAGAATAAAGTTCTAGCGGCGGAGCAATCTGTTGAATGTAGCCGTCCTTCAAAACTACAATCATATCCGCCATTGTCATTGCTTCCACCTGATCATGAGTGACGTAAATCATCGTTGCTTTCAATCTGTTATGCAGTCTCGATATTTCGCTCCGCATCTGAACACGAAGTTTCGCGTCCAAATTAGAGAGAGGTTCATCAAAAAGAAAGACCTTGGGATTTCGAACAATCGCGCGGCCTAAAGCAACTCGTTGGCGTTGTCCGCCTGAAAGCTGAGCCGGTTTCCTATCAAGCGTATGATTCAGTTCGAGCATCTCCGCCGCAGAATCGACGCGGTTCTTTATCTCGTCTCTAGGAAGCGAACGCAGTTTTATATGCATACGCCATATTTTCGTAAACCGTCATGTGCGGGTATAAAGCATAGTCTTGGAAGACCATCGCAATATCGCGATTCTTTGAAGGAACTTCATTTACTCGCTTCCCGTCAATTCGAATTTCTCCGTTCGAAATTAATTCGAGTCCGGCAATCATTCTCAAGAGAGTTGTCTTACCACAGCCTGAAGGTCCAACCAAAACCGTAAATGAGCCGTCAGGCACCTCAAAGTTTGCTTCATGCATCGCCACAAATCCGTTCGGATAAATCTTTCCTACTCGGTCGATAATTACGTTCGCCATAATCTGCCTCCTCTGTAAATGTAGAATCTCGCACAGCGTCCTGCAATAGTCTCTTTCATATTTCTTTCTTTCAAAATTATTTCGCCGCTCCAATTTGTCTCATGCATGTTGGCAATAAGTACAAGATAATCTTTTTTCAGTCGCTTAACCATGCAAATAGGTTTTTCGATATTTTCCGACCGAAATGATAATAGCGGTTGGAGTTTCAATCGAATCAGCAATTTTTTAAATACTCTTTCCTGCGAATTTTGTCTGTCCGAAAGCGATACTCCGATATAAATCGCTTTTCCTTTTCCAATTTGCTTTTCGAATGCAATCGTGTTTCCTGCCCACTCTCCAAATATCTCCGCGGATTCAACTTTTACCGGAGCAGGTTTCGTCATGTTAAAAATAGTCTCTCCAAATATTTTCGAAGTCGTCCGATCCGACTCGATACTGATCGATTCCGCTTTCAAAGCGTCTGCTAAAATTCGACACGGTCTCCCTTCAAGATCCTTATCAGGCAGTTTCGGCGAGATCACAACTGTTTTTCCGTTTCGAATTAGACTTAGGATTTTTTTCTGAGACTCAGCCGACATCTTTCCAAGTGAAAATGCAAATACAACGCGGCTCTTGAACTGCCGTTCCTGAAGTCTCGGATTTTTTTTCCTTCCAATCCATATCCAGCGCGGAGGAAATCCTTCGAGAAAAAGGGACCGTGCTGCAGCGTCAAAGAAGCAAGGAAGCGATTCCGCAAAAAAAGGATTATTCTGTCCCCGATAGTATTCTTCCGGAACCGCAATATCCACCGGAGTCCATGACTCGCCTGATGCAAAAAAAGGTTCGAGCTTTTTTAATTTTGCCCCGAACTCTTTTATCGGCTCGGCATGAGCTCTAATCTTTCCTGAAGGTGAAATCGGAGCCTGCCAATCGTGCTCAATTCCGAATGCGCCAAGGTCATCAGGATTTTCTCCGCCCGCAAGCATATAAAGATTCAATCCGCGGAGTTGAGTCATCGAAGCAATTGAAAGAAGAAGATGCACATCTTTCGGATAAAGTCTCGGACGATCCACAAGAATTCCGGTCTGAGTCTCAGCGCAAATTGCAATAGAATTCTTCTGAATCGACCTGACAACCTCAGTTGCGAGATGGATATCATGGCAATTATCAGCATCAAGCCGTCTCGGCTGATATGCCCCGCCCATGATCTCCACGCCTGCAGATTCGAATTCCTCAAAATTGAGCGCAGTCACTGGAGCCCAGTTGCCGCGGCTGCGCGTATCGTAATCGTAAAACTGCGGAATGTTCGCAATGAAAGGAACTTTTATTCCTGCAGAAACCGCATCTCTTTTCAGTCGGCGAAAATATTCGGCAAACACCCGTGAATTAAGAGTTAGTCCTCCGATCCAATGCACCATTCCAATTTCATTGTCGAGCTGAACCATTGTCACAGGGCCCCCGTTCGTGCTCTGATACTTCACAACGATAGGTAAAAGAGAATTAAGCCACTCCAAAGCAGGTTTTAGAAAAGCTGTCGCAAGATAATTCGGCGCTGTTGTATGATGCAGAGCAGATTCAGGCGATTCTACTGTCCGGGGATCTTTGGCTATTCGGTCAGGCAAACCTTCGAACCGCATCTCTCCATTCGAAATTGGGCCAAGACGAAGAATTAAATCCAGTTTGCATTTTTCAGTCTCTTCAATGAATCGAATAAGATTTCGCCGCGAATCCGTAGTGCCGGTAAAATCAAATTTGGGCGGATTTCCATCATGTGGAGACTCGATTTCGTGCCAGCGCCACGGAATGTAAGTTGAGACCGTATTCAATCCCAAAGACTTTGCTTTTATAAGTCTGTCTCGCCACTCATTAGGTTCGATTCGAAAATAATGAATCTCTCCCGAATAAAGGAATTGCGGTTTGCCGTCAATCTCAAGTCTTCCCGCTCTGACTTTAGCATTTCTCTTTTTCATAATTTAAACAAACCTCACTGTCACTTCGAATTCATTCGAATCCGGCAATGAAGCGAAACTTAAAAATTTTCCTCCGATCTCTTTTTTTAAAACTGATATTCCAGGCTCATTTCCTCGAACAAAATTCAAATGCAATTTTTTACCGCGCCAAGGTCTGACAACTTTAAACGAATTCCACTCGTCGGGAACCATTGGATCCAATATCAAACCTTCAGGCATGGCTCTGATTCCAAATAAGTCCTCAAAGATAATTCGCTCGAGCCAGCCTGATGAGCCTGTATACCATGTCCAACCGCCTTTTCCCGGAGTAGGAGTAATCGGGCCGTCGATATTTCCGGGAGTGACATACGGTTCAGCAAAGTATCGCGGATCTCTTCCTCGAACAGGCGGGAGTAAAGAGAAAATAACTTGATGCAGAAGTTCTCGATCGCGAATCATTCGTGCGGCGCGGGCAGTCCATATTGCGCCGTGAGTATAAACTCCGCCGTTTTCGCGCGCGCCTGGCGCATATCTTGTGATGTATCCGATCGATTCATCAGGAGTCGAATAAGCCGGCGAGAGAAGAAGCACGCCCCATTCAACGAGTAAATGTTTTTTCACAGATTCAATCGCTTTATACGCGCGCTCGGAAAATTTAAGTTCAGATGCGATATTTTCAACGGATGATGATTCATCTTCGACAGCAGTCCGCCCTATGATTGACCACGTCTGAGGATTGAGATGTATCTTACCTTCCATACACTGATTAGAACCGATCAGTTTTCCCTCGTCGTTTGTCCCTTGAATAAACCATTCTCCATCCCATCCGTGTTCGTTCACTGCTTGTCGAATAACTTTTGCGCGTTCCAAATATTCGAGAGGATCTTCGCCGCGCGCGCGAGCAAGCTCCGCCATCTCAAGAAGCAAAATGTGATAGAAATGTCCAACCCAAACGGATTCTCCTCTGCCTTTATCGCCTGCCGACGAAAGCCCGTCATTCCAGTCGCAGGAGCCAAGCAGAGGCAATCCGCGTTCAGAGCGTCGAACCCACGCTCGATCAACCGACAATCTCAAGTGATCCCAAATCGGCATCGGCGCGCTGTCCATGAATTCTATCTTTTCGTCTAAAAACTTTGTTCTGCCCGTTTCGTGATACAGTTCCGAAGCAGTCATTATCGGCCATAGATAATCGTCAGAGCAATTCTCAGTGATTCCGGTATTCGTCTCGGGATGCCACCAATGAAGCACATTTCCTTTTTCAAACTGATGAGCAAGATGCAATTTCAACTGAGCCTCGGTGCGCTCAGGTGCATAATGAAGAAATATCATTGAATCCTGAAGCTGATCTCGAAAACCGAATGCTCCCGAAGTTTGATAAAGCCCGCATCGCGCCATGAGCCGCGCCGCGATAGTTTGATAGCGCAGCCAATGCGACGCCATGCAGTTGATATCTTTCGACGGAGTTTCTGCGGTTAATTCTCCAATATTTTTCTCCCAGAATTTTTTTATGGAATAAATTGCTGTTTCTCGGGAGACTGAAACTGCTTTTGAAAAAACAGATGAAACCTCTTCCTTTGAACCGAACGCATTTATGAAAGCAGTCACTTCACCGGTCTTGCACTGCACATCGATTGCAGACATTGCATCAGCCCATGCACCGGTTCTTCCTCGCCGTGGAGGTTCTGAAAGAAGAATAGGCTTTTCTACCGAGCCGGCGTATCCGTAAAAAGTACATCGATCAGTCTCAAAGCCTGCCATGCCTTGAGCAGAGCCGACAGCAAGCGCTCCATGAAATGAAGCGTTCCAATTTTCTTTCTGGCCAGGTCTTGTATCGAGCACTTTTGTAAAGACGAGATGAGATCCGGCGGCAGAATCAGCTAATTCAGAGCGAATAAAAAGTTTATGGAATTCTCTGTGAGTATCCGGCCAAGTTCCTAGAAGAATATCCTGCGCAAAGCACAGGCGAATGTTCTTCTCGGTTCCGTCAATGCTTTCAACGTCAGCATACTGCATCTCCGCGTTAATATCCGGTAACACAACAACATCGAGCCGAGTTTTGTATTTTGAGCATTCACCATAATAAGTGACAACACCCGGTCCATATTCAACACGCCAAACGGCATCGCCCGGAATTGGTGAAGGCGTCAATGTCCGGACAATGCCTGATGAATCCAAAAGATAAATATAACGGCGTGCTGAATTCAGAACGATATCCTGTTCAAATCGAGTCAATCGATCGAGCAAAGAGTTTCCGCACCACGCAAACGCTCCGCCGCGTTCAGTCCATACAGAACCAAATTTCCCATTTGTTATTACATGCGACCATGGAACTTTAGGACTACCCGTAATTTCAAATATCTTACCGTCATCTTTGAATTTCCAAGATAAATTAGACATTATTATCAACTCCTTATCGCTAATTACTACCATATGTAACCGCTTACATCAATTAAATAATTTATTTTTTCTTCTTGACAATAAAAATAACTGATATATTTATTTAAACAGCCGCCGAGGTTGCGGTCAAGATATATCAAAACTTATAGGAGGAAAGAATGAGTAAAAAAAGTATTATTTTTGTTTTTGGGTTAATGTTGGTTACGGCATTAGGTTGCGGTAAGTCTCAAGCGCCTACTGCCCCTATTGCACCTGCAGAACAGGCTACGCCCGAAGTAACGGCAACTGCTCCAGAGCCGCCGCCAGCCGCAGCAGGATTTGTGATAGCTGATTTCAATTCAGCTGAACGTAAGAATGCTTTGGGCGGCGAATTTGGAGCATGGGCTTCAGCTGACGACCAGCCTGTGGCGAAATGCGCCGACGAACTTATTGGCGGAGCTTGGAAGATTTCCTACGACATTACTAACGAAGGAAGTTATTGCGGGTCGTGGATGAAGCTCAATAATCTAGACGGTTCACAGTATAAAAACCTTATAATCGTCGTAAAAGGCGAAGGCGAATTCTCTTCGAAATTTTTTGTTGAACTGAAGACAGATAACGGAGCTCGAGTCAGCAAAGCTACAGTCGATGGAGTCACTACAGACTGGAAGACAATTACAATTCCTTTGAGCCAATTCAAAGAACTGCCTTCATTGCAAGGGCTGTCTGAATTTACAACTGTATTCGATAATCAGATCGCCTCAGTCAAGAAAGGAACGATTCTGATAGATACTATTTCTCTTCAGTAAATTACAGGGGGATTTAGGGGGGCCAACTTGGGGGCTGTTTAAAAACAGCCCCCTTTTTTAATTTAGACGGGAGTCATGCAAGTCGATATGGAATAAAACCACCGAGGCACCAGAGACACAGAGAAAAAAAATATAAAACTCTGTTTTAGCAATGTTATTAAATTTGAAATTGCAAATTGGAAAGTGCAAATTGAAAATTTTATTTTTCCAATTTCAGACTTCCTGAGCTCATTCTGAAATCAGCGTAGTTCCGCGCAACGCCCCGGAAGCGCCGCAGGCACTTTTTGCCGTATCAAATGTAT
>Ga0066636_10002904_pt1 | contig 10921 bp, 9 predicted proteins | sample CryGeyCG2014_080_2_FD_62736 | JGI IMG/M metagenome (GOLD analysis project Ga0066636, IMG submission 62736) | Groundwater microbial communities from aquifer - Crystal Geyser CG07_land_8/20/14_0.80 | ecosystem: Environmental > Aquatic > Deep subsurface > Groundwater | place: USA: Utah: Grand...
CTAATTTAATCTGTTCACTCTTATTAGAGTGATGGTATTAAAAATTTATTTTTGAGGTGACGTTTTATATGGCTAGTCTTCATCCTCTTTTCTGGGTTGCGCCAGTCGGCGCTTTGGCTGCTTTGGCGATGGCATACACGTTCTTTCAGTTGATGATGCAGGCGAATCCTGGAGATGCGCGCATGATCGAGATTGCGGGTTTTGTCAAGCAGGGAGCAATGGCGTATCTGAGAAGGCAATATGGTGTAGTTGTAAAAGTCTTTGTTGTATTGACAATAATACTCGCTGTGATGGCATACTTGGGTTTGCAGTCTCCACTGGTTCCTGTTGCATTTCTTACCGGAGGATTCTTTTCAGGCCTCTGCGGTTTTCTCGGCATGCTTACAGCAACTTCAGCTTCCAATCGCACTACGCAAGGCGCAAAGGAATCTCTGGATAGAGGACTGAAAGTAGCATTTAGATCCGGCGCGGTTATGGGACTTGTTGTTGTTGGATTTGCGCTTGTCGATATTGTTGCATGGTTTCTCTTCTTGAGATATGCGGCGGCGCATTGGGCTGATGCTGAAGGAATGGTCAGAATTCTTGGAATAAATATCGGACACCTAGATCTCGAAACGATAACTGTAATCATGTTGAATTTTGGAATGGGCGCTTCTACTCAGGCTTTATTTGCGCGTGTCGGCGGTGGAATTTTTACGAAGGCCGCAGATGTAGGAGCCGATCTTGTTGGAAAAGTTGAAGCCGGAATTCCTGAAGACGATTCGAGGAATCCTGCGGTTATAGCAGACAATGTCGGAGATAATGTCGGCGACGTTGCTGGAATGGGCGCGGATTTGTATGAGTCATATGCAGGTTCGATTCTGGCAACTGCGGCTCTTGGCGCGGCGGCATTTCGATTTGACCCCTCTATTCAGATAGCATCCATTCTTCTTCCAATGGTTATTGCAGGAATAGGAACTATAGCTTCGATAATTGGATGCTTTCTTGTTAGAACAAAAGAGGGTGCGAGTCAGAAGGAATTAATGGGAGCTTTATTTTTTGGAATAAATTCTGCTTCGATCATTACACTCATTTGCGCAGGTCTTGTGACTTACAAGATGCTGCCGGGACATTTCGGAGTTTTCTTCTCGATACTTGCAGGACTGGTCGCAGGCTTGGTTATTGCGAAAGCAACTGAATACTATACGTCAAGTGATTATAAACCGACGGAGTGGCTTGCGGAGCAATGCAAAACCGGAGCTGCCACGACCATTATCGGAGGAATTGCGATTGGTATGGAGTCGACGATGATTCCCGTTCTTGCAGTTTCAATTGGAACAATTTTGGCTTTCGCGCTTGCAGGAGGCTTTACTTCAGTATCGTTTGGTCTTTATGGAATTGGTATTGCCGCAGTAGGAATGCTTTCGACTTTAGGAATCACTTTAGCAACTGATGCATACGGACCTATAGCTGACAATGCAGGCGGAAACGCTCAAATGTCTGAACAGTCGCCTGAAGTGCGAGAACGAACCGATGCGTTGGATTCGCTTGGAAATACGACTGCCGCCACAGGAAAAGGCTTTGCGATTGGTTCTGCAGCACTGACAGCACTTGCGCTTCTTGCCGCTTATATCGAAGAAGTTCGTGTTGCATTGATGAGGATTGCAATTCATAGCTCTGAAGGAATGACTTATGTCGGCTATGGAATTAATAAAGTCGCAAAAACTGCGGCTGAGATTCGGGAACTTGGACTCGATGAATTCATGAGTCTTTATCAAGTCAACTTTATGAATCCAAATGTTATTATCGGACTATTTCTTGGAGCTATGATGGCTTACTATTTCTGCGCTCTGACTATGCGCGCAGTTGGAAGAGCCGCAGGTGCGATTGTTTTGGATGTTAGAAGACAGTTCAAAGAAATTCCGGGGCTTCGAGAAGGCAAGCCTGGTGTCGCGGCTGATTACGCAGGAATAGTTTCGATGTGCACTGTTGCAGCTCAGAAAGAGATGATATTCCCGTCGCTGCTGGCAATTATCGTTCCTGTTTTAGTAGGAGTCTTTCTCGATGTTGCCGGAGTAATTGGCCTTCTTGCCGGAGGATTATCAGCTGGTTTTGTTTTGGCTGTTATGATGGCAAATTCGGGTGGAGCTTGGGACAATGCAAAGAAATTTATTGAAAGCGGCAATTATGGCGGTAAGGGCAGTGATGCTCACAAAGCAGGTGTAGTAGGAGATACAGTTGGAGATCCGTTCAAGGATACTTCAGGCCCTTCTTTGAATATTCTCATAAAACTCATGTCGATGGTTTCGATTGTCACATGTGGAATTACGGCAAAGTTTCCACCGTTTATTTCTTATTTGCCGAAAATAATGCAGATACTGGGACTTTAAATAGACTGATTTTTACTTAGATTTTTGCTCAAGGGCAAGGCGAAAACGCCTTGCCTTTTTTTTTGACGACGAAAGTGCGCAACTTGACAGCCGCTGCCTTACAATTATTTTTTGGAAATAAATTCCGCTAATCTTTGAAAATATTTTTTGACTGAAAAATTTTCTTGAATCATCTGCAGAGCATTATCAGCACATTTTTTTGCTTCATCGGTGTGAGCTAAGGCATAGAGCATGCTCTCTTTTATTGATTCTTTATCTCTGCCGCAAAGCCAGCCGTTCTCCCCGTGCTTGATTATTTCACGATTGGTGTAAATATCGCTGGCTATTACTGGAATACCGCATGCCATTGCTTCGACAAGAGCGTTCGATACTCCCTCGAAATGCGACGGCAGAATGAAAAAGGAATGAGTGTTCAAAAGCTCGATGATTTCATCCGTCTTTTTTCTTCCATGAAATATTACGTTTGTTTTTAATGTTTGAGAAAAAATTTCAAGTTTCTCTCTGTCTTCTCCATCTCCGACTATGTGCAATTCTGCTCCTTTTATTTCGGATACAGCTGAAATTAGATTTTCTAGATTTTTTTGATAAGTCAGCCTGCCTACAAAAATAAATGAGTTCGGTTTTCTTTGCCTATGTAAAGGTTTGAATATTTCAGTGTCGACTGCAGTCGGGAGAAGAGCGATCTTTGCATTTGGTTTGCTTGCCAAAATCTTTTTTTTATCAGTTTCATTCGTCACAACGTAATAATTGATTAATTTTAATGTCAGCCATGTCCATAATTTTACAAATAGGATATAGTTTTTGCTTTTACCTATTTTTTCGGACATTTCTATCCAGTCATAGTTCCATAGAACGCAAACTCTTTTTCCTCTGAAGAATAAAGAACACCAAAAAGGATATAGAGATGCCGGAACTTGAAGAGCAAAATAATATTTTGCTTTACTGAATTTTTCCCTATGAATGAACGGCATCAAAAAGGCGTAGAGCAGAGAATTTAATCCGCGTTCATTATAAATTATTTTGTCTTTGAATGAAAACTCAAGTTTTGCCAATACAGGCTTGTCAAAGGTCGAAAATAAAAGTTCGCTGAATTCGTTCAGATATGCCTTTCTTCGATCTTCGAAAGCTTTTTTGAATCTATCGCCATATTGAATTGATAATGTATTTCCGGGATTATGAAATTGAATTGCCGGCTCTAACTTCTTCATCTTAATAAATTCGAGAAAGTTTCTTTTTCAATAAGAGTAAATTTTACTTTAGCATGAGATGAAGCTCGAACCATTGTTTCGAGGTAAGGCTCAACATAATCGCTTTTACAGGTAAAAAAAATAATTTCATCAAAACTCTTTATTTGCGATTCAACTTTTTTTGACATCTCCTCGACCTCTTCCATTTTTAATAAATGATCATACCATGGGATTTTATCATCAGCTTTTAATAAACCAAATTTTCCTGACAATATTTTAAATTCAGCTCCGCTCTTTTCAGCTAATTGATTAACTAAAATAATTCGTTCTGAAATATAGCGCTCAATTGCAGGAAGCAAATTTTTACTTATCTTTTTTTCTTTGGAACAATACGTTATATAGCAAATATTTTCCGTAATTCATCCTCTTTGTGGTGAGGCGGGAGGGGCTCGAACCCTCAACAACTGGCTTAAAAGGCCAGGACTCTACCATTGAGTTACCGCCCCTTGAAAAAAATACTTTACTACATTCAAACCTGAATGTGAAGCAAGATAAGATTAACTTTTAATTTTTTTCTCAAGCATTTCAATGACTTCTTTAGTCAGCATTCTTCCGCTTACTTTTTGATAATGCCAGAAACCGGTAGGACTTGTCACGTTTATTTCGGATAGGTATTCTCCGATTAAATCTATGCCGACAAAATTAAGTCCGTCTGCTTCAAGTTGAGGAATAATCATCTCAATTCTTTTTGCTTCGTTCTTTGTAAGTTCGCTGAGAACCGGCTGACCGCCTACATGCATGTTCTGTCTGAAATCAGTAGCTACGCCTCTTCGTATCATAACTCCTTCAACTCTGCCGCCTATGATGAATACTCGCTTGTCGATTCCTTTGACAAATCTTTGAAATATTGCCTGATTTTTTCCTTCTTCTGTAAGTATGTCGATAAGCGACCTCAATCCTTTGTCTCTAGCATTTAGAAGAATTACTCCGACGCCGCCGAACGAGTCGAGAGGTTTTCCCACTGCAATTTTCATCTTAGCCGCAAATTCTAAAGCAGTATCTCTGTCGCGAGTTACTAGTGTATCAGGCATTGCCTCACGGAATTTCATTGCGTAAAGTTTTTCGTTCGCTTTGCGCAGACCTTCAGCAGAATTCAAAACAAATTTTACTTTCGAAAGCTCTACAATTTGAGTCGCATGAAGATATTCGACATCGAACGGCGGATCATGTCTAAAAATGATTGCGTCAAAATAACTCAATTCTTTTAATTGTTTTATTCCAATTCTTTTTCCATTTCCTTTTTTGTCCAGCTTTGTTTTTTGAACGTAAGCCTTGGGAATTCCGTTCTCGACAACCAAATCACGATGCTCTGCAGTAAAATTGGAATGCTTTCTGGACATGGCTTCGCGTATCAGCAAAAGAGTTGTGTCAGTCGGAGGCTTTAGATTTTCGAGCGGATCAATTAAATAGAGAATTTTCAATTCAGCTTTACAACCGTCAATTCGTCATTTGCTGTAAAATATAAAATATTTCCGTCCAAGGAAAATCTCCATGCGGAAAGAGGTATATCAGGCATGACCTGATTGAACCCGTCGGATAATCGTAACAACAATGACCCTTTATCTTTAGGTAGTCCGAGAAAATCACCTTTCGGCGAACAGACTATTGCGTTTGGAGTAATGTCTAACGGCACTCTGTATGATGCAATCTCATTTCCATTTTCGATACTGATCTTCTTGATAAACCATTCTTTTGTAAGTTCGTTCTGTTCTGAGAAGATTAAATCTTTACCTAACCATTCAATTGTTCTTGGAGCTATATTCTGTCTAAGAATTTTTATGTTGCCGTTTTTGTCAGCGGAAAATAAAGATGTACCCGCATCTTGAGGACCAAACCACGCAATATATTCTCCGTCACTTCTAGCAATGGGCAATAAGCTTGTAGAAATGATTGAACCGATTTCGGTTATCACTCCATCTTTACGAATGCGAATTTTTCTGTCGATAGGCGAGACCAAAAATATTCTTTTAGCTTGGATCGGATAATGATACGAAAATTGATCCTCAAAAATGTTTTTGTTTAGCGAAAAATCATAAATTTTTAAAGCAGACGGAGCTACATCCAAACTGGTGAATGATGATTGATATCCCAAAAATTGAAAACCTAGCAGATGCCCTTCTTCGTCCCTGACAAGTTCCGTCCAGTACGCCTCTGGAGAAATTTCTTCGCTCTTACCGCTGATGAATATTCTTCGGACAATATTTTTGTAGGGAGAAACATTTTCTATTAAATAAATATCTTGATCCACCGGCAGGATTCTCTCAATCTGCCTGTCCGAATAAGATTCCTTTATCAGCAGACCTTCCGGAGAATAGAGAGCATGCACATATCTCACGTTCTGCTTTCTTACGACTAACAATCCATTTTCGACAGGAACAGCATGTATAAGAGTTGAAGCGGAACCGTTCCAATGCTGAACTACTCGCACTTCCTGCTGGTAAGCGCATGAAGATAAGAAGATGATCGCAAGCAACAAAAATATTTTTCTAATCTTCAACTTTTCACCTTTCGATGTTTTGATACCAAACTTTGAACCTGCCGCCTTGAGATACTCCGCAAGAGTAAACCTTGATGAAAAATTCTTCGCCTTTTTTTGCATCCCATAGAATAGCTTCGCGTGCAAAATTAGTTTGAGATATTACCAACTGTGTTCCATCAGATTTGTATAGAGCTATGTCGATGTCGTTTGCGTCTTCGTCTCCATCGATAAACACTGCGAAAAGCCCGTCTCTGTCGGAAACTAATCGATACCAGACAAATTCATTTGCTCCGATACTGCCGCGTTCTTTTTGGCTTTCTGCAAGCTGTGTGGCATCCGCAGGCGGCACATCATTAACCGCTGGCGGCTCCGGATTGCTGTTGCCTTCTATGTAACCGGTGTCTATCTTTTCATTAAGAGTGAGAGTAAATGGAATAGAGGTGCTGTTTCGGTAAACATAGACTCTTGCATAATATGCTTCGTCAGCGTCAAGCTCGATAGTTATATTCTCTTGACCTGCCGGACTTTCTGAACGTGTGACAAGAGTTCCGTCAGCTTTTATTACTTCTAAATCAATATCTGCATCTTCATTTTCAGCCGCAAGATTCAGGTCATAGGTTCCTCTTTGCGGAATATTCAATTGATAAACTTTTGAGCTTCCATTTTGCCCGCCAACTTTGTCTGATATTGAACGTCCTAATTCCAAAACCTTATCAACGTTATTTTGGTCCACTTCAAGATATCTTTCTGCCTTAATATTGACAATGCCTTTTGGTCTTCCAGAAGCGGGTGACAAAAGCAGAAAAACTCTGCCTGCATCCGGAATATCCGCTATTTGGGCTCCATCTGAGCTTTTGACCGTTGAAAGCAAAATACCGTTCGGCATGATAATTTTTAAATCAACATCTCCGCCTCTTAGGTTGGATGCATCTACGGAAAATTTATATTTGGCCATAGGAGTTAAAATAAATCTTATCCAGTAATCATCATTTCGCAAAAGTCTCATTGAGATTGCATTAGCAGTTGCAAATTCAGATCTTTCATTTGAAGGAATTAGTCTGCCGTTCGGCAATGGAGCCGTATTTTCTTTCAGCTCGAATTTTACTCCGGTAGGATCGCCTCGGAATGAAAAAACCCGAATCGTGTAACTCGTCCCTTCTCCAACTGCAAGTTCGATTTTTTCGATACCAGTTTTTTCTTCAGAAAGAATTAATGTCTTTCCTTCGGCGTCCAGCACTTCCAGATCGAGATCATAATCTTCAGGAAGCGTTTTCAATTGAAGAGTCCATAAAGTCGGAGCATCGAATCGTCTTTCATAAAGAAATTCTGATGTTGAAGAGTCTATGAATTCATCTCTGATGACATTTCTCTTTGGAGAAACAGCATTGTTAATCGGTTGAGATGAAACTGCGGATGCGGATGAAGGTTCTGCAGTCGCCGCAACATTAACGACTGGCTCGCGAGGCATCTCTTCTCGCCACGGAATCGCTGTTAAAGGGGCTGGAGCGACAGAAGGAGCTGAAACAACTTCTTCGCTCTGCTCATAGAGCGATTCTTTTTCTTTTACTTTTTCCGGAATTCCGCTCTTCAAAAAATCACTCATTTCTATCGCGTTCATTATGCCTTCATGCCTGGCTGATATATTTCCGTCAGGTGAGATGATCAAAAACATCGGAACGCCTTTGATTTCCCATTGCGAAGAAATTTCAGGATAATCTTCAATTGCAATTCTCATAACTCCTGCAAGAGGATGAATGGCAGCCGGCAAATAGGAGTTTTCTTCCTTGACTCTTCGTTCGCCTGTTATGATTGAGGATTGAGAAAGAGGAAGTTTCGAAAAAGGACCTTGAAAATAATTTTCACGGAGCACGGAAGAAACAAGAGGATCGATATAGATTTCGTTTAAATTTGAAATAAGGCTGGTTTTCTTTGACACGACTTCGACAAGAACGGGTTGCTCCTTTACAAATGCATTTGCTCGAGCAACTGTCATCGGATCAACGTTTCCTTCAGCACTGAAAGTCAAAAATAAAGATAAAAGAAAAACAGAAAGTAAACTTCTAATTAATGCCATATCAGCCTCCTGAGGTTAAAGAAGTATCAACCTTATTGAGGAAAATTTCAATACTGATAAAATGTTTTTATGAAAAAAAGAAGCGGCACAGGACGAATATTGCTCTTTACCGGAGACGGCAAAGGAAAGACTACTGCGGCGCTGGGCATACTGTTTAGAGCTTTTGGCTATGGCATGAGCGCAAAAGTTATTTCCTTTATTAAATCCGGCGACAGAATTTGCGGAGAGGAACTTGCCGCGAAAAAGATGAATGGAATCGAGTTCGATTCGGCAGGAGCAGGATTCACATGGCTGTCGAAAGATTTAGAGAAAGACAAAAGACTTGCCAGAGAAGGATGGGAAAAAGCAAAATTGGCTTTATCCGACAAAAAAGTTAATATCGTTCTTCTCGATGAAATAACTTATCCGATTAATTACGGATGGATAACTAAAGAAGAAGTTGTTGAAGCGGCAAAAGAGAGAATTCCGAATCAGCATCTGATTATTACCGGAAGAGATGCTTGCAAGGAATTGATAGAGCTTGCGGATACTGTGACAGAAATGAAAGAGATCAAGCACGGGTTCAAGCACGGAATTCCCGCGACAAGAGGAATTGAGATGTAAAAACACGCGTGATACGCTGTGTGCCACAGTCTATGAAAGGAGGCCGTTAGCCATGGAGGCACGTGCGCTACACGTCAATGGACGCTACACGTCAATGGACGCTACACGTTAATGGATGCCTCACGTCAATGGACGCCTCGCGTCAATGGACGCCTCGCGTCAATGGACGCTACACGTCAATGGACGCCTCGCGTCAATGGACGCCTCGCACGTGAATAGGGCTTTTTTCGTTTTTACAGTTTGTTTGTAAAGGTTAAGAAATGAGAAGATGAAAGAAAAGAGAACAAAACTTATTTGGATTATTTTTCTTTGCGTTTTTTCGTTTCAGATGCTGTTTGCTTCCGGACATCTATATTCTTATGACGAAGTAGTAATACTCGAGACTGCAGTCAATCTTGTTGATCGAAGTGATCTATCGATTGATTATACTCCAGCTCGCAGAGAATATACGAAGCCTGGACTCGACGGAAAGTTGTATTCCAAATTTGGAATCGGCATGAGTGCGCTGCTGGCGCCTGTTTACGCTATTTCTGAATATTCTGCAGAATTTGCCGGTTTAACTGATTCGAAAAAAATTGCTGAAATTGCTGTTTCCTTTTCGAATGCAGTTGTTGTTTCAATCATTGCTGTTCTAATCTTTTTAACTTTGCTGGATATGAATTATTCGATTCCTGTTGCAATATCAGCAACTATACTTCTTTCATTTTCCACTTCGCTTGCTGTGTATGGAAGAGGTCTCTTCAATGATGCATTGACCGGACTTCTTTTATTCATTGCTTTCAGAGCATGGATAAAGGATGCGCCTATTCTATGCGGATTGGCTTCAGGCGCGACATTTGCAACTCGAGCGGAATACGTACTGATTGTGCCGATTTTTTTATTCGCTTTTGTATTAAATAATATCGAAAATAGGAAGAGAGATTTATTTCGAAATGTCTTGAAGTTCATTCTGCCGGTGCTAGCTGTCGGTCTTCTTCTTTTAACTTACAATTTTGCGAGATTCGGTTCTCCGTTCGACCAAGGCACATTGACCGAACACCCGACCGACAGATTCGATACTCCTCTTCATGTAGGATTGATTGGACTATTATTTTCACCGGGCAAAGGATTGCTTTGGTTCGCACCTCCGATATGGCTTTCCATTTTAGGAATAAGACATCTTTATAAGAATCGCAAAAAGATTTTGTTAGTTATTGTCTCAATAATAATTCCTCTTTTGATTCTTCATTCGCTCTGGCATTCGTGGATGGGCGGCTGGTCATTTGGACCACGCCGATTAATTGCGCTATTGCCTCTTATGATGATTCCTGCGGCTGAAATTATTACTCGATATAGAAATGACAAAACTGGAAGATTGATTTTGCCGACTGTCGGTCTTATAGGTTTTTTGATTCAGTTTGGCGGTTTGACAACAAATTTTATGAAATATATCGAGGCCGGAAATAATGCGAAAATTTCCGTAATCTGGTCGACGCTTTATACTCCTATTGCCGGGCAGTTTTACTCGTTCATGAACGGTGAAAGAGATTTATGGTATTATTATCTTTTTGGAAACACCTCGGCCGCAGATCTGGTTGGAGGATTAATTCTCATTGCCGCATTATTGTTTCTTCTATTGCTTATGAAAGCGCTTTCATTGCCATTTATTTAGTTAATTATCATTTTGGAGGTAGAAATGATAATTAACTATTCGAAATTTAATAACTTCTTTTTGCTTTGCGGGCTGATGCTGGCGCTTGCATGTACTGAAAGCAAATCATATTCTCAAAAACTTTTACCAAATTCAGAATGGAAAGCAGATGCCTCTTCGGGTGAAGGCGACTATAAACCTGAACTTGCTATAGACGGCGATATGAAGACGCGATGGTCGTCAAACTTTACCGACGATGAATGGTTTAGAATAGATTTTGGACAGGTAAGTTCCATAGCTGGATTCAGAATAAATTGGGAAGCCGCATACGGCAGAGATTACGACATACTTCTTTCTGAAGATGGAAAGGAATGGGAAAAAGTTTATGAGGTTCGTTGGAGCGACGGAGGAATCTCTATTTTCTGAAGACGGAACCGTCGAACCTAGGGAAGGCTCATTCTCCATTATGCCGTTTCTTGTCGCAAACGGGCGGATTATGACGGGTGCATGGCGAAAAAA
>Ga0066636_10002908_pt1 | contig 10917 bp, 10 predicted proteins | sample CryGeyCG2014_080_2_FD_62736 | JGI IMG/M metagenome (GOLD analysis project Ga0066636, IMG submission 62736) | Groundwater microbial communities from aquifer - Crystal Geyser CG07_land_8/20/14_0.80 | ecosystem: Environmental > Aquatic > Deep subsurface > Groundwater | place: USA: Utah: Grand...
CCAGTCTTTCAATGGACTTGCTCCGCCAATACTTAGGTCGGCGAGTTCAGATGTAAAGTCGACACAAGTTCTACAGCTGTTCATAATATGGGATTTAACTTCTGAAAGGGGGATTCGAACTACACGGTTTTCTGTAGTTACCACGTATTCATTTACCGTCAAATCAACATTTTGAATCTCGTTAGCTGCAATATTATGTTCATGCAAAAGATACTCCAATAATCGATCCAACGAGAAAGTCCAGAGGCAGAAGAGTCCTATGGTGATTTGAAGATTGGCCATGAGCTTGTGTTGCCAAGCTTCGAGTTTTCTAAGTGCAAGAATGTGGCAGGGGATGCCGACGAAAGCGATACGTGCCTTACCATGTTCAAAAACTGCACGACCGAAAGCCTCCGCCACCGCAGAAGGCACAACTTTAGCGTCCACAGCGGAAAGCATGTCGTCTGGCACGAGGCTTATTGAAGGCTTAACTTTTATAGGCACTCTGGATGAAGCTTCTGAAACTATGGCGCTGTCAATTATTTTTTGGTTGATGGCAAAATGGAGAAGCGCGCTTACAACACCCCCGCTCTTACTAGCATCTCTTAAAGTGGGATTAGTGGCATGAGCAAGCAAAATCTTTCTGTAATAACCCAAGCTTTCTCTTCTATTAGGCGCATCTGCAACAAACCTTAATGTTTCAAACAAAAGCGCATCTGTGTGCGGACATATATCGTAACAGATTGGGCAAGAATCCAGATGTTCAGAGCAATCATGAAGCCTATGAGGTTTGCCGTGCTCTACCTTTATTGCATGAACTGGACAGGCAGCTTCACATGCACCGCATAAGGTGCAGAACCCGGGTTCTATTATCATGCGTTCCAGCTCATTGAAAGCTATGAGTTTGTTTTTCTTTTCGTGCATGGTTGACCCCTATACTTGTAATAAGAAGGGAAATTAGGCTTAAATATATCCCCAAATTCTATAGGCGAGTCATGGTATAAAGGGGAGCTGCTGTATTACAGGCTCGATAAGGTTTAAAACGATTGTTGGATAAACGCCTAAAAGGATTATTACAGCAACGAGGATGAAGATTGGGACAAGTAGCTTTTTCGGTTCTTTGATTTTTGTTTCTTCTTGTGGTGTTTTCGCGTACATGTAGTTGATTAATCTTAGCAAGTATGCGGCTTGAATGATGCTGGTTAAGACGCCGATTACTGCCAGCCAGCCCATATTTGCTTCTATCGCAGATGTAAAGACAAGATACTTTGCAATGAAACCGGCAAGAGGTGGAACACCTGCGAAAGAAAAGGCGCTGAGAAGCAAAGCTAAACTTGTAAACGGCATTTTTCTACCTATCCCCGAAAAATCTTCTAAAGTTTCGAATCCCATGCGGTTTAAAATTCCCACTGCCATAAAAGAAACTGCTGTGGTTATTCCTCCAACTAGGAAGAAGTAGAGGTTGCCCATGATTCCAAGCGGTGTTACGCTAGTTATCGCTACAAGATTGTAACCTACATCTGCGATGCAGACGTTTGCTATCAAGCGTTTCACGTTGTTTTGAGCCAATGCAAGCAAATTGCCCACTATCATTGTTAACGCAGAAAAAACAGCGAGCATAATTACCCAGTCAAGAACTGTTGGCGGCGTCAAAATATAGATAAAAACTCTTAGTAGAACGTAATAGCTTCCTTGGTCTATGAGGGCCGAAAGAAATGCTGAAGAGGAAGCTGGTGCTGCTGTGTAAGCATCTGGAAGCCACATGTGAAACGGTACAACAGCAGCCTCAATGGCATAGCCAGCTGCAATAAAAATGAAAGCGGTTACGAGTAGATGCTTGTCTTCCAAAACTGTCAAAGCTTGTCTTACTGCCCAGAAATTGAGTGTACCAGTGATGCCGTACACTATTGAAAGCCCGTAGACTATGAACGCTGAGGCAATAATTATCATAACTAGATATTTCAATGTGGCATGTAGAGATTTGGGTGTTTTGTGGTAGAGCATCAAGAAACTTGAGCCAGCTGCCGCGGCTTCCCAGAAAATGAAGAGAGTTAGAAGATCACCCGAGAAGGCGACGCCTATTATACAGCCAATAATCATCAGCATAACTGAGTAGTATCTTTCTGAAGGCCTCTCGCTGAGATCAATGTAGAAGATGCTGTACAGAAAAGTAACTGCGCCCACAGCTGTGAAGACGATTGCCATGTAAATTGATATTGCGTCTATCATGAAAGTGCTTGAAAATATAGTGAACGGTTCACTTGCCAAGGTTATGTTAAGGAATGGTTGAGGTGACGGTTGCTCATAATACTTGATTGTTAGATTCGCCACAGGTACAGCTGCGATAGAGAACACTATTGAGAACCAACCAAGCGTGAGAACAGTTGTTTTGCTTTTTCTTTTGCGAATAGCCTTAACCACCGGAATCGTTAGAAGCGAAAACAAGACGAAACTAATTATAGGCAAAGAAACATCCAGAATTTGTATCATTGGCTTTCCTCGCTAACCGAAACTTACGGTGGTAATGAGATCAAGGAAGAATGTAGGCCATATGCCGAGAACGATTACAAACACTACTAGGATGACCATCGCTAACTTCATGAAAAACGGAACCTCTTCGGCTTTTTTGAGTTTTGTAGGCCCCAAGAAGATATGCCGTATATATCTTAGAGCATAAGCAAGCGACAAAACAGTAGCTACCAGCATTAAGACTGTTGGCAGAACGTAGAAACCATCACTGTTGATTGCTTGAAATGCTCCGACGAATATTAGGAATTCACTGATGAAACAAGCGAATGGGGGTACGCCTGCGATACTTAACGCTGCCGTGATTGAAGACGTAGCAGTAACAGGCATCTGTCCAGCGAGTCCACCCATTTCACGTATATCTCGGATTCCAAGCTGTTTCATAACGGCTCCAGCAGACAAGAAAAACAAGCCTTTACTTACGGCGTGATTTACAAGATGCAGCGCCGTCCCAGCCATGGCTTCTTGAAAAGGAAAGAGGGAAAGCCCAAAAAGAACGTAGCCCATGTGAGCTATACTTGAGTACGCTATTACTCTTTTTATGTCATTTTCCACCAAAGCAATCAGAGACCCAAAGAATGCGGATATAACTCCGAACACTGCTAAACCGTGCAGAAATTGATTTCCAAAATCAGTTGCCATAACGGCGGGAAACACTGTTCCTAAAGAAACTCGGAATATCGCGTAAGCGCCAGCCCCGATTATAACTCCGCTTAAAAGAGCGGACATTGGTGCAGGTGCCTCAGAGTGCGCATCTGGCAGCCACATGTGCACTGGAACAACAGCCATTTTCACGGCGAAACCCGCTGTAAGAGACAGCAAAATCCACTTGACAAGCTCTGGTTGTGCAGTCATCAATGCAGTTTGCGCTTGAAACATGTCCAAGTCGCCTGTAACCATGAAGATGGCTCCTATGCCTAGAAGAACAAAGACGGCGCCTGCGTGGGTGAATATGAAAAACTTGAACGCTGCCCGGTAAGGTTCTCTATAGCCCCACCCGCCAATTATGAAATAGGTGGGAACAAGCATTAGTTCCCAACAGAAGTAGAAAAGCATAAGATTCGACGTGATGAAAACGCCGACGAGACCTATAGACAGCAACGTCAAAAGCGCATAATATTCAGCAAGGCCTTTCTTCTCCTGCATGTAATTGACTGAGAAAAGCGCAGCTGTTAGAATAAGTATTAACGTTATGATTGCCATGGACAAGCTGATGCCGTCAACAAAAAGCGTAAAGGAAGAACCAAGGATGGGAATCCAATAATAGGACTCAACATATTTGTGCTCTGTTGCGGCATCAAGAACTATGGGAACCGTTGTGGAAAGCAATGCGATGTCAGCTATGGCGATTAAGGCAACTAGAATCGCTGCTGCTTTTGCGGATTTCTTTCCCGTCAAATAAACAAACGGAACACCTAACGTAGGCAAGAGTAGTGTTAACAACAACATGTTTTGCATTTCATATCACCTTAACATTGTGACTATTATTAGTATTAAGAGTATTAAAAATCCGAGTAGCGCTGCCGCTACGTAATGCTGTAGGGAACCATGATATGTTTTCTTAATTTTTGAGGCAGATGACAACGTTCTGTTCGCTGTGATATACAGTAATTCATCGACAAAAACATCGAGGTACCTACGAGTGCCATGAGCCAAACTTATCACTCCATTTGCGGTAAACTGAGGCAAACGGTCAAAGATTGCTTTTTCAACATATTCATGAACACCGTTAGAGATTCTAATGATTCCATGGGCAAAAAAGTAAGGTAAGCGTCCTAAACCAGTTACTTCAACATACCGAAGACCTTTAGATATTCCGATGAATCCCTTGGCGACGACTTTTTCGTAGAAATCGTCGAAGAAGTAGCCATGCTCCAAAACCATGTTCAAAGGAGCCAACACAGTCCTTCTGGTCCTTTCCATTAACACGGATTCCCGGTAATAAGTGAGATAAACGGGAAATCCTCCTAAAAAGAGGACGAACAGGAAAATAAGAGTTGACGAGCTGAAAACCTCACCAAGCCCTATTTCCACGTCAACATGCATAAACTTCGCAACCGAATTTCCAAGCAAACCCCAAACGGTACACAAAACGGCAAGTATCCCTGAGGAGAAGAGCATTATTTTCGGCGCTTCGTGCAAACGAAATTTCTTCAAATACTCTGACTTCTCACGCAAGAAAGTGAGTATAATAGATCGTAGAGTATAGGCGAACGTAACCGATGTGGCAGCATAAATCGTGAGCACTAATAAAACATCCCCGGTTGACCAAAGACTACTTATGATGAGTCCCTTGCTGAAAAAACTTGCGAACGGAGGCACACCAGTGCGGGCTAACATGACAACTATACTAAGCCCAAACGTGATCGGCATGGCTTTTCGCAGTCCACCCATCAGTCGCATGTCACGGGTTGCAAGCGTGTGAACGATGCCGCCTATTGCAAGGAAACCGAGACCTTGAAAGAAAGCATGGCTCAACATGTGAAACAAACCGGCAAACCAGCCTTGTGAATAAGGAGACGAAGCAGCACCTAACGCTGCCATCATAAATCCTATTTGACTAATAGTTGAGTAAGCGGGCACTCCCTTTATGTCAGGTGTATACAACGCCAAGGTTGCTCCAACGAATGCAGTAATAGCGCCGATCCAAGCCACAGAAGGCAACCACATTGGGATTAAAGGTGCGAGTGGACCGAACAATATGAATGACCTGGCGATTAGATAAACCCCTGCCTTCACCATGGTTGCCCCATGCAACAGAGCGCTAACCGAAGTCGGGGCTTCCATGGCACTGTACAGCCAAGTGTGCAAGGGTAGCTGAGCTGATTTTGCAACTGCCCCACCAAGCATAAGAAAGGCAACCACGGTTAGAGTCGGTAAAGGCACAGTTCCTATGTTGTCAATTGTATAAGAGAAGGAAAATGAGCCTAAACTAGCGTAGAGAAGAGTGATTGCAGCCAAAAGGCAAACGTCGCCTACACGAGTTATGAGGAAAACTTTGATGCCTGCACGAACAGATTCTGGACGTTTGTACCAGAAAGAAACCAGCGAATAAGAACAGAGTCCCACCATTTCCCAGAAAATAAACATCTGAAGAAAATTATCAGACATGACGAGTCCGATCATTGAACCGATGAAAAGAAGCATGAAAAAATAATATCGGTTTAAGCCTTCTTCGCCCGCCATATAACCTAAAGAGTAAATGATGATTATGAGACCGAAGAAAGCGATTAAATTCGCAAACAAAATGCTTAGTGGGTCAATGAACACCCCTGCATTGATACCTAACGCGGGAATCCACGGTACAGTGAATTCTAAATTCGTTAAAGTGCCAAAGTAAAAGTCAGGAACCATAGAAAACGCGAATACAGTAGCGACCAAACTCATTATCACTGCAAAGCAGTCTCTTACTTTTCCACCTAACCGCGCGACGAGTGGAACAAACAAGCTAGAAAAGGTTGGAACTATCCAAACAAGCCACGGCGCATAAGGAAGCAACTAGGCAACGTCCTCCTCTATTTTGTTATTATTTTTTTCACTGCCTTCAATCGTTCCATACTGCGCTAACTTCGCTAATTTTCTGATGTCGCATGTTCCATATTTCTTAAACGCTATGACCAGCAAAGCCAAGACGATACCAGTTACACAAGTATCTGTGGAAAAGGCAAGTATCAGAAAAGCTTCGCCTAAAGCTTTGTTTAACGAAGAGGCGAGCAACACGAAATTCATCGAGGCTGCTGTTGCGATTAATTCAACGGATATTAAAACTTTCAACAGATGACGCTTGGTTAATAGACCGTAAATACCAATTGCCAGCAAGGTCATCGACAAAATTACGTAGTCCATCAGTCTTTTTCCTCCTTTTTGTCATACAGAACTATTGCAATGCCCAAAGCAACAGTCATTATCACTAAACCTTGTAAAACAACATCTATTGCTCTTAAATTCCATAACGCTTCTGGAAACGAAACACTAGAAGAAACATGGGTTGGGATAATCCCCACCGAAAGGAAAATAGACGGAATCGACAAAAGTAATGCTGCTGCTATGGCTAAAAACGTGTTTTTTAAAGGGTTTTTTTCACTCGATTTTTCACTCAGCATTTCACCTGACAAGAAAAGGACCGCCAATGTTCCCACACCTATCGCCAGCTGAAAAACACCCACGAGCGTAGCATTGTTCAGAGAGTATAAAATTGCCACTAAGATAATGGTGCTTGCTAGAGAGGCAACTGAATAAACCGCGCCATCAAGGTAAACTGCCAAAAAAGCCGAAACAACCAATCCCACTGCGACCAGTTCCAGAATCATTTTTTCGCCTCATCTCCTTTTTAGATTTTGTCTGAGGTTTTATCACCAAGTCATACTTATTGGTTGAGGCAAGTTCAAAAAACTTGGAAGTTTTAATAGCGTTTCTAGGGCAGCTTTCGGCACATTGATAACAGAAAATGCAAAGGTCTAAATGGAACAACGGTTTTTTCTTTTCCTCAACATCCACCATCTCGATAGCTTCTGCTGGACAGTCTCTCGCGCACAAGCCGCAACCAATGCAAAGGTCAATATCAAATATTTGCCTGCCACGGAAATCATCAGGAACTTTCGGCTTAACCTCAGGATATTTTCGAGTGGCGGGTTTCCTGAAAATCTGACAAAGAACTTCTTTCAACATCGGTGAGAGCTTGATTTTTTTAGCCATTTTCTCATCCCACCATTGGATTAAGCCAAAACGCCACTGCAACGGTTGCAACAAGCGATAGAATTGACAGCGGTATCAACATTCTCCAGTTTATAACTAGCACTTGGTCAATACGCAATCTTGCGAACACGCATGTCAGATATTCCGTTATCATAACAACAAAGAGAACTTTGAGTATGAACCATAATGTGTACCAAAATGCTGGCAAGCCGAGAAACACTGGTCCATATGGACCACTCAAGAAAAGTTCAACTACGATAACTGCGCCCAAAACGATTTGCACATCTTTGGCGAGCTTAAGAAAAGCCAATCGACGACCGCTATATTCAGTTTCGTAACCAGCTACTATCTCAGTTTCAGCGTGGGGGACATCAAACGGGTCTTTCTCCAACTCTGCCTGAAGAGTAATAATAAATAACACAAAAGCCCACGGAACCAAAAGAGCAAATGGAACGGGTTGACTAGCTGATATGGTGGAGATGCTCAGATCATTTGCAAGAAAAGCGGAGGTTAACGCGAAAATAAAAAGAGGTATGTCATAGCCGAGAAATTGTGTTAAAACTCTAGTGGCACCTATTGCGCTATAGGGGTTGGTTGAAGACCATCCGGAAAGAAAGAGGAAAAAGTTAGCAACTGACACTAATGCTAATACGAAAATCAAGTCACCCTCAAAACCTGAATTGAGAACAACATTCGCCCCATCAATAGGTAAGAAGAACAAGGCGAAAACAAAGATCGAAAAAGAAAGGACCGGCGCAAACTTAAAAACGACACTCTTCGTGTCGCTTGGAACAATGTCTTCCTTTGCTAGCAACTTGACGAAATCAGCAAAAGGCTGTAGAATGCCAGCAGGACCAGTGTAAGTAGGGCCCATCCTATTCTGCATCCGTGCCTCTATTTTTCTCTCAACCCAATCACAAAACATTGTAAGTGAAAAAATGAAAGCGAAACCTGGAAAGATCAACACGCGAAAAATGAATGCTAAATCCAAACTCATCTTCAGCCTCCTTATCTGTCGTTGCAAGCAAAGCAAGGATCCAAACTTACAAAGCTTATAGGTACGTCTGCTAAGTTGCCGCCTTTTGCAATTTTGGCGAAAGATGGGATATTGGAGAATGTTGGAGTACGCACCTTAACACGTTCAGGATACGCTGTGCCATTGCTCTTCACATAATAAAACAGTTCACCTCTCGGTGCTTCAACGCTACTGATCGCTTCGCCAGTAGGTACGATTCTTGAAACTCTAACCCTGTAAGGCCCAGTTGGCAGATTATCTAATGCAAAGTTTATTATGCCAATACTTTCGCTGACCTCGTCTAGACGAACCATTAATCTTGCCCAAGAATCACCTTCGCTGTAAGTTATCATTTTAAAAGGGATTTCGCCATAAGCGGCGTAGGGTTCATCCTTCCTAACATCCATCTTCACATCTGAACCGCGTGCCACTGGACCGACGACGCACAATTTCAATGCATCCAATCTGCTTAGTATCCCAACGTTTTCAGTTCGCATCTTCAACGTTGGGTCTTTCTTTAAAAGTTGTTTGTAGAAACTCATTTTTTTCTTTAAGGTTGCGAGTTTTGCTTTGATTTCTGCAATCCTTTCTTCTTTTGTGTCTCGTCTTACACCTCCAATGGTAATGAATGAAGGAATAACTCTATTACCAGTAAGCAACTCCATGATGTCCATTACAGGTTCTCGGTCACGCCACATGTACTGAAAAAACGTTTCGTATCCAGCTTCAAGACCAGCATGACCCAATAAAAGCATGTGACTATGAATCCTGTTTAGCTCTAGAATTATGGTGCGTAAATATTCGGCTCTTGGTGGTACTTTCGTTCCCATTATTGCTTCCACTGTTTGACAAAAGCCTGCAGCATGAGCAGCATTGCAAATGCCACATATCCTTTCAACCAAGTAAATATCTTGTAAGTAAGTGCGTTTTTCTGCAGCTTTTTCGATTCCTCTGTGAACATAACCGATGCGGAGGTCAACTTCTTTTACGACTTCTCCATCAACTTTCAAGGAAAACTTCTCAGGCTCTATCAAGGCAGGGTGTTGTGGCCCGACAATGACGTTTATCAGTGTTCCTATATCGGAAGACTGCTTATCCCGTCCGGGAGGAGTAACCTTTTCTGCCTTGGTTTCAATGTTTGTAACATCAGCATCCTTTCTGAGTGGGAAAAGATTTTTCGGCCAGTCATCTGAGAGGATCAATCTTTTTGGGTTTGGATGGCCCTCAAAGGTTACGCCGAAGAGGTCGGCGACTTCTCTTTCATGAAAATTTGCGCCCGGAATCAAGTCGGTTATGCTTTTGATTCTTGCCTCTCCTTTTGGCACTTCAGTTCTAATCGTGACTACTGTGCCACACGTACGGATGTGGTACATTAGTTCGATTGTTTCTCCCAGATCCACGCCTGTAATCGCTGATATGCCCGTGCTTTCATCTTTGCTAAGCAAGATTCTCAAAGCGTCTCTATGAACTCCAGCTTTGACTCGAATAAAGATTTTTTCAGGCTGTGGAGTTTCAATTTTTAGGATTTTTTCCCCTAGTTCACCACTAAGCGCTGTCAAAACATTTTGTTCAACGTTTGTCATCAGGCTTTACCTCCTCCGCTGGTTTAAGCAGTTTCACAATTCCGTCAATTATCGCCTCAGGTCTCGGTGGGCAGCCAGGAATGTAAACGTCGACTGGAATAACCTTATCTACTCCTCCCAGCACGTTGTAGTTTCCCTCGAATACACCGCCTGAACAAGCACACGCGCCTATCGCCACGACAAACTTGGGTTCAGGCATCTGTTCATAAATACGCTTCAGTCTGTCTGCGCATTGTCTAGTAACGGGACCTGTGGCTAACAGGACATCAGCGTGTCTTGGTGAGGGCTGAAGCCTGATTCCGAAGCGTTCAACATCGTATCTAGGCGTCAGAAGTGCGACAACTTCGATGTCGCATCCGTTGCAAGCTCCAGAATTAAAGTGGAGAATCCATGGTGACCTTTTTTTAGCCCACTTCACAAGATTAGCGCAACACGTTACTGGTCGCCTCCTCCGAGAAGAAGGAAACCCGACACAAACACCATGAACAAGTAAAACATAAAAAGTAGTATATTTGCCGTGTGGAGCGCAAAAGAGGCAAAGGCTATTAGTAACACCGACGAATCCAGAATCACAAAGTAAATGAGATACTTATACAATGACACATTGATTTTCAGTCGAGGGAAAGCTGCTTTTTCTCCACAAACGTATGTAGATCTTCCATTTTCACTTTGGATAGACTTGGGTGACAACCAACGACCAAATAAGTAGATTAGAAAAGATGCGGCAAATACCAAAATGAAAGCAATAGCGAATTCAGCAAGCGTAAAGATTACCTCCGTCAACACTAGTATTCCGGTAATCACTTTCACCTTTGCGCGCACTCCTATTTCGTTTAATATCCTCCCGAAGCATTTCCAGATCGTGACTTGTGCGCCTATACCTAAATATTTCCCAAATTAACAAGACTGCAAAAAAGATAAGTGATACACATGTCCAGACAAATAAAATCCAATTCAAACCAGATTTCGCCTTCTCTCACGTACATACGATCTAGCATACTTCGAAGGCTAACTTTTTCTTCTCAGACACTCGTTCAGTCATGCGCCATGAGAAACTTCTTATAAGAATTCTCCTAAACATGGAGATGTCCGTGCACGCAAGGCTATACGTTCTATTTT
>Ga0066636_10002916_pt1 | contig 10908 bp, 11 predicted proteins | sample CryGeyCG2014_080_2_FD_62736 | JGI IMG/M metagenome (GOLD analysis project Ga0066636, IMG submission 62736) | Groundwater microbial communities from aquifer - Crystal Geyser CG07_land_8/20/14_0.80 | ecosystem: Environmental > Aquatic > Deep subsurface > Groundwater | place: USA: Utah: Grand...
CGCAGGCGCTACCAAAAATGCAGCGATCACCAGGATTGAAATAACTCTTTTCATTTCTTTCTTCCTCCTTCTGAGTCTTCTTGCCTTAACGGCGGTTACTAAATTAATACCCTGCTCTCCTGGGCATTTGTTTGTACTTTGAGAGCACCCTTCCCGGGGCAGATCCGGCCCCGGATCTTTACCCTTTGTCCCCTATGGAATCATAATATGGTCTATTTTCATAGCCGTTCCTTCGAGCGGGCTGCTATGTATCAAGTCTGAACTGCTTTGGCAAGAAAATATTTTCATAGAATTAAATCGGATTATCTAAAAATTAGTTAGGTAAAATAGGAGGCAAATAGAGTGATCCCTGCAGTTGCATAAAAAACATAATAAAGTATAGAAAAAAAGAATGATAACAGGGCATTTGAATACGTTCAGGCGTGGTTCGCGAATAAACTTTTAGTGACCTCTAAAACAAAGAAAAATTTTGTCATGTTTTTTACCCGGAGGGAAAGCCGAGGATGCCCCATCTCCTTCGTTGCCAAGAGCTTACCGTAAAATACTACGGCTTCGCCCTTGGACGCCTTGGATTTTTTTAAGCTTTTCCCCGAATGCGCACCAGGATTTCCATGCTTTTTTGTTCCATCCGCCTGGCTTTCTCCGGATCGGTTTCGTGGTCAAAGCCTAAGAGATGCAGGATGCCATGGACCAGGAGTTCCATGAAACGGGTTTCTAAGGATATCCCGGCCTGTTCGGCCTCTCTTTCGGCAGTATCCATGGAGATCACTACATCTCCTAAAAGTTCGGGGGCGATATCGGCAAAGGGACCTTCGCGCATGGGAAAGGCGATGACATTGGTGGACCCGGGTCGGTTCAGATAGGCTTGATTCAGGGCGGCGATCCCGACATCGTCGAGGATGACGACGGAGAGTTCCCCGTCAGGGGAGCCCAAGGCGTCTAAGGCGGCCTGTGCCGCCGTTTTTATCCGGGCCCTGGGGATTGCCGACCTCGTGCAGCGGTTGTCGATCAGGACTGCCATCTCTTTCTTTTCCGTTTGTACCCGACGGGCTTTCCGGATACTCCACCCGGTGATGATGGATGCCGGTGAGGATTTTGTTGAAGCTTTTGGCGATGCTGTGCAGGTCGCGGAGGGTGAGCTCACAATTATCGAGTTGCCCGTCGGAAAAGACCTTGTTGATCAGGTTCTGGACCAATCCCTGGATCCGGGACGGGGTGGGGTTCTGTAAAGTTCGCGACGCCGCTTCCACCACATCGGCCAGCATGACCAGCCCGGCTTCCCGGGTCTGGGGTTTTGGGCACGGGTACCGGAAATCGTTGATCTTGACGGCGTCTTCTCCCTTTTGCTGTTTGGATTTTTCGTAAAAATAGCTGATGATGCTGGTTCCGTGGTGCTGCAGGATGGTGTCGATGATGGCCTGTCCCAACTTGTTCTGCCGAGCCAGCTCCACACCGGCCTTGACGTGAGAGATCAGGATCAGGCTCGACATGGAAGGTGCCAGCTTGTCATGCCGGTTCTTTCCATCGATCTGGTTTTCTATGAAATAGAGGGGCTGTTTAAGCTTGCCGATGTCGTGGTAGTAGCCGCACACCTTGGCCAGAAGCGGGTTGGCGCCGATATCGACGGCAGCGGCTTCCACCAGAGATCCTACGATGACCGAATGGTGGTAAGTCCCCGGCGCTTCGATCATCAATCGCCTGAGGAGGGGCTGATCGAAGTTGGCCAGCTCCAGCAAAGTGATGTCCGTGGTATACCCGAAAGCGAGTTCGATTAAGGGGGCGATTCCGGTGGTGATTATCCCGGCCACGAGTCCGGCCTGGAAGGCAAATCCCCAATCCCATAAAGTGTGGACCCCCGTAAAGGTTCCCAGGTAGATATCGATGGCTGTAACGAGGAGGATGTTGAGAAGTCCCAATTTCAAGCCGGCCTTAATAAAGACCTTCCGTTCCCGGCAGTATCGGATCCAGTGGGCGCCCAGGACGGAGCTCAAAAAATAATAGATGAAGAGATCGATGCGGTTCTGGAGCATGACGGCCACCGAGACGGAAAGGACCATGGCGAAAGGGAAGGCGACTTCCATGCCCAGAAATAGACATACCGCCATGGACCCGGCCGCCAGGGGCATGCCGAAGTAAAGGGTCGTGTGGGACAGATCAAAGGGGTTGTTTTTAGTGAAGGAGTCGATGAGGGAAGCGGAGACCTTGGCGATGAAGAGAAAGAGAACGAGCATGGCGGCGGTAAAAAGCAGGTTCCGGTTCAGGTAACGCTGGAAATCTTCCCGGGAGGATATGATAGGGAAATAAAGGACCATGAGAAAACACAGCATCATCATGGCAGCCCCAAAGCTGGTGGCGAGCAGTCGTTCCTTCCTGAAACGGTCCTGGAATGCTTTGAGCTTCATCATCTGAAATTCCGTAACCCGTTCCCCTTCCCGTAAAAGCATCTCACCCGCTTTGATCCGGTGCACCACCGGCTCAACGGCATCGGCGGCCTTTTGGCGGCGTTCCTCGGTCTCGCGGCGGTTCAGGGTAATGTTGGGTTTGATGAGCTTTTGGGCAAAATCCACAATCAGGGCCTTCAAAGCGTGGTTGGCGTCCTTGAGGATCGTTTCCCCAAAAACGGTCACCATGGTCTTGGCCTGGTCATGACCGTAGAAGGACTTCAGTTGGCTGATCGTTTTCTCGGTGCCGGACCCCAACGTTCTAAGGATAATCTCTTTTTCTGATTCTCTTAAAAGAAGATCTTTATTCGCGACGACACCGTTTTCAAGGATCTGGTTCAAGATGGTGGCGATGCGGGTGGCGATGTCCTCAGAAAATTCTTCTTTAACGAGAAGCTGGAACTGGCTTTCGGAGGCCAGGATACCGATTTTGGATTCAAACTCGGATTTCATCTTCCGGATCACATCGGAAGAAGCTTCCTTGAGCGGCGAAGATTCCGCGCTCCCGCCGCGGGGGGCTTTTGGATTGGGATGGGTACCCAAGGCGGGCGGATTTTCCATGATCGATCGACGCATGACAGCGAAGGCCGAAAGGACCTGCTGCTTCAACCGGGAAATCATTTCAACGTCATGATCATAGACCGTCAAGACCTGATGGATGGCCTTCTGACGGGCCGATTCGGTAGCCTGGGGGTCTTCCAAGAAAAAATCGCCGTCGGATTTGATGTCCCGTCTGGCCACATCCCCCATCTGATAATTCAGGTCGTCTGTGACCACTAGGCTGGGATAAAGGATGATAGGGTAAAGGATGATCAGCCCCGCCAGGATGGCCCAGGGGATAAAATTGGCGCCGCCCAGCCTAATGCCGAACGGCTCTAATGGAATTCGGATTCTCATTTCCGTTCTTTTTCGCTCTTACGAAGATCCAGGTCTTCATAGGCCCGGATGATTTCCTGGACGAGTTTGTGTCGAACCACATCCATTTTGGAGAAGAATACGAATCGGATTCCTTCAATCCCCTGGAGAATCGCCTTGGACTCGATGAGCCCGGAGGCTTTTCCGGAGGGCAAATCGATCTGGGTGATATCCCCCGTGATCACTGCCTTCGAATTATACCCGATTCGGGTTAGAAACATCTTCATCTGCTCCGAGGTAGTGTTTTGCGCTTCGTCCAGGATGACGAAGGCATCATTTAAGGTCCTCCCGCGCATGAATGCCAGAGGGGCCACTTCGATGACCCCCTTTTCAATGAGACCGGAGGCTTTCTCGAAGCGCATCATGTCATGGAGGGCATCATACAACGGTCTCAAATACGGGTCAACCTTTTCCGCAATATCCCCGGGAAGGAACCCCAGCGCTTCCCCGGCTTCCACCGCCGGCCGGGTCAGGATGATTCGGTTGACCCGGCCTTTGGATAAAGTGAGTACGGCCATCGCCATGGCCAGGTAGGTTTTTCCCGTTCCCGCCGGGCCGATGCCGAAGACGATATCGAAGTTTCGGATGGCCTCGATGTAGGCTTTTTGATTGGAACTTTTGGGGGTGATGAGCCTTTTTTTGGCGGTGATGAAGATGGTATCCAAGAAGATGTCTTTAAGCCGGGTGCGGTGGTCGGCGCTCAAGGCATTGATGGCGTAATCCACATCGTCCGGGAAGATGGGGTACTTGTTTTCCAAAAGGCCGTAAAGCTGGCCTAATAGGTTTTCCGCCAGGTCCACGGCAAAGCTGTTTCCCTGGATGAAGACCGAGTTTCCCCGGGCATCCACATCAACCTTGAGCACTTCGGAGATGCGTTGGAGGTGGCTGTTCTGCTGGCCGTAAAGCTGCCGGGCCAGGTCATTGTTTTCAAAGGTCAGGGTGGCGGTTTTAGTGTCCAAAGCGGATTCCATTTTTGGTGAAGGCGACCGATAGGGTGCCTTCAGGTAACCAGCGGGTTGCCTCTATGCAAAATGTCCTTGACAAAGATTGGCGCTCTGATAGTCTATTTCAATTGTTTGACACCAGTATTTAAACCCGAGATACTCCCTGAAAAACCCTGAAATAATTGCCTTTCTGAAAAAAGACAAAAAGCCATGAACGCTTTTGACATTCTTATTACAGTTATCACCGGATTTTTCATTATTCGGGGGCTGTTCAGAGGGTTTATTAAGGAGTTTTTTTCGATTCTAGGCGTTTTTGCAGGCTTTTTCGTTGCAACTCGCTATTACGGAGCGGCTGCATCCTTAATTCCGGGGGATATTCTCAATCCGGCATACTTGTCCATCGTCGGCTTTTTGATACTTTTCATATTCGTATATTTTATAATAAGCGTTCTCGGTGTCATAATCAAGTACCTTCTGAAAATCACCATGTTGGGTTTGGTGGATCGCGCTTTCGGAGCCATATCGGGAACCTTTAAGGGGGTACTGATCACCACGGTATTGTTGCTCGCCCTGGTGGCGTTCCTTCCGGCCGGCTCCCCTTTCATCACGCGATCGCGCCTGGCACCCCACCTGATTTCCACTACCGAAAAGATGGCTTTCGTCCTCCCCAAGGAAATGCGCCTCCAGTTTACCGCCAATCTCAAGGCCGTGAAAAAGGGACTTGCCGTGCATCCGTAAGGGTGTGGCGGAAAGAAAGGCTCAAACGTGAAGCGGCTGAAGGGATTAATCCGTTCCTTGAGGGGGGATCAGGGGTGTCCCTGGGATCGGGAACAGACGCCCCGGACCATGGCCGGATATCTTTTGGAAGAGACCTATGAACTATCGGACGCCGTGGAGGCCGATGATAGCCGGAGTGTCTGTGAAGAGCTGGGGGACGTCCTTTTTCACCTGATGTTCATCATCGATTGCTTTGAGGAAAAGGGTCTTTTCGACCTGGATCGGGTGATCGAAGGAATCATGGAAAAGATGATCCGAAGACACCCCCATGTGTTTGGGGAAAAGCCCCTTGAAACTTCCGATGCCGTCAAGGATCAATGGCAGCGGATCAAGGCTGAAGAGAAAGAAGATTCCAAGGATTCCATCCTGGGATCCGTGCCCAGGCACCTGCCCGCCCTGATGCGGGCATTGCGGGTGTCGGAGCGCGCTGCCGGGGCGAAGTTTGATTGGGATGATATTTCCGGGGTCATGGAAAAAGTTGAAGAAGAGTGGCGGGAGTTCAATGCAGAAATGGGAGAGAGCTTGCCCGATCCCAAAAAAAAAGACGATCGGTTGGCCCTGGAATTCGGGGACCTTCTGTTTACCCTGGTCAATGTGGCCCGGTTTGCCCGGCTGGATCCGGAGAGCGCCCTGCATGCCGCTACGAAGAAGTTTGAAAGGCGCTTTCGGTTTATGGAAAAGCGGATCGCTGAAAGTGGAAGGAACATCCGGTCGGTTCCGCAGGCCGAAAAAGAGGTCCTCTGGGAGGAGGCCAAATCACAGCCGAGCGAACAATGATTGCCATCATCGACTATGACGCCGGAAACCTGACCAGTGTGGCCAGGGCCGTATCCCACCTGGGCTTTTCGTGCACCGTTACCAACGATCTGAAGGCCATTCAACGGTCTGAAAGGATCATCTTCCCGGGAGTTGGGGCTGCCGGTTCGGCTATGGCCTCCTTGAGACGCCTGGATCTGGACCGATGTCTGAAAGATGCCTTTGAAGAAGGAAAGCCGGTTTTAGGGATTTGCGTGGGAACCCAGGTGATCCTGGAACACAGTGAGGAAAACAACACGACCTGTCTGGGGTTCATCCCGGGAACGGTGCGCGCCTTTCCGGGGGACCTTCGATCCTGCAACGGAGAGCGCCTTAAGATTCCCCATATGGGATGGAATCGCGTCCGTATCGTGAGGGCACATCCTTTATTGACAGATATCCGGGAGACCGATGAGTTTTATTTCGTACACGGATATTTCCCCAACCCCCGGGATCCGGATTGGGTGGTAGGATTAACCGATTATGGTTTGACGTTTGCTTCGGTGATGGGGAGGCGAAACCTTTTTGCCACCCAGTTTCACCCGGAAAAGAGCGGAAGGCCCGGGCTTTCCATCTTGAGACGGTTTTGCCGATGGGATGGAAACCACAAGGCCTGATGTCGGATGTGGAGAAGAAGCCATGCTGAGTAAAAGGATCATTCCTTGCCTGGATGTTCGGGATGGAAAGACGACCAAGGGGATCCGGTTCAAGGAAAATGTCGACATCGGAGACCCTGTGGAGATGGCGCGCCTGTACTATGAGGCCGGAGCGGACGAGATCGTGTTTTACGATATCACCGCTTCCCACGAGAAACGGGGTATCATGATCGAGGTGGTCCGACGTGTGGCGAAAACCATCTTTATCCCCTTTTCGGTGGGCGGGGGGCTCCGAAGCGTGGAGGACATGCGGGCCGTGCTCCTAGCAGGTGCTGAGAAGGTAAGCGTGAACTCGGCGGCGGTCCGCGATCCGTCAATTATCTCAAAGGGGGCGAAGGCCTTCGGAAACCAGTGCATTGTCCTGGGGATGGATGTCAAGCATGTCGGCGTGAAAGCGGGGATCCCGTCTGGGTACGAGATTGTTATCAACGGCGGGAGGAGTTATATGGGAATCGATGCTCTTCAATGGGCCAAGGAGGCGGAAGCGCTTGGGGCCGGAGAGATCTGTTTGAATGCCATCGACGCGGATGGGACCCGGGAGGGTTACGAACTGAACTTGACGGCCATGATCTCCGAAAATGTGGGGATTCCCGTCATTGCGTCAGGTGGGGCGGGAAAGCCCGAGCACCTGTATGATGTCCTTACAAAGGGAAAGGCGGACGCCGCACTCATCGCCTCCATGGTGCATTACGGCACTTATACCCTCCCCCAGATCAAGGAATACCTGGGTGACCGCGGGATCAAGGTCCGGAAGACTTGGTAAAGCCGCTTTCTTCACTTTTCACTTCCTGGAATACGCGGCATAATATATCCGGATGAAGCGCTGATGGCTGTCAAAGGCAATCTCCGGTAAGGCATCGGGAGCAAAGAAGGCCAAATCCGAGGCATCGTCGCCCGGCAGGGCGGTCCCTTCAAAGGTTCGGACCAGGTACCCGATCATGAGGATCGAACGGTACAGGGGGCTGGGGTTGGTGGTGACTCCCAAAAGTCGGGTGATTTTTCCCAAAAGACCGGTCTCTTCGAGAAGTTCCCGAAGCGCTCCTTCCTCAGGCGTTTCATGGACCTCCAAAAACCCTCCCGGCAGACACCAGTAACCCGTTTTGGGTTCCACGCTGCGCTTGACCAGAAGAACCCGATCCCGGGCATCCACCACCACCAGACAGGTGGCCGGGATGGGGTTTTCATAAATCGGCTCGTTGCAGGTCGTGCAAAACAGGCGCCGGCGTCCTTCGGTCAGTCGCCGGGTCAACGGATTGCCGCAAAAAGGGCAGTGTGTCTTTTCCCGCATGGCTAGTCGTCAAAATTTCCGGCTGAACTTTTTTCCGCATTCAACACCGCCGCTTTTTTGACGATCTTTTCGGGCGTCCACGCAGCAGGATCTTCAATCTTCTCGCCTTTGGAACCGCAATCGAAAGAACCGGTTTTCAGGATGGTTTCGATGCACAGATCGGCGGTATCTTTCGCATTGAAAACCTGAGTGATCATGGTATGGACGAAGTCCTCCACGCGGCGGATCATCCGTTCCCGTATCTCCCGGGGCTGGGCCAGGAGGCGATTTTCAAAGGGGAGGTTCAGTTTCTTGAAATCGCCCTTCTTCCACCCTTTTGTGGATGCATAGGCGATCATTTCCGCCCACATGGGCTCGGTGACCCCCGTGTTAGCCACTTTGATGAAGGCGCCGTTTTCATCCAGCAGGGCGTTGCCGTAATCGTTGACTTCGAGACCCCAGGAAATCATCTGGAGTGCGGTGGCCACGTTGGCTTTGGTCGTGCGCGTCTTGGCGGCGATCTCCCTGAGGCGGTCCGAATTATTTCCGGAGGTGCCGTGCTGGGCGCCGGAGACCCGGTAAGGGGTAAGCGCTTCGTGGATCTGCCGGGTCAATTCGACCTGGATCCCCTGGTCGCTGGCCTCGATACCGTGCGTGGTGCCGTTGTTGAGGGCGATCCAGTCCGGAAAAATACCATGGGCATTAAGCCCCTGGATCAGAAAGAGGGCCTCTTTGACGGTGGAAAGCCCCTCCTTTCCCTTGATTTCCCCGACTTCCGTCTCCAGCCCCGCCCACTTGGGCACAAAGGGGTGAAGGGCGAGATTGGCTAAAAGGTTCTGGTCGTCGGGCATGTGGGAAGCATCGATGGCGATGGAAGTCATCCCGAACTCGAAAAGGGTCGGAATCTCGGTTTTGGCCTTCTCGATATCCTTTTCAGACTTGATTCCGTAGTGATCCGCATGCAGAGCCACCGGAACGGTGATCCCCATTTCGTTGAGCAGGGCGTCTACAATCCGGGCCATATTCCAGTAGTTGATGGCGCAATAGGCACCGGTGCCGCCTTCGGACTTGGCAATCTCGATGATGATGGAGGCATTGGCCCGCTGGGCGGCTCTGAGAGCACCCTGGATGACAAAGGTATTGCGGCCGTTGGCGGCTATGGCGATGGCTTTCCCCTTTTTCAACATGGCCCGGTCGATAAACTTGCCGCTGATGATCAGGCCTTTAGAATTGGGAAACATCTGTTTGATATTGGGGGGACGACCGATTTCAATGGCCTTTTGAAAATCCGATGGTTTTACAGACATGTGCATCCTCCTTCTCGTTGTCTTGGATTTCTATGTTGAATTATCGTCCTGGGCATGGGCACGCACCGCGCGGAGGATCTCCCGGATCGGTTCCATAAAGGTTGCAGGTGCATGGATTTCCCCCCACCCTTTTTGGACCTGAAACAGTCCGTCGTAGGCGGTGTCATGATAGGAACGGATGCGATGGGGAATCTCCTGTTCGTTCAAGATGGATTCCACCAGTTGGGCTTCGATACCATTTTCAAGCCCTGCAATCTTGATAAACGGGGATTTCATGGGGCCTTCTTTTTACACGTCGCAACAGGGCGGCATCAATCAACCGGCGGCGGTGCGGGCTTTATCTGTTCCAGGCGATTTTTCTCAGCCTCTTTTATCCGTTGGTTATTGCTTTCCACCTCTGCGTTAAACTCGTTCATGCGCTTTTCAAAAGCCAGCAGTTCGTCGTTGAGTTTGGTTACTTCCTTGTTGTACGCGAACTCCTGCGTGCGCGTCTTCCGTATATTTTTGGTCTTTTCAAGGGCCGCACGTCTATCCATAAGCGCTTTACGCTCGGTATCCAGTTGCTTCTTCTTCTCTTCTAGGGCGAGCCAATCCTGCTTCAGCTTCGCCTCTTCCTGAGTCTTGGCCACAGCGTCTTTGGATTCTTCGGGCTTCCCGGAGGCAGGAAGCTCTTCCGGCCGGCTTTCCGACTGTTCATAAGAGGTTGCACCGGACTGCTGGGATTCGGGAACCTGGCTTAGGTCGTCCGTGAAGCGGACATTTCCCTCCCTGTCCTTATATTTATAAAATTGTGCGGCGGCCGGAGCGGCGAGGGCGACACAGAATAATATAACCCAACATTGTTTCAGGCACATGGTCGATCTCCTCGGTTTCTGGGTGTTGATGGTTTCATATTCATATTTAACGGGTGCCATCTCAAAACAGATTGACTTTACCTGAATTCGACCCGTTTCACAAGCCTGTTGAGCGCATTTTTAGGAAAAATCCACTCGGTTTAGCATCGGAGGTTAATCTTGATGGCTTCGTAAAAAGTCGAAAATGCTCTCTTTACGTCATTCCGGCGAAAGCCGGAATCCAGTGTTTTCAAGCAGTCATGAAACCCCTGGACCCCGTTTTTCAACGGGGTGACGACTTTTTACGAAGCCATCAATCTTTAGTTTTTACAATTTCATCAATCTTGACACTTCAGGGGTAACTCATATAAAAGATTAAATTTCATTTTTTAAATTGAAAATGGTAAACTGCAAAATGCAGCAGCCGCTCATGATGCACCCGTGACGGAAAAATGAGTTCAACAATCTCAACGAGACGGACAAGAACGAACCGGTAGAATAAATGGACCAGCAACCTGAAGAAAATAAAGATGTCTTGGCTCAACGCAAACAGAAGATAGAGGATCTGAAAAGCCGAAACATTCCTTTATATCCCAATGATTTCAGGGTTTCCCACGATATCAGGGAAATCCGGCAGGCCGTGGAAAAAGCGGCGCCCGGAGAGATCACGGAGCAAGGGCCCGTTTTTCAGACAGCGGGGCGCATCGTTGCCGTCAACCGATTCGGAAAAAGCGCCTTTATCCGCTTTAGGGACCGAACCGGCCAGATTCAGGCCTATATCCGTAAGGACAAGATGAGCGGGGAGACCTTTGAGGTGTTTCAAAAGCTGGAGGCCGGGGATTTCATCGGCCTTACGGGTCCCATGTTCATCACCCGAACCGGAGAATTGACTCTGTTGGCGACGGATCTGAAGCTGATCTGCAAAGCCATCCGCCCCCTTCCGGAGAAGTTTCACGGGCTCAAGGATCCGGAA
>Ga0066636_10002917_pt1 | contig 10908 bp, 18 predicted proteins | sample CryGeyCG2014_080_2_FD_62736 | JGI IMG/M metagenome (GOLD analysis project Ga0066636, IMG submission 62736) | Groundwater microbial communities from aquifer - Crystal Geyser CG07_land_8/20/14_0.80 | ecosystem: Environmental > Aquatic > Deep subsurface > Groundwater | place: USA: Utah: Grand...
GGGCACGGACCGTTTTCACCTTTTACTTTGTCAGGAACGCCGGCCGCCTCGCCGATTTCTCCCGACACCAGTTGTCCTTCGAGCTTTTCTTCCATGTTTACCATTCTACCGTCGGGCCGTTCCCGAGGGTTTTGATGACGGCCCGGAGGCCAACGGCTTCACGCCGAATGGTCTGGGCCATGGTTTCGCCCGGGATGTCGCCCGAGGAGTTGCCTCGGGTTTTCGTCCATCCTTCGGACGATAGGAGCCCGTCGGCCCGGGCGAGCTCGCAGGCCCGGCAAGTACAGGGTCGGAGGTCTCCGTCCTGGCCGAATACCGTCCTTGCGGACCCGCACTGATAGCGGGCCATCACTCGGCCTCCGACCAGCCGCCCTGGCGGGCGAGGCGGTAGACGCGGGATCGGCGAGGGTCGTTGATTCCGGCCCGCTTGGCCAGGCGGTAAGCCTGCACTGCGGCGGTGTGGGCCTCGGGGGCCGGAGTGGTTGGGTGGGTGGCCAGGCGGTAAAGGCACTCAAAGGTGTTGGCCGGGTTGGTCATGGTGTTTCCCTTTCGCCCCTACAACATGAGCATCCTTTTGCGATTGTCAACTCGGCCCGCGTCGATTTCTTGGGGGGCACCATGCGGAACTCAGTTCCGCTTTAAGGGGGTCCCGTCGTGAAATCCGGTTTCATGGCATTGACACTCGCAAAACAATGATCATGTTGTAGATATGAAGACGCCGACTTTTGCTTTCCTCAGCAAGGAACTCGGTGAAGTTGTTGACACCGTGCTCGGAAACGGTTCGGTGTCCGACGAGCTCAGCAACTGCGCTTTCTTTGCTCGGTACACCGGCCTGGATCTCCCGGCCCACGGCTCGGGCGCTTGCTAGGCCAAGGTAGAGGCTCGCCGAGAAGTTTGGCGGAGGATCTTCGCCGACCATGGGTTGGTCTACCATCCTCGTTATACTGCCAACGGAACGAACTATGAGCGGCCCGAGAAGGTTGATGCCGCTCTTTCTATGGCTCGAAAGGAGCAATCCCGATACCGACGAACTACTTGCCACGGTGTGGTCCGCGAGTCAAGGGATTGCTGTGATGGTTATGGTTAGAGGGTCGTGATCAGGCGGGAGAGATTGTCCCGTCTTCGGATAGCGGAGTCCATCTCGCGTGCCATCGAATTCGCCCGGAGTTTCCCGTCCCCCCGGTCACCATCTGAATCGTAGTATCCAACCCGTCACCTTCGATCACCTTGAACGACGTGGTGTTTCCATAGATGGATTCTGCGATGTTCGCCCCAAGGCTATCCGCTGCGGCAAGGGGGATGAAGGCGTCGCAGGTCTTTCCAAGGAACGACCCGACGGCAAGAGATGAGATATCTACACCTCCCGGGTCGGTTATGGGTACGGCCGGGCCGTCATCCGGGAGGATCTGAAGAGACGCTCCAGTGGTATCGAGGTCGATCGCGGTGATTACCTCGCCCCCAGATCTCCTCAATCTGGACGATCCCGGTCACCACAAAGAGGTCGTAACTATCCGGGCCGGTGATCGCTACGGTTGCCTGAGTGTCTTCAACAGGTCGCCGGCCGGCCTTCCATTTACGGCAAACATTATTCCTCCATATGGGCCGGGATATCGAGCCCCGGCCGTGCGGTGACGCGAACGAACATTTCGGCTGGGCATATCCCGGAGGTGATGATGAGTTGCTCATCTTGGGTGAGGATGATCTGGTCGGGCGGCAAGATGTTGAAGTACTGCTCGGCTGCCAAGGTGCTTTCCCAGACCGGGATATCGTGGGGGGCGGGAACGGCCGCGTTGCGGTGGTGGATGTAGATCCTCTTGATTGCCGTCCCGCCGAAATCGGCGATGATCCTGGTTACAATCCAAGTCCAGCCGGTCTCCTCGAACTCGAAGACGAAGAGCCCCCCGACGGCCGCGGCGGGCCAGGTGAGAACGCCTCGGTTTGGGGTGGGGGTCACGGCTCCCGGGGCGGCCCCGGTGAACTGCCCGGCGATGGAGATTTGTTGCTCAACGGTGTTGTAGGTGGTCATGGAGTGATTTTAGCACAAGCATGACCGGAACTCAGTTCCGTTTTTCTCCTGAAACCGGGTTTCAGGGTATTGACACTCGGGAAACAGTACTCATATTTGATCCCTGGCGACGGCAACCATCACGACTTTTCAAGTCCTCCTTTACGACAACGACCGCGAGTTGCTTCTCCTTTGTGTTTGGCCAGCAGAGGTTTGGGTAAGTTACGAAAAGGAGGTGAGTGGTAGTAACACCTAAAATAGTTGTTTCGTCTAACTTTTCTCCGTCCCAGCTTGAAAGGCTTCGCGTGCTATTGTCAGAGTCTTTTCCTGGGCAAGATCTTTATCTATCGTCTAATCCTACGTGCAACGGAGTGCTTTATTTCGGAATTAGGTGTCCTTGTTCTGGTCTGATATGGGGGAGGGAGTCATGAAGGTTACTTGTTCTTAGACCGTTCTTTGTCGATAATCTCTTTGATCATCCCGCAAGCCTTCTCCAGGGAGTTTCCCCTTACGATCTCAATCAGGGTCCCGATGGCCTTGGTGGTTTCAATCGAGTTGCAATGTTCGGATAGTCGGCCCGCGACCCCCCATTTCGAACTCCAGATCATGACGAACCTCGGCTCGGCCCGTAATGCAGGGAGGAATGCGGTCGCTACCGCTTCCATGACCGAGTGGCCAATCCACTTCTGATCCCAGGCGGCCAGGCCGACCCCGAGGCGGTCTCCGTTGACGACAGGTTTCTCGTCCGGGCCGGCCTTGCTCATTCCAGGTACCCGGGCCAGTTGAGCCAGGCCGCCGACTTGTTTCCGGCCCGGCCCCTGGGGGGATTCCCACGGAACGTGCATGTGACGCCAGTTGGTTTCGGTCGAGTAGAGTTGGGCGTTGAGGTAGGTGAACATCCGGGATAGAACGGCCCTGGACGACATTTCTCGGTGTCCGGTGTGGGTAGTGATCGCCGTCCAGATGTTGAACTTTTCAGCGAGTTGGCCGAACTTCCAGCCGAAATATACCCCGGCCCGCTCCATGGCATCGGCCGGCTTGGGATAGAGTGTTCTCATCCTTTCGAGGATCTCTGCCGGGGCGTACTTCGACAACGCCTTGGCGTAGTTCGGGCCAAAATTGGCAATGTCGAGGTAGGTCGCCGTCCAGAGGTGCTCTTGGTCCCCCTCGAGCCCAACGACCCCGGAGTCCGGGAGGTACTGTGTTTCGAGTGCGTCGCACATTTGGTTGATGAGGGCGAGATTAGGAACGGGCCAGACCACGGCGGAGGCCGAGGCGTCGGCCTTGATGGCGTTCCCGATAGATTTTTTGAACCGACCGGGCGAGTAGATCGGGTCCCACACCCTCAGGGCGGTATCGATCATGACCGCCCCAAGGTCATATCCGAGGGCCTTGAGGGTCTTCCAGAACTCGTAGGTTTCTACGACCTTTGGAGAATTGTCCACCCATGTACCGAATTGCAGTTTGTTCATGCTGTCCTCCATTGAGGTGATTTTAGCATAAGCATGACCGGAACTCAGTTGTGGTGCGAACGAGGAGAGGCCCTTCAGCCCCTGCTGGAAGAAATGGCTGACGCCTGGGAGCTTCTCACAGAAGACGACCAGGCCGAGGGTCTGAAAACAATTATCTCCTCCAACTAAAGACACCTCGGCTCCACCTTGACAATCATAGATACAGACCAATGTTACCAACGGAGGTTTTTATGGGTAATTATTGGAGAAACAGCTATGGGAAAATGGTTTTGATTTCAGAAATGCACACTAGGCATATTAAAAATGCCTTGAAGATGCTTCGCAGCCGAGGCTTCGTTGGGGAAGACGAAGTCGAAGCGGCCCGGAATGAATTCGTTGACCTCACAGAGAAGGACCCGGACGAGTTTCGGTCGCGGATCAACCGGACAATCGACGTGATGAAAGCCGAGTTGGCTCGGCGGGCATACAAAGAGGGAAGCCAAGTTTCAAGGAAAGAAGGGTGACGTCGTGGATAACATTGGGTCAAATGACAAAGGATCGTTGGCATCACAGGCTATCCGGTATTTCAGGAAAAGAGGTTCTGATTCTGAGTGGAGAAATGTGGTATCCATGGCCCTCGGTCTTCAACGTGGAAGAGTCAGGAGAAGATCGTTCATCTGAATCCTTGGTAAGGGTACAAAGGGCGACGGCAATGGCGACGGAGTCGGAAGAGAGATCAATAGCGAGGTCGGTGGCATGGTCTGTAAGACGTGCTCATATGTCAATTGCAATCAAAATGACACCCCAAGAAATCAAGGAGCGGTTGGCCGGCCGATCATGGACGGTGGACGACGAAAAGGGTGTCCAAGACGCCTTGGCTGAAATCTTTCCCGAGTTGGGCCGGGAGCATTCTTTCTCGCCCCGAGACCGGGTGGACTTCTTTGACCCCGAAACAGGCATGGCGGTTGAGGTGAAGGTCAAAGGAGGGGACATCGCAGTCCTGCGACAGCTCGGCCGCTACCTTGATCGGCCCGAGGTAACTTCCGTGGTGTTGGTGACTTCGTCCTTCCGGCTAGCCAGTTCGATGCCTGAGGAACTTCACGGGAAGCCTATCGCGATCGTCTACCTCTCGGCCGCATTTTGAGGAGGAGTGGTGATAACCTACGGATCTGCTGAGTACAAGAAATACACCAATTCATGGGAGCTGAGTCTCCAACCCCATGTTGCAATAAAAGCAAAGCGCCTTTTCCCTCGGGTGAAGACCTCTGCGAAGAAGATCGTGATCGCAAACACCGACGAGGTGTGCCGGGATCTTCTTTGGTTGATGGAGCGGTACCCGCTTGACCTGTCCCCCTACGACCGCGGAATGCTCGAAGACTCGGCCGCTGCGTTCGACAAAAAGTCTGAGGACATTCTCGGCCTGCTCGAAGGAAGGATCGCCCCGCGGGATTTCCCGCTTGCCTTTCCGCTTCGTCACTACCAGGCGTCGGCCGCGGAGTGTTGGTATAGGTTTGGAGGCTTGATATTAGCAGACGAACTAGGATTAGGTAAAACAGCGGTAGCAATCGCCGGGGTGTCCAGGAAGGAAATGCAACCTTCCTTGGTCGTGGTTCAGGCTCATTTGCAATACCAATGGGCGAGTGAGCTTAGGAGGTTCTCTCCGGGGATCAAGGTCCACGTCCTTAAGACCGGCCGGCCGTACAACCTTCTGGTCGGGGAACGGCCCGACAATGTAAACCCCGAACAATTCCCACTTTTTACCGACGATGTTCGGTTCCCGGACGTGATCATTTCGACCTACCACAAACTTAAGGGCTGGGTGGACGCACTTTCTCCGATTATCAAGAGCGTGGTTTTCGACGAAGGGCAAGAGCTTCGCCACAACACCTCGGAGAAGTACGTGGCGGCGAAACGGCTTGCTGATTCGGCAACGTGGAGGATCGCGACCACCGCGACGCCCGTGTACAACTACGGAGGCGAAATGTTCAACATAGTTGACGTTATTCGCCCCGGGGCGCTTGGGGCCCGTGACGAGTTTGTTCGAGAATGGTGCCGCGATGGAGGGGACAAGGCAATCGTCCGGTCTCCGAAGGCGTTCGGTACCTATCTTCGCGAGATGGGGTTGTTGATCAGAAGGACCCGGGCCGAGGTCGGCCGCGAGCTTCCGGGGATCTCTCGAATTCCGATTGAGATCGAGGCCGACCCCAAGGCGTTAGACGCGATCGGTGATGTAGCAGACCTTGCCAAGATCATCCTTCAACGGGACGGCGACCCCCTGAAGAAAGGCCAAGCGGCCCGGGAGTTCGATTGGCGACTTCGGCAGGCGACAGGGTTGGCGAAAGCGCCCTACGTTGCCGAGTTCGTCAAGATGCTGCTCGAAAGCGAGGAGAAGGTGATCCTCGCCGGGTGGCATCGAAATGTTTATGACATTTGGCAAAATCGACTTAGAGGGTACTTTCCGGTGATGTACACCGGGAGCGAGTCGCCCCAGCAAAAGGAGGCGTCACGCTGGGCTTTCGTCGAGGGGAAGGCGAGAGTGATGATCATTTCGCTCCGTAGCGGAGCCGGGCTTGATGGTCTCCAAGAGGTTTGTCGCGTCGGGGTTATAGGAGAGCTTGACTGGTCGCCCGAGGTACACGAGCAGCTCGGCGGCCGGATCTATCGAGATGGTCAAGATGAACCCGTGCTGATCTACTACCCGATTGCCGACCGCGGCTCTGATCCGGTGATCGCCGACATCCTTCAGTTAAAGAAGGGTCAGATCGTTGGGATTAGGGATCCAAACGGGGAGGTCGTGCAGAGCTCCGGGGTAGATCCAAACCATATCAAGATGCTCGCAGAGCATTTTCTGTCGCAATCGTCATCGAAATCGTGAAACCTGGTTTCACCGGTTGATAATCAGAAAACAGTGCCTAAGTTGTCGATGTAGCGGTGGATGGTGATTTATGCGTGATTATGGCGGCCGATTTGATTTCAATCTCACGTCGGAGGGAAAGGCTTACTACCGAGCGATCACCGCCCGGGCGGAATTTGGCCGCGACGGTCACCCGAAGGGGGGGTAATCTCGGAAGAAATGCAATGGACGTTAGACGTGGTGAGAGACCGCCCCGAGTGGTCTTTGCCGGTTCTGTCAGAACTGGGGTTCAAGGAAGGGCAAAATGGAGAAAGTTGATTTGACCATCACATGGTCTAGCGGAAAGGTCGAGCACTTTTGGGTGAAGGCGGGCGACCGGGTTGTGGTCGGGAAGGGGGAACTGGTCAACGAGGTCTCCTTGTACCGGCCCGACGGGGCGACATTCGTCACCTTCGAAGTTCACGGCTCCGAGTGCCCGGGGTTGGTGCTCACCCGACAAGGAGAATTACGATGACCAACGAGGAGGCATACAAAATCGGTCGCCGGGCCGCTCAACAAGGGAAGTCTATCCAAGACTTCCTATGGGAACTTAAAGAGTCCCTCCCGTGGGATGGGAGGAAAAGGATCTTCAAGGCGGCCCAGGAAGGATATCGGGCCGGATCACAAGAATGTTCTAAGGAGGGCTGCAATGCCTAGTTGGAGAGTGGGTTGAAGCAGGTTTGGAAGAAAACCCATCGTAGGGATCAAACAGGAAAGTTGTTTGATTTGGTGGCAAAGCAGGTTGTAGATCTTTATCACATCAAGCTGAAGAGGTGATATAATTTCACCATGAGATGGATCAACTTCATTTTTGCCTTTCCCTACACCTTATTGGTCTCCTATCCCTACGTGCTGTTTTTCAGCATCTTCGCGGCCCGAGGGCTTCGGATTGAATCCGACGGAACCCTCACGGCCGAGTGGCGGGACTGGGTAACTCGGACGAGAAAACACCGAAGCGGGCCGCCCCGGCCGATCTGGGTCTACTCGACCACTCTGGGGCACGGGATCATCTTTCAACGCAGGTGTCGCCCCGAGGCCGGCCGAGCCGCCTCTGAGACCTGGGGTCACGAGTTCGTCCATGTCAGGCAGACGGAAGACCTCATGGCGATCTCCTTCCTAGTGGGAGTGGTCGTCGCCGCGGTGACGGGGAATTGGATACTCAGCCTTGCCCTCTGGACGGCCGGCGGGGCGTTCCAGGCGGTCTGGTTCGTTACGGCTGGACTTCGATACGGCTGGACGCTCGACGGTGTCTACAAGCAGAGCGAGCACGAGAGAAGTGCCTACGCTCAGACAGACCGGTGGATGACAGGGAGGTCGTGGTTGCAGGTCGAGAACGAGGTCAAGAAGCGGAACTGAGTTCCGCTTTTCAGCCCGGCCGTGAAACCCGGTTTCGTCTTTTCTTATCAGCGACCATTGACAATCGCAAAAGGGTGATCATGTTTTGATGGACCAAGGAGGTCACCGTGGCCCATCAACTTCCAGAACTTCAAGGCCCCATCGACGGAACCTACGAGCTTCCTCGCGCTTGGGATATTCTCCAATCGGTGATCTTCGCCGATGACAACCTTCGCTGTCAGGCGGGTTTTCATTTTTCGCTTGCAACGGCATCTAGGTTGGTCGTGAACGAAGACGTTGCCGAGTCTTGTGCTCGGCGATCTGCAACGAGGGAGAGCTAAAATGGACATCGTTGACCTCATTCCCCTTGCCGCCGCGTTGTGTATCTGGGCTGATTCCAAGGGACCAAGGAAAATCACCTGTCACATGCTCAGGAAAGTTCTCGAAGCTGAACTCGGAGAGACCTGGATTCCTGTCTCCAAGGTTCCAGATGACTCTGAGGCGCTATCTATCGCCCACCAGATGGTTGAGGGGTTGAGTGATCCTCGGGCGGATTTTGTTGCCCATGTGGTTGGGGAGCATTTCTCGCCCGAGGAGTGGAGAGATCTTCTCTTTGCGGCCCGAGTAAAACTCCCCGAGCAGACATCGTGCCCGCTCTGTACCGGGAAACGATCAACGTGGAAGCTCGCTGGTCGAGAGATTAGCGACAGCGAGGCCGCCGAGCGGCTCGGGCAGCTCTACAACGTCACTCCTTGCAGCGATTGTGGCGTCTGATCAGTCGGTTGAGCCGTCGTTCCAAGGTTTGAACTTCGATATGTACTCAATCGAGGGGAACGTTCCGGTGAATTGGTATCCGCGGTCGTCAATGTAGATCGCCCGGGGTTTGATGGCGGTGATTTCGATCGGCCCACCCAACCATTGACAATCATAAAACAGTGCTCATATTGAAGTCAGCGGAGGACAACATTGATGACAACCACCGAAAAACAACAGAAGAGGATTGATCGCGCCGATTCCCGTCGGGCCGCCCTACTTCGCAAGGCCGACGAAGAGGCGGAGAAGGCTCACGATTATGTGAAGAACATCCCAATGGGCCAGCCGGTTATGCCGGGCCGGGCCGGCCGATGGCATGTCCGGGCGGTCGAAAAGTCGCAGGCCGCAATGGGCAGGGCGACAGAGGCTCTCGAAGTAGCTCGACGTGTCCCGGTATCCGCCGGAGTGGCGATCACGTCCGACGACCCAGAGGCGATCTCGGCTCTCGAAGAGCAACTCGCCGCGGCCGAGGCAGAGCAGGCCAGGATGAAGGAGGTTAACAAAGCCTATAAGGCGAACGGAGGAGATTTGGTTGCCCTCGTCAACGACGGGGTGTTGACTCGGCCCGAGGCGATTAAAATCTCCAGAAAGATGGGGCTTTGTGTCGTTGACCGCCCGTTTCCTGGTTGGAAACTTACCAACAACTCGGCCTCGATCCGGCGCATCAAGGGACGGTTGGGAGACCTCCGATCTCAGTCGGCCGAGGAGTCAAAAACCGAAACCGGCGAGGGGTGGGAGATCGAAGAGGATGTTGAGGCTCGACGGGTTCGGGTTCGTTTTGAGCGCCGGCTCGACAAGACCGAGTACAAGGCGGTCCGGTCCGCGGGGTTTGTCTGGTCACGGACCGAAAATGCGTTTCAACGGCTGTTGAACGATGCGGGCCGCCGGGCCGCTCGTTCGGTAGTCAAAGAGGTGATAGGATAAGGTCATGGACAAGAAAGCATTGCTAAATTCAGCAGAAGCGGGGATGAAGGCGGCGGCCAAGGACGCTTCGACAGCGGCCGGTCTTCTTTCCAAAGGTGACGTTTCGTGGGCTATCGACGCGATCAGCCAGGTTCTCTCCGGGGTCGAAAACGCCATCGCCGGGATCTCTGCGGCGACCAAGACCGACGCCGGGGTTAAGAGCGTCCTGTTTCACCTCCGTTCCGATCTCCGACTTTGGAAGCACGATATCGAGGACGCCGTGAAGGAATCTTCGATGTCGGCCCAACTCGTGGCAGAGGTCATTGAAGGGGGCGACTACTCGGCTGAGATTGCCGTAAATTCGATGATTCTGGAGTTGAAGCGGCTCGGGATGCTGGTCGCGATGGACCCGAACGGCCAGCCGAACCGACAGTCCGGTATCTACGTGGCCGAGACGCAACCGGTCTTCGGGCCCAACAGCGGCCAAGTTGACCTCCGACTCGTCAAGGACGGCAAGTGGCATCTCAACCGGATCGTGCAGGCGGCCGACTACCTCAAGCTGATCAAGGGCCTCCCCCGGGGCACCGCGGCCGAGGACGTGTTCAACGCCGGAAATCCTTCGTAAAACATTCGTGAAACCCGGTTTCTGTGTTTTTCTTCAATGCTCATGAGTGAAAAGTTCTGCCTTGGTCAGCGGAGGTTGTAGGCCCTGAGAGCCAGGTCGACCAGGTCGGCGGCTTTGCCTCGGGTCGGCGCCAGGGGCAGGTCTCCGTAGCTGCCCCGGCTGTAGCGGTAGATGGCGAACTCCCACTGGTCCAGCTCTCCTTGGTAGCCCAGCCGACACCGCGGCGTCTCTCGGTGGGTCACGTAGCAAAAACGGCCGCGAACCTCGCCTTCAAGGTCGTCGTCCTCGAGGCTCAGCAGCTCCCGCTTCAAGTGGTCCATGGCCTCCGGCGGCATACCCCGGCCTCGGCGTCCCTTGCTTTTGGCCCTATTCATGATCTCCTCACTACTATGATCGTTTTGTCCATCCTCGACAAATGGGTGCTGTCATTTCAACCGCTCTTCAGCAGGCAGGCCGCCTTCCAATGGTTCGTCCTGGTCATGTTCGGCTTCCTGCTGCGGACCGAAGGCGAGGGCGTCACCAGCGTCATCCGATGCCTCGGCCTGGCCTCCAACGAGTACGTCAACCTGTTGCACTTCTTTCACTCCTCAGCTTTCTCCATCGTCCCACTATGCCACCACTGGCGCTCGCTGGTCTTCCAATATGCTCCCTTGGTCTTGGTCAACAACCGCCCCGTCTATGTGGTCGATGCCATCAAGGTGGGCAAGACGGGAAAAAAGATGCCCGGGGTCAAGCTCCTCCATCAAGAATCTGAGGACAACAGCAAAGCTCAGTACATCATGGGCCACTTCTGGGGCTCCCTATGCCTGCTCTGCGGCTCTTGCGAAAGGTTCGCCGCCATCCCCCTGCGCTTGCAGCTCCAAGACGGACTCAAGCGCTCGCC